>Ga0306923_10003619_pt1 | contig 14645 bp, 9 predicted proteins | sample sta12Can44000108_FD_203841 | JGI IMG/M metagenome (GOLD analysis project Ga0306923, IMG submission 203841) | Lab enrichment of tropical soil microbial communities from Luquillo Experimental Forest, Puerto Rico - statanox.12C.anox.44.000.108 (v2)... | ecosystem: Environmental > Terrestrial > Soil... | reverse complement strand
CGGTTACATCGACTACACTCTTCAAATGACTCTCAGCAAAGCCACGGAAATTGCGGAAATCTCCCACCCCGACTGGAAAACAATCGTCGACGCGCATGACCGCGTTCGCGCCCGAATCCACCGCACGCCGGTGCTGACTAGCCATTCCTTGAACCAGCAAAGCGGCGCGCAGCTCTTCTTTAAGTGCGAAAATCTCCAGAAAACCGGTTCCTTCAAGATTCGCGGCGCGACCAACGCGATCTTTTCGCTCAGCGACGAGGAAGCGCGTCGCGGTGTGGTCACGCATTCGAGCGGAAATCATGCTGCGGCGGTGGCTTGCGCGGCGAGATGGCGCGGAATTCCCGCGTGGATCGTGATGCCGAAGAACCTGCTGTTAAGTGCCGAGCGGTCGAATCGTACGGCGGCAAAATCACCTTTTGCGAACCGAATGTCACCTCGCGCGCGGAAACAGCAGACCGCCTGCAGTCGGAAACCGGCGCAGTCATGGTTCATCCCTACGACGATGATCGCATCATCGCCGGTCAGGCCACCGCCGGGAAAGAACTCCTCGAAGACTACTCCGAACTCGAGGCCATCCTGGCTCCTGTCAGCGGCGGAGGACTTCTCAGCGGCACGTGTCTCGGGGCAAAAGGAGTGCGGCCCGACGCAAAAGTCTACGGTTGCGAACCCGAGCGGGCCAATGACGCCTATCGGTCGATCACCACAGGGACCTTGCAATCCCTCGAGACCAGCGACACCATCGCTGACGGCCTCCGCGCTTCCCTGGCGCCGCGCACATTTGCGATCCTTCGCAAAAAAGTCGATGGCATCCTGCTCGTCAGCGAAGAAGAAATCGTTGCGGCAATGAAACTCGTGTGGGAACGGCTGAAAACCGTGATCGAACCGTCCAGCGCTGTGGCTCTCGCTCCGCTGCTGCGCAAAAGCGGTCTTGAGGAATTGGGCTTCACCAGCCAAAGCAAGAGCGGACCACGTATCGGGGTAATCTTTTCGGGGGGCAACGTGGAATTGAAGTGGTAGCCGCGCTGCGGCGGATCGCGCCATTTGTGCCGCTTGCATCCCGCTGTGTAAAATAACGAGCGCAATTTCTGCCAGGATTTCGCGGCCGGATCGCTACCACGAGCATGCAAATCGGTCCTGGCCCCCTGGAGCATGACCCGCATCCCCAAGAGGAGTGGTGAAGAGTTGCCTTCGCGCCGAAGTAAGCTTGCCTTTTTGCTGCTGGGTTCCCTTTCCGCTAGGACGCTCGTGGCCCAGGTGACCTCCGGGCCCTTCACGATGAACGTCTCGCCCAATCCCGTGGTCTTCCCGGCGGGAGGCGCGGGCACGGCCACCGTGACCCTTACCGCTGCGCCCGGCTTCTTGGGCTCGGTGGCGTTGACCTGTGCCACTGGCGCACCCGTTTCCCCCGTCGGCTACTCCTGTTCATTTGCTCCCTCCACCGTTCCCGTGGGTGGCAGTCCTTCGACAGCAACTCTAACCCTTGCCCCGACTGCATCTTCCGTCTCCGGCGCCGCCACCGCGCGCTCGGAAGAGCCTCGCATGTGGCTACTAAACGCGTCCGGGTCGGCGGCTGCGTGCCTCTTGCTCCTCGGCTTGCTGGCCTGGCGTTTCAGCGAATCGAAACGCCCACGAAACTTTTTGCTGATGGCCGGGTTAACACTGGCGACGTTATCCGGTGTAGGCGCGTGTGGGGGAGGAGGAGGCAGCAGCGGCGGAGGCGGGCAGGTCACCACCACGACCACCATCACCACGTCCAATTTGCACGTGGGTTTTGGCACCGCAGTCACGTTCTCGATCACCGTCACGCCCAACGGCAACGCCACTCCTTCGGGTCAAGTCCAGATTCTTGACAATGGCCAACCGCTCGGCGCATCGACGCAAGTTTCCGCCGGCATTGCATCCTTTCTTGCGACCTCGCTGCCGGTTGGAGTCAACAGCATAACGGCCCAATATTTGGGCGACGCGCACACGTTGCCCTCGACATCCGCTCCGATCATGCAATTCGTGGCAGGCACGGTGACTATGCAGATGATTGGAACGTCCGGCAGCACCATGGAAACCGCCAATTTTAGTGCTACATTGCTTTGAATCCCTGCGGGTTACTGAACGGCCACAAACCGTGCGAGGAGTCAACCACGCCTGAGCTTCAGGCATCTATCCTAGGCAAGCATGGACCGTGGCCGCGTCGATGGGGGCCGGAGACGCGGTTCCTGCCAAGAGTCGATATTCAGATATTCAGGTGATCAAAACCACGTCGGGGAGTCCGAGGTAGGCCATATGAAGATGAGAAAGCTGCTCAACCGCGCGGCGGTGTGTGTGGCGCTGTTGCTCTGTGCAGGTGCTGCGGGGGTGCGCGCGCAAAATGCGGCCGTGCGCCCGCGCGTTACGGAAACGGTAGACGATGCGGTAACGGTGCGCTTGCGAGGTAACATACATCCGCTGGCCAAGGCGCAGTTTGATCGGGGCAACTTGCCGGATTCGCAGCCGCTCACGCACATGATGTTGCTGCTCGAGCGAAGCAGCGAGCAGGAGGGGGCGCTGCGCCAGCTGCTGGATGCGCAGGTCACAAAAAATTCGGGCAGCTATCATGCCTGGCTGACGCCCGATCAGTTCGGAAAACAGTTTGGCCCACCGGACTCCGATGTGCAGGCCGTCACCGATTGGCTGACCCGGCAGGGATTCACCATCCGCAAGGTTGCCGCCGGAAAAACCGTCGTGGAATTCGACGGCAACGTGGCGCAAGTGCGTAACGCATTCCACACCGAGATGCACCGCTTCGTCGTGAACGGCGAACAACGCTTCGCCAATGTCAGCGACCCCGCGATTCCGAAGGCGTTGTCGCCCGTGGTCGCCGGCGTTGTGGCACTGCACAATTTCCCCAAGCATTCCTTCGTCACCCGTAGCGGGCTGTACCGGCGGTACAAAGACACCGGCAAGCTGGAGCCCCTGTTTACCTTTGGAAGTCCAGTGAACTATGCGATCGGCCCCGGCGACTTCGCAACCATCTACAACATTCCGAAAACGGCAGACGGCACCGGCCAGGCGGTTGCCATCGTCGCAGACTCCAATATCAACACCGCGGACGTCACGAGTTTCCGCTCCATGTTTGGGCTTCCTGCGTACGGCACGTGCACCACTCCGCCGACGGCCGGTTGTCTCAATGTAATCGTGAACGGCCCCGATCCGGGTTTGAACGGCGATGAAGTCGAGGCCGACCTGGATACCCAGTGGGCCGGAGCGGTGGCCCCCAACGCCGCTATCTATCTCGTGGTGACCGAGCCGACCTTTTCAAATCCCAACCAGGTTTCCCAAGGCGTCGATCTCTCCGCGCTCTACGCCGTCGACAACAACCTTGCGCCGGTCATCAGCGATAGCTTCGGGGAGTGCGAAGCCGGTATGCTCACTGCGGGAAATCAATTTTACAACGCGCTCTGGGAGCAGGCGGCAGCGCAAGGAATCACCGTGGCGGTTGCGACCGGTGACACCGGTTCGGCTGGCTGCGATCCCGTCGCCTCGGTCGATCCCAACGCGGCAACCCAGGGTTTGGCCGTGAGCGGCCTCGCGTCCACTCCGTTCAACGTCGCGGTCGGGGGCACCGATTTCGATCCCAGCTCGACGACGACCAGCGCCAGCACGTATTGGAAGCCGAATACCACAGGCGACGTTATCAATTCGGCCTTGAAATATATTCCGGAAACCACCTGGGATGATTCCGCTTGCGCCGCAGCGTATCCAGCAGCGTGCACGGCCGTCGATACCAGCGGTACCGGCGCGGATATTTCCGCCGCCGCAGGAGGTCCCAGCAATTGCATCCAGGCCACGTCGGACAATAACGGCAACATCACCTGTGCCACGAGTGGTGCCTTCCCGAATGGAGTGGGCTACGCCAAACCGTCGTTCCAAAACAACCTCACGCCCGCGGACTCGGTGCGCGATATTCCCGACGTTTCCTTTTTCGCCAGCAACGGCGGTCCGGTCAGCGGCGGAGCTGGCGTAGCGTTAGTGATCTGTCAGTCAGACAGCAATCCGCAGGACTCAACCACCCCGACTGGCGCGGCATGCAATCTAAACAGTCCTTACCAGGACTTTGCCCTGGTCGGTGGAACCTCCGCGTCAACACCCGCCTTTGCCGCCGTGATGGCCTTGGTGAACCAGTCCACAGGCCAGCGTCAGGGCAACGCCAACTACGTTCTGTACAACCTGGCGTCGACTGACACCAACTACAAAAACGGTAGCTGCGCAACGTCCAACTCGGGTGGCCCCGTAGCTCCGAACGCCATGTGCGTTTTCAATGATGTCAACAAGGGAAACATTTCCGTCGCTTGTGGTTCCGGAACCCTGAATTGCAGCAACACCAGCACCTCCACCGCCGGTTTCGGCGTCCTCGTTTGCAATTCTCCCGGTTGCGGTCCCACTCCCTACAACGGGAATGGCGTGCCGGCGTTCAAGGCCGCGGCGCAGTACGACCTCGCCAGCGGCCTGGGCTCCATCAATATTGGAAATCTTCTGACCAAGTGGACGTCGGCCATTCGAACCGCAACGACAACGACGCTGACGAACCCGAGTGGCGGCACGCCGTCCGGAACCAACTTCACTGCGACAATTTCGGTTTCACCAGCTCCGACAGGCAGCGTCGAAGATGTCGCGTTAATCGCCCTGGCGAGTGACGGCAAGACGGTCCTGGGCTCGTATGGTCCTTTTGCGCTGAGTGGCGGTACGGTGAGCGTTTCGACAAACCTGCTGCCGCCCGGCACGGCAAGTGTAGAAGGAAGTTTCGGTGGCGACGCAACTTTGGCGGCCAGCACCTCCGCCGCCGTGCCACTTTCCGCTCCCGTATCCGGCGCTAACCAACCGAGCACCTTGAAGGTCTACTACGTGGCCTTCAATTCCAACGGCGCACCGACCACACCCACCACCAGTTCTCAGAGTTGGGTGTACGGTTCGGGCAACGGCTACATTCTGCAAATTGTCGTCACTGGCCCAAGCGGCACGGCTTGCGCCTTCAGCCCTCCGGCGACCAAACCCTCGATTCCATGCCCGACAGGATCGATCAAGCTGTTCGACAACGGGAATGCGCTGAACGATTTCACGCAGAGCGGAACTGCCACCAACCAGGCCAGCCTTAACAACCTCGGCCTCGTCGAAGATCAACCCATCAACGTAAATGTGGGAAGTCACGCGATCACCGCGACTTATTCCGGCGATCCTAACTATGCCGCCACCAGCACCAGCAACACGCTCATGCTGACCCTGGCCCAAGCACCGACCACGACTTCCGTCACCAGCAGCTTGCCTTCCATCATGCCGGGCGCCAGTGTGACGCTCACCGCGACCGTCGCCACGACCAGCTACGGCGTCGGCCCAACCGGCACCGTGACCTTCACGAGCAACGGCACCAGCATCGGAACCGGAACCTGCACACCCACAGCGGCCACGTCTGCGGCCAGCGCGTTCTGCACCGCGACTCTCACGACGACCCTATCGACTTTCTACCCGCCGATGGGCGCACCCCGTATGCCAAACATCCCGCGCATTCCCGCGATCCTCGCGCTGCTCAGCTTGCTGCTTTTTGTGTTCGGCTTGCGTCGGGTTCCCGAGGCGCGCCGCCGCGCCTACACCTGCGCCGGACTGCTGGTGATCGCGCTGCTCGTCGGTGTGATTGCCGGTTGTGGCGGTGGAGGGGGCGGAGGAGGCGGAGGCGGGGGCGGCAGCACACGCAACATTACTGCGTCGTACCCAGGCGATGCGAACTATAAGGCCTCCACGGCACCGGTTCTCCCCATTCTCATCCAGTAGCAAAACCAGAATTGACGCGAAGCAAAAAAGGCGCACCGGCATTGCGGCGCGCCTTTGGCTTTGCTGCTTGACCTGTACCTCCACTTACCGCGGATTCCAACCGGGGTACTTATGACTTGCCATCTCCATCCTCTACGCATCCTTCACGGTAACAGGACAATCGGGAACCGACACGCACCTTCTGCCGGGCAATATCGTACTCCTGCAGTCGGGAGCGCAGGCTGATTCAGTTTGTCGGCGGCGGAAAGAAAATGTTCCAGAACTGCGGCGAAGGCGTGGTGAACTCGATCGGCACGAGCGAACCCTCAGGATTCATCTGCGGCGGCCGTACCACGTGGGCCTCAACCTTTTTCTGCGTCTTCGGATTCTCGATCGCGAGTTTCGTGCCGGTCGGCAGTCCTTCCGCCAAAATAATCATCGCGCCACTCGCGCTCACCGTGTGGGTCACGCCGTTAATCGGATTGGTTTTCCCCGGCAAGTGAATCAAAATCGGCATGCGCAGCAGCACCCGTTGGGCCCGCCGGCGTTCTTCGCTCGTCTGCGGACGAGCGGTATTCGCACCGCGCTTTACTTGCGCCGGGGCAACGGCCGGCAGGTTCGGTTTTTGCAAAGGCGTCACAGTTCCAACCCCCAGAAATCCATATCCGGCGCAACCAGCTCCACGCCATACTCCCAACCTTCCGGTTCCTGGTTCCCTTTCCAAACGATGACCGCGGCATTGCTGGCCTCGGTAGCTAGGTTCGTGAGCGAGAGACGCTGCTCCAGTTCGAGCGACTCTGAAAGCACCACCATGCAGCCGTAAGGATTCACGACTCGCGTGACTGCTTCCACCGCATGGCGCTTACCGGCTTCGCCGGCCCACTCCAAACGAATCCGAACCCGGGAATTCATGCGGCGCCCGCGGCGCTTTTCCCGGTATTTGGCCCCTATTTCGCTCAATTCGCGCAGTTTAACGGACATTCTGGCCTCTAGCTGGTCATGCTAGAGTTAGGACCGAGGCCGGTCAATGGTACGAAAGCCGGGATTCATACGAAAGAGTAGCTGTTCGAACGGACAGGAGCACCGGTTTTGAGGAATCTCATCGTCAACGCCGACGATCTGGGCTGGACGGATGGCGTGAATCGCGGAATTGCCGACGCCCACCGCCAAGGCCTCGTCACCAGCACTTCCCTGCTCGCCAACGGCCGGGCCTTCGACTCCGCTCTGGACGTGGCTCGCGGCAACCCGGCGCTCGGCGTCGGTGTCCATCTGAATCTCAGCGACGGGCCCCCCACCGCCTCTCCCGAAAATGTCCGCGGCTTGCTCAATTCAGAGAACTGCCTCGAGGACGGCCCGGAAACCCTCTTGCTCCGCATCGCCAGCCGTTCCTTGCCGCTCGAGGAAATCGAACGCGAGTGGGATGCACAAATTCAAAAGGTGCGCGAGGCGGGAATACACCCCACGCACGTAGATGGGCATAAACATGTGCAGATGTTGCCGGGCCTGTTTGAGATTGCCGTGCGGCTCGCCAAGAAACACGGCATCCGTGCCATCCGCGTTTCCCACGAAGAATCCAGGCTACGCGCCGTGCTCGCGACCGACGGAGAGCAGAAGACCGGTGTAGTGCTGAAGCAGCGCGTTCAGGCGCGTGGCCTGAAGCTGCTGGCCCCGGATGCCCGCGAAATGGCGAACCGCCAGGGCCTGGTCACCACCGATTACTTTTGCGGAATCGCGCAAACCGGAGTGCTCCACCGCACAGGCGTCGAGCGCCTTTTGGAATCGCTCCCCGATGGCACGACCGAACTGATGTGCCACCCTGGTTATTTCGACGATGCGTTGCACGCTAGCCCAACTCGGTTGCAGGAGTCTCGCCAGACGGAACTGCAAATCCTGACCGACCCTGCCGTTCGAAAACTTGTCGCCACCCGGGGTATTCGCTTGATAAGCTATAAACTCCTGGGAGACGTGGGGTAAGGTTTACCGACCCGAGCCGGCGTTTTGGCGGAAGCGGTTCCGAACCACGCGTCGGAACCATCAGAAAGGCACTTTGTCGACTCGCATGTCCAGCGATACGCCCATCCGTTATTCCATCGTGGTGCCGTTCTACAACGAACAGGAAAACATCCCGACGTTGTACATGAAGATCACCGAAGTGATGGACTCGATCGGCGAGCCTTACGAGATGGTGTTTGTCGACGACGGCAGCAAAGACAATTCCTATCGCGTGCTCTCAGAAATTTACGAACACGACCGCCGGGTGAACATCGTTCGCCTGCGCAGAAATTTCGGACAGACTCCCGCCCTGAAGGCAGGATTCGACTTTGCCCGCGGCGAAATCGTGATTTCCATGGACGGCGATCTCCAGCACGATCCCGAAGAAATCCCGCGTTTCCTCGAAAAGATTGAAGAAGGTTTCGACCTGGTGAGTGGCTGGCGCGCGCAACGCCGCGATAACTGGCTCATGCGCCGCTTGCCCAGCCGCGTGGCCAACTGGATGATGGCCAAGCTCTCCGGCATTGACCTGCACGATTTCGGAACCACCTTTAAAGCCTATCGCCGTGAAATCCTGCAAGAAATTCAGCTCTACGGCGAACTGCACCGCTTCATTCCCGCGTTGGCCAGCTCTACCGGCGCGCGCATCGCCGAAGTGCCCATTTCGAATCCTGGTCGCAAGAGCGGAAAATCGCACTACGGCATAGGCCGGACCATCCGGGTGTTCTTCGACCTTATCATCGTCAAGTTTTTGTTGGATTATTCCACGCGCCCGTTGCAGTTCTTCGGGCTGCTCGGGCTGATCGGCACCAGCGTGGGAGCCATTCTCGGCGGTTTCCTTGTTGCGCAGAAACTGCTGCTTCACAACGACGTGATTGCAGAGCACGGACCGCTATTGCTGTTAGCCGCGGTCGCCTTCGTTAGCGGCATTCAATTCATTTCCATGGGCCTGCTCGGGGAAATCAGCTCCCGGACTTATTACGAATCCCAGAACAAGCCGATTTACGCTCTCCGCGAAGTGAAGAGTCACCGCAAGGAACTCGGCGACTCCGCCGAGTCCGCCCGCCCCAGCGGCAGTTCCGACCGCTAGAATCAAGCCCCGCACCCGCGAAAGATCGATGGCGCTTCTACCCGGAAAAGGGGCGCGCTTCTGATCAGCCGCGCACCCGAAAGCCGACTTCAAGCCAGGATTACTTGTGCTTTTCATCCTTTGCCGGTTTGGATTGCTCCTTGTTCGCTGGCTTCGATGGCGACTCTTTGTTATACGCCTTGTTGTGTTCGACTTCCTGCTTTTGCTGTAGGTTTTGTTGTTGTTGCTGGTGCTGTTGCTCTATGTTATTCAGCTGTTGCTGGTGTTGCTGCTGTAGCTGTTGTTGCTTTTCCTCGTTCGCGTTCTGCTGTTGCTGCCGCTGCTGCTCCTGATTCTGTTTCTGCTGCAGCTTCTGATATTGCTGATCCTGTTTCTGTTGGAGCTGTTGAATTTCCTGTTGGTGCTTTTGTTCCAACTGCGGGTTGTACGCTTGTGGCTGTGCGGGACGGGAAGAAGGCGGCCGATCCTGATAGCCTTTGACGTTTTGCGTCGCGCCTGGCCGGATCGCGGAATTGTTTGGGACATTACTTTGCCCAGCGTTCGCAGGACGATTCGGACCGGGATTTTCGTTCGCCCGGCTGCCCTGCTGGTTGTAGGTCGGCGTCACCGCCTTCGCGGGCGGCGCCATGCGGATCGCTGGGGTCGCCGCGCGCGTTTGCGCTTGCGTCGTCTGCAATTCGCGCACCTGCGTGCTGGACAGCGGGCGTCCTTCATTCTTTTCGATCGCCGCCTGTCGCACTGCGAAGGACGGAGCCGTCGGCGGCGGAGCCGTCTTCGCCACGACCTGTCGGCTCTGGATGGCCGCGGGTGGGTGATAGTTCGTAGCGGCACCGGCGCCGAGCACCGCTTGTTTCGGCGGCACCACGGCAGGCGCGCGCACCGCGACCGGTGCACTGGTAATCTCACGTTGGTTGACGGCCACCATATTCCGCCCCACCGGCTGCGCTGTCGTAAACGCATGCCCGGAGGTCGCGGTTACCGCTCCCGGCACATTCTGGTTTACATATCTCGCATTGTTCACCGTAACGTTCTTATTCACGATCGTTGTGTTGTAGTAGTTGTTGATCACCGTCTGGTTTACGGTCGTGTTCGAAATGTTCACATTGTTGACGTAGGTCCGGCTCACGGGATACGACGGCACGAACACTTCCCGCGGACCCAGCGGGAACCAGCCCACATTCACTCCGGCTGCAAACCCAACGCCGCCGCCGAATGCGACACCCACCGCAAAATGCGGTCCGCCTACCCACGCCACCAGCGCGGGCGCGTACACCGGCCGCACATACGCCACCGCCACAACCGGGCGCGGGCACGGCACCCAGCCCCAAGCTCCGCCAACCGATACCCAACGTCCATAGTGGAAGGGTGCGAAGCCCCACGGTTCATCATCCACCCAGGTCCAGCCCCACGGCGAAATCCAAACCCAGTGCCCGAAGCGGTACGGCGCCCAGCCGACCACCGTAACGTGCGGAAACCAGACCGTGCCGTATTCCGGAACCGGACGCCATCCACCGTAATCATCCAGGTCCTCGTATCCGATCACGTCGTCCGAAACATAGCGCCGAGCCGCCGAGTGTTCTTCGCGAAGGTCGCGTTCATTGCACCAGACATCAAAGCTGTCCTCACCAGGAAGCGGTTCCACATCCGAATTGAGTGTGTCCGTACCTGTGAAGATGCCCTGGTCGCCCGGATGCAAGGTATATGCCGACCCGCCACCGGTAACCTCGCCTTCGCCGTCTCGCACATTAATGATTGACGTGTCTCCGGCCTCGTTCACGTTCACACGATAGTGGCCGGGACGCAAAACGGAAAACGCCAGATTGGGCGTGTCGATTTCGATGGTTTCGTTCTCACCGAGCCGAATCACGTGCAGGTTGGCCGTTCCTTCCGTCAGTCGAATCTGCGTGGTGTGGTCGTCAAGATTGAGAAACGAAAATCCCGTCATATCGCCGAGACGCGCAACGGACGACCCGATGTGCAGCTCCGCGCGGGAGTTCTGATCGATCCAAAGTTTGTCGCCCGTGGTGATCGGTCGGTTCAGCACCGCGGAGACCCAATCATCCGTGCCCTGGGGACTGAACGATACTTGTCCACTCACATAGCTGAGTCGCGCCACGCGACCCGGTGGATCTTGCTGTTGATCCTCGTCCGCCATCACTTGGGTAGCGGCCAGCGAAATAATCCCCATGAGTAAAGAAAGGTACCACCAGCTGTTTATGCGCGTTTTCATATGTTCTTCTCTTCTCCTGAAGCTCGCGTTTTCGCGCCGGGTTTCCTTTTGACCGGGACGATGCAGGCGATGCCGGGCCAGGTAAGCCGTGTTGAACGATCTGATTCCTACTTGGGGTTGGAGCTGGGCATCAAATCCCGTCATCATTACATTTAACACGCCGGGAACTCCGGAGTTGCGACGACGGCGAGTCGCGACACGAAAGCGATAAGACCTCACGAACAAAACCCGCTCCGAATGCTCGGAGCGGGTTTGTTGGGCGGCTGCAAACTGCAAACTCTTCGTTTAGTGATGTCCGCCACCGCCGCCGTGGCCGCCACCACCGCCGACGTGGCCTCCGCCACCGCCGACGTGGCCTCCGCCACCGGAGCTACCACCATGCGAACCCCCGAACCCGCCACTCGAGTGCGGCGCCGAATTGGAGCGCGGGGCCGAGGAGTAGGAGCGCGGCGTGGAGTAGTTGCGCGGGGCCGCATATCCGCTGTTGTAACGGGGTGCAGTGTTGTTGTAGCGCGGCGCTGAGTTTCCGCGATTCACGTTACCGCTGTACGGATTGCCGCCGCGATTTGCATTATTCGAGGGCGGTGTGTAAGAGCGGCCAGGGTTGTAAGAGGCACTCGGCCGCGAGCCCGCAGCGGAGCCGGCCCAGGGCGGACGGTCACCGCGATTCGACATTGTGTTGGAGCCGGACGGCCGGTTGGAACTGCCGAACCCTTGCGGCGCGCGGCCAGAATCCGTTGTATTCCCTTGGGCAGTCCAAGCACGGACATTGTTCGACGGACGATTGGCGTTGTTGTTGAACGTGCCGCCCGGACGACCCGCGTTCAGGTTCGAAGCTCCGGTGCGGCCCGGCTGCGTAGCCGACGGTGGCCGGTTCGCGTTGAGCTGCGACATGCGGTTGGTGCTCAATCTGGGATCAGACATCGAATGCGCGCTCATCGACGTATTCGGCGTGTGCGATACCCCGTTCATGGTATGAAAGCCGGACGCGCCCGCTGCCGGATTCGTACGCGCCATAACGCTGCGATTCTGCACGCCGTTCGTGGGCCGCGCTACATTGTTGTGCGCGCTGCTAGCACCGAGATAGCTTGCATGCGTTGGCGCAGCATTGATGCGATTGGTTACTTGCGCGCCGCGGAGCGATGCCTCGGTCAAATGCTGACTCGACCGGTTGATCGCTTGCCCGTTCACAAACGCGTTGTGCGAAGCGGTCGTCACCGCGCGTACGTTATGCGCATACGCGTAATTGTAATGGTTGTAGTAAGACACGTTGTTGTGGAAGTTGTTCATGAACGTGTTGTGCACATTTACGTTCCGCCAGTAACCCACACCGCAGTGATACCACGGGTGGAACGGCTCGCCCCAACCGAGCGGAAACCAGGCGTGCCCCCACCCAAAACCGAAACCAAAGCCAGCTCCAAAACCACCAAGGAACCCAACGAATGCCGGTCCGTAATAGGGATAAGCCCAGATCGGCCCTGGGCTCCAGCCCCAATAACTGCCGTACCAATTCCAGCGACCATAGTGGAACGGCGCAAAGCCCCACGGTGCATAGTCAACCCACGTCCAGCCCCAGGGGGCAACGTAACTCCAATAACCGTTGCTGTACGGCGCCCAGTCGGGAGGCACATTGTTCGGAACCCATACGTTCCCGGTGTCGGGTTCCTGCTTCCAGGTGCCGTAATCGTCCAGGTCGCCGTAACCCACAACATCGCGATTCACATACCGCGAGGATGCGGAGTTATCTTCCGCCACATCTCGCTGCTGCGCCCAACGGTCCAGGGCGTCGGGTTCGGCCGCAGACGCCGAATTCACCGCGACATTGCCATCCGTGCCGGTAACGTCATAGCGCTCGCCCGCGTTCACCGGATACACTTGCCCGGACGCAGCAATTTCTCCCGCGCCGCGAATCACGGAAACGCTGGTGGCGTCCCCGTTCTCGTTCACATCGATGCGGAAGGCGCCTGCTTGCTTCACCGTGAACGCCAGATTGGGAGTATCCACCTCATAGTTTTCACCCGCGCGAATTTCGCGGACACGGAAATTCATGTGTCCTTCCGGCAAACGGATCTGCGTTACGTTTTGATCGAGGTTCAGAAACGACAGCGCGGTCATGCCGCCCAGATGAATCGCGATCTGACCCGCCTGCAATTCCGCCCGCGCGTCCCTATCCACCCAGATTTTGTCATTGACGGTGACCGGCCGATTCTTCTCCGCCAGTCCCCAGTCGCCGGTCCCCCCCGGCTGCAGCGAAACGGAGCCATCGGTCACACTGATGCGCGCCACTCGAGATGGCGGGTCGTGCGTGTCGTCGTTGGTGATGTTGTCGTCTGCGGCTGGCAGGTTGGCGATATTTTCCTGCGCCTGCGCTCGAACCGCCGGTGCCGCAAGGAACAGCACTATCGCCACCATTGATAAGAGCCAAAGAAGTCTTTGTTCGGCTATTTGGGCTTTCATAACCATTTCCCCTGAAGGAGCCCACTTTCTATCGGGCCCTGGGAGCCCAGTCGGTATGCAAGTTCGACTCGATTCCCACTGCATAGAACCCCAACGGTGCAAATAAGTTGCCACTTTGGAAACTGTAGCTAACTGGAACGCTCTGCGCTACTTAAAAGTACTAGTACGGAACCTCCCTGCTCCCATTCTGTCCCATCGGACAGCATTTCCCCCGTACTCTTTTCCGTAGACTTCTGCCTTGTGGGCGCACCTGCGCTTTGGGAGAATCGGATGCATATGAAAAAAGCACTCACGGGTTTGGCGGCGTTGGCCCTCGCCTGTGCGGGTTCCCTCCAGGCTCAAGCCTGGCGGCAAGTTGGTCCTCCAGGAGGAACGGTTATTTCCTTAGGGGCCGATCCGCACAATATCTCGAAGTTGTACATGGGCACTGCCGACGGGCACATCTTCACCTCCAATGATGAAGGCGGGCACTGGCAATTGCTAAGCCGCATCGGTTCCGGTCAGGACGACGTTGTCACGCACATCATCATCGACCCGCGTGATTCGAATCGCCTGTACGCCAGCACCTGGACTTTGTACTCCGGTGGCGGCGGTGTGTATCGAAGCGACGACGCTGGCCGCACCTGGAACGTCATCGGCCTCGCGCACGAAACTGTTCGCGCCCTCGCGCAGTCTTCCACCAATCCAAAACTGATGCTGGCAGGCTCTCTGACGGGCGTGTACCGCTCCGAAGATGATGGCGCCAGCTGGGTACGCATTACTCCGGAAAATCATCCGGACCTCAATCGCTTTGACTCCGTGGCTTTCGATCCGAAGGACAACGGCATTATTTACGCGGGCACCTATCACCTGCCCTGGAAGACCAGCGACGGCGGCAAGAACTGGTTTCCCATCGTCAAGGGCATGATCGATGACTCCGACGTGATGAGCATCATCGTCGACCCTCTCAATTCCGATAACGTGCACGCTACCGCGTGCTCCGGCATTTATCACAGCATGAATGGCGGCACGCAGTGGGTGAAATACCAGGGCATTCCGAACGTTTTTCGCCGCACGCAATTGATTCGCATGGATCCCACGAACGAACAGATTCTCTATGCT
>Ga0306923_10003608_pt1 | contig 14663 bp, 17 predicted proteins | sample sta12Can44000108_FD_203841 | JGI IMG/M metagenome (GOLD analysis project Ga0306923, IMG submission 203841) | Lab enrichment of tropical soil microbial communities from Luquillo Experimental Forest, Puerto Rico - statanox.12C.anox.44.000.108 (v2)... | ecosystem: Environmental > Terrestrial >... | reverse complement strand
GCCCATGAGCAACGACGACGCTCCCCTCGCTCGCCCCGCCGCGCCGCCCCTGGCAGACCTGCCGGTGGAGGCAACCGCGCCAGCCCGCGCGGCCAAGGCCATTCCGCCGGCGGAGCCGGAGGCGCAGGTAAAAGGCGCCACGACCGCGGCTGAGGCGGGAGAGGAGATGCCTACGGAAGTGATCGAACCCGAACCGGCCACCGAGGCCGGAGCCGATGCCGAGGAGGCGATCCCGGATTCCGCGCTGTCGCTGGCGGACCGGGTGGGCGCCCTTATCACCGCCTTCGGCGGGACCGAAGGCAAAGGCAACCCCGCCTTGCCCGATCGCCAGGATGCCCTGGCGCTGTTGCTGGCCGAACCGCCGCCTGGCAACGATTTCGCCGCCCTGGACGCGCTGTATGCCTGTTGGCCCAAGGCCACCCAGAACAGCGAAAGCCGCGCATTGCTGGCGGTGGCCTACAACCTGACCCGCAATTTCGGCCTGCCCGACAAGCTGCCCATGGCCTCGTCCAAGGCGTGGCGCATGCTGTCGCCCACCCTATTCGAGGCGGAGCTGGCCCAGCGCCTGGCCGACACCGGCACCTTCATCGCCGACTGGCAGAAGACCCAGAGGCACTTCCTGATCCTGGAATTCGGCGAGATCGAACTGGTCGAGTACCTGTTCGAGGCGTTGCCGCCAAGCAATCACGCCGACCTGCTGGCCGGAGTGATGAACTTCAAGGTGTTGTCCAACCGCCGCATGGGCTTGCTGCGCCGCATCCCCAACCGGGTCAAGAAGCAGATCATCCCCATGCTGCCCACCCGCAAGGAGGAGGCGCTGCTCGCCCTGGCCCATACCAAGGCACTGCTTGAACGGTTGGCCGATCCGTCCGGTTTCGCCCCCATCGTCGATACCGCCGACAAGATGGCGGAAGAAATCGAGAAGATGATGAAGGCGGTGGCCGCCATCGGCCAGCCGCCGCCGGCTCCACCCACCGGAGGCGGTGGTCAGGCGTTGGGGCGGATCGGTTAACCCCCAACGTCCCCTCCCCTTGTGAGGGAGGGGATCATCCGGCGTCACTTCCGGTTCAGCTCCAGAACGCGGCCTGCATGGATGGCGGTAGCCAGACCGACCAGCATCTCCACCAGGTCCTCGAAATCGGCCATGCGATCGGTGTTGATCGTAATGTCGAACTGGTTCGCCTCGGACAGCCGAGAATGGAAGGTGTCCCAGATGAACTTGCCGCGCAGATGGTTGATTTCCTGCGCTTTCTTCAGCTCATCCTCGTAGCTGCCATGGCCCTGGTCGGCCATGCGCTGCGCGCACACTTCCGGTGTGCCGGCAATACGGACACGCAGGGCGCACCCTTCCGCCAGGATGACGTGGGCACCGCGGCCGATGATGACGCCGCCCAGCCGACCCAGGCTCATCATTACCTTGACCAGGGTGTCGCGATACGCGTCGTGGCCAAGGTCCTTGCCCGACAACAGGCGGTAGAGCCACATATCCTTGGCCCGCCCGATTCCCTCGTCGAGCATCTTGACGATGGCAGGATCGTCGTTCAGGCGACGCGCAATTTCGCGGATCAGCTGATCGTCATAAAGGGGAATATTGAGACGTTGCGCCAAGCGGGTGGCGATGACGTCTCCCCCCGATCCATAATCACGAGACAGGGTGATGACCGGCTGACGAGGCTTTGCGAGCGTTCCCTCAACCGGCGGTGCCGTTGCCACTTCGGCCATGGCGGCAATGACGGCCATGATGTCGTGGGCCATGATGCGCCTCCCTCTCAGTCTCGGGATTCATCATACGCCTACGGATGCCAAGCGAAAAGCTATCCGCCCGAGGGACGGGCCACGCGAGATTCGCATTACGGATATGGCGCTTCAGGGGTGCTCTGGCGCCTCGATCCTACGGCGGAAAACTCCGCTGCCAAATCGAGGCGCCTGCCCCCTTCCCCCCCTGGGAAGATTGTCGCGGGGAACGGAGCTGCCGCAAGACAGCTCCGCTCGATAACGCAGTGACGGCAAGGCCAAAAGCCCCCCTTCGCACCCGCCGCCGGGCGTACCCGCTGGAAAACCATATTATCCGAAGGTGTATTGGATCACATCAGGTGGAGACCCGATGAATCATCCAAAAGATCAGGGGTGATGCGACACCACACCGCCGGCGCAGGGTAGGCCTAACGTGGCAATCGATAGTATTCGGCGACGATGGTCCAGGCTTCCTCCGCGGTTTCCACGAAGGTCAGCAGATCTTTGTCCTCGGGGCTGATCATCCCCTCCATCACCATGGCGTCGATGTTGAGCACGCGTTCCCAGTACTCGCGGCCGAACAGCAGCACCGGAATGGGCTCGATCTTGCCGGTCTGGATCAGGGTCAGCGCCTCGAACAGTTCATCCATGGTGCCGAAACCGCCCGGAAACGCCACCAGCGCCTTCACCCGGATCAGGAAGTGCATTTTCCTGATGGCGAAGTAGTGGAAGCGGAAGCACAGCTCGGGAGTGACGTAGCGGTTGGGCGCCTGTTCCATGGGCAGGACGATGTTCAGGCCGATGGACTTGGCACCCACATCGGCGGCACCCCGGTTGGCCGCCTCCATGATGCCGGGACCGCCGCCGGTCTTGACCACGAAGTCGCAGACGTGCTCGCCCACGCAAGTGTTGCTGACGATCTGGGCCAGCCGGCGGGCTTCCTCGTAATAACGGGAATTGGCCAGCATGCGGCGCGCGATGGAAACCTTGCGGGCCAGCACCCTGTCGCCCGGCTGAGCGCGTGACTCGGCCTCGGCCTCGGTCACATGGCGGGCCGCCGTCTCGGGGTCGGGAATGCGGGCCGAGCCGAACATGGCGATGGTGGAACGGATGCCCTGCTCCCGCTGAAGAAGCTCGGGTTTCATCAGTTCAAGCTGCAGCCGCACGGCGCGCAGGTCGGGGCGCAGCAGGAAATCGTCGTCCTCGAAGGCGAGGCGGTAGGCTGGCGAAGAGGTCTGCGGCGTTTCCTGAGTAGCGGGCTGGACGATCGCCACCTCTTCGCGGGCGGAAGGGAACGGGCCGATATTGTTTGTCTTGGACATGCAGGGGGTATCCCCGGATAGGACGGGAATCCATTGTGCGCCGGCATGATTACCAGCACGTAAACGGCCCGCGACCTGGAAAGCCGCGCGCGCTTGGGCTATATGGGGGCGAGGCCAGTGCCCCGAATGGAGAGCCCGCAACCATGACCGTCCACCAACTCGGCGTTTTCGGTGAGTTTGCCCTGAGCGTCGTGGTCACCAGCCCGCCGTGGTACGAGAACGCCTACATCGTCCGCCACGTGACCAGCGGTGAATTGGTGGTGGTGGACCCGGGCGGCGATGCCGACCGCATCCTGGCCGCGGTGGAGGAGCAGAAGGGCAAGCCGATGGCCATCTGGCTGACCCACGGCCACCCCGACCACCTGGGCGCCGCACGCGCCGTGGAAGACGCCCTGGGCCTCGACACCATCGCCCACCAAGACGAACTGCCGGTGATCGCCCGGGCCAGCGACCTGTCGCGCTCGTTCACCGGCGAGGCCCAGGAAGGCCCGGCCCGGGTCAAACCCTTCACCGGCGAGCCGACCCTGAGCCTGGGCGGCGTGCCGGTGCGGGTCATCCATACGCCCGGCCACACCCCGGGCGGGGTCTGCTACGATTTCGGCGGCTTCGCGTTGACCGGCGACACCCTGTTCCGTCACGGCGTCGGCCGCACCGACCTGCCCGGCGGCAGCGAGGAGAAGCTGTGGCAGTCCATCCCCCGCTTCCTCGGCATGGTGGCCGACACCACCCAGCTGTTCTCGGGCCACGGCGCCGACTGGCCCGCGGGCGAGGCGCGGCGGTGGTGGAAGATGATGGCCTAGTGTCCTGCCCCTGAAGTCCATCGTATGGATTTCGGGGACAAGCAGGCCGCTAGACTAGCGTCAAAGCCCCTACCGTTTCTGCCCCCAGGGCTTCAACTCGACCACGCCCAGCCCTTGCGGCAGCTGGGCTTTGGCCACATCCAAATCGTCGCCGCTGACCGGAACGCGCACCAGCCCGGCCGGCAGCGACAGGTCGACGGTGCGGCGCGACGCGTCCTCCAGACGCGGGATGGGACGGATCATGCTCATGCCCGAGCGCAGCAGGCGTGCCCGCGAGGGGTCGTCGGCGACAATCATCAGGCGTTTCAGGGGCGCCTGGGCGGTGGCAAGGGTGAGCACCGCAACGGCGCGGGCGGGCATGTCCTCTTCCGCCGCCGCCAGGGCGACGAAACGGCGGCGCTCGCCTTCGACGGCATAGGAGGCCGGCAGCGAATCGGCGTCGTACAGCCATTGCCCCGCCGACAGGGAATAGACGCTGCGGCGGCCGCCATGGTCCACCACCAACGTACCATCCTCGGACAAGGTAGCGGCGCGGCCGGGAGCGACGATGGTGTAGAGCGCCGGCGCCTTCACGTCCGCGACACTATCCAACGCCCAGGCATCCAGCCGCACCCGCCCCTCACCCGGGCGCGCCGCAAAGACGTCGGCGTTAGTGACTTCGAGGCGCAGCAGCATGCGGCGCGGACGCGGCTCGCCCGGCATGGGAACGTGCTGGGTCTGGAAGGTGACGTTGACCATGCGGCCGTCCAGCCGGCCGTCCTTTTCCCGCACGCCGAACACCGATTCGCCGGACAGCGCGCTGAACATGGAGCCTTTCAGCGCCCAGGCGGCAGCGCCGATGCCGGCCAGCATAAGTGGCGCGGTCGCCAGCATCACGAAGCCGGCGAACAGCAACCCGATGATGAACGTCCAGACAAAGCGCATGGCGGGCCCCAAAAACCTGGAGCGCACCTTACGCGTTACCGTCCTACAATTCCATTCCCGTCTTGAAGAACTGGTCGGCCAACCGCCCCTGCACATATTTCACCCCCAGGGTGCGGGCGAAGGGGAAGGCCTTGGGACTGTCGCAGCGCGACAGCACCAGCTCGCAATTCTCCGGCAGCCCGGCCTTGCCGCGCACCAGGATGGCCAAGTCCTCGTGGTCGGCCGACAGCAGGTCGTTGTGCCAGATCACCTTGACGAAGTCAGGCGCCAGCCGGTTCAGGTTCATCACCTCGAAGTCGCGCCATTCAAGACCGTCGACGCACAGCTTCAGGCCCTTTTCGCGCGCCAGTTGCTGGACATCGCGGACCAGCTTGAAATGCTGGATCAGATCGGTCTTGTGGATTTCCAGCACGATCTTGCCGGCCAGCTTGGTGGGCAGCTTGTCGTAGAAATCGGCGAAATCCTTGGACAGGATGGTGGACAAGCTGACGTTGACGCTGAATGCCTTGTGGCGGTACTCGGCGATTTCCTTGACCAGCGCCCGCAGGGTGGCGCGGTCGTAATCCTCGGACAAAGCATGAAACAGCCAGGGATTGCCGCCCAGGCTGACATCGGGCAGGAACACCTGCTCGATCTGCTTGCTGGCGATGTAGAACTCCAGAAACTCGATGGACGGCACCTTGTTGCCGATGAAATAGACCGGCTGATTGAAGATGCAGTGGCGCAGGTCGGTATTGCGCAGCTTGTCCGACAGAAGCACCAGATGCTCGGGCCCCATGGGCCGCTTGAGCGGGCCGGTTTCGGCGGCAGGCTGGCCTTGACCGATAATGCCCTTGAAGGCGGTGAACAATTGGTCGAGGTCGGTGACCGCGTCGGCCACCTTATAGAAGGCGTATTCGTTATAGGGGTTGCGGCGACCGATGGGCTCTTCGCAGAACAGCTTTTCCACCCGGCTGCATACGCCCAGCACTTCGGAGACGGGGATGTGGGAATAGGCCACGAACAGGTCGTTGTTGCTGGCCTGGAACACCTCGCAATAGGGCGAGCGGGAAAAGCTCTTCTTGATGAACATCTTGGCCGAGTCCAACCGCCGGCTCACGTCCCTGGCCGGCGGCGCCATGGACACGCAGAAATGGATCAGCCGCTTGCCCATGGGGCTTTTTTTCACGGCGTGCAATTCGTGCAGAAATGCACGTTCCGATTCGCTCACGCGCATGGTGACGAAACCTCCCTCCCCCTACTCTTCTTATCGCCGTAAGCGGTCAGGCCGCTTCGGTCTTGGCGGCGATGTGCCGCACGTATTCCACATCCTCGGCCAGGATGTGGCCCAACAGCCAGTCCAGTACGAAGGCGCGCACCTTCAGCGCGCCGGTCAGCGCGTTGACGCCAGCCACCGCGGCCTGCAGCCGCTTGACCTCAGCGACGAATTCCACGTGCTTGGCGGCGTGCTCATCGAGGCCAGGATAGTCCCACGCCTTCATCAGCGCCTCTTCATGGGCGAAGTGATAGTCGATGTAGGCGCACAGGGCGGTCAGCACATCCTGCAAACACTCGCCAGCGCGATCGTCGTTGATGTTGATGTTCAACTGGTTCAGCAACGCGAACAGGATCAGATGCTGCGCATCCATTTCGGCGTTGCCGATCTTGTAACCATCCTCCCAAACCAACATGCCCGTCTCCCCCCGGAACAAAAAAAACCGTCGCGCCAGAACGGCGGACGGCTTGTGCGCATTTACACTAGCAAGCGGGCCGGTAAGGGACAAGCCCCCATTCGTCAAGGGGACGTAAGACAGCGAACTTCGGGCGCGGTGGCGGTGTTGCCGCTTCCATCACGGTTACGGAGGACGCCATGCCAGGCAGGCTGCAAGGTAAGAAAGTCGCCATTCTCGCCACCGACGGCTTCGAGCAGAGTGAGTTGACCGAACCCAAGAGCGCACTGGAGAACGAGGGCGCCAAGGTGGACGTCATTTCCCCCCACGACGGCCGCATCCAGGGCATGCGCCATCATGACAAGGGCGACACGGTGGCGGTGAACCGCACCCTGGACAGCGCCAAGCCCGAGGACTATGACGCCTTGATGCTGCCGGGCGGGGTCGCCAACCCCGACGCATTACGCATGGAGCCCAAGGCGGTGGACTTCACCCGTTCATTCTTCCTCACCAAGAAACCGGTGGCAGCCATCTGTCACGGGCCGTGGACGCTGGTAGAGGCCAACGTGGTGCAAGGCAAGCGCATGACCTCATGGCCGTCATTGAAGACCGACATCAGCAATGCCGGCGGCCATTGGGAGGATGCTCCGGTGGTGGTGGACCACGGCCTGGTCACCAGCCGCAAGCCCGCCGACTTGCCCCAATTCTGCGCCAAGATGATCGAGGAATTCGCAGAAGGCGTGCACGACCGTCCCCACCGCTAGCCCGAGTGAGGCCCTCCGGCGGCCCGGCCGGAGGGCCTCCACCAATGACACCCACATTGCTGGACGAATATCAACTTCAAGCAACCTCTATTAGTTGCTAAGCTCCCATGGGGATTAAAGGTGGGCATTTGGGCCGCGTCGGCATTCGATCACGCCAAGGCGGACCGGCAGAAGGACGTTTCGTAGTGATTCATTTGGTCTGCCTGGGCAGCCCCCTTCACGCCGATGACGGCTTCGGCGCCGTCATGGCCGCCCGGCTGACCAGCCTGGATTGGCCTGCCCATGTCCGCCTCCTCGACGGCACCGCCTGCAGCCCGCTGCCACTGTTCGATAATTGCAGGCACGCCATCCTGCTGGCCGCCTTGCCCCCCGAATCGGGTTCCCCCGGCCAAGTGCTGCGCCTGGACGCCAGCGCCCTGCCCAGCGTCGACCCCATGGGTACGAGCCTTGCCAATTTGGTGGCCGCGGTGCGCCGGGTTCTGCCCAAACCGCCGAGCATGGAAGTCATGGGGCCGGTGGCGGCATTGCGCAAACCGTTCTCGCCTGGTCTATCGCCGCTGGTCATGGCGGCCGTCGGCACCGCTACCGCCATGCTGACGGCCGATCTGGGCGGATCACCCCACCGGGGGCGCCGGCGCGGCGCGGCCTGAAGTGTAACCATACGTACCATTGTGTAACGGCCAGATACAATTCCGGCATTTTACCGCCATAGGCAAATTATTCCCGGCAAATTTTGCCGATAGGCCAAAATGAATCGGCAGATTCCTTATACGGTCATGCCGGAAATTTCTGGCACACTTCCTGCGTATCCCCCGCTCAATGGCAGGAAGCCAGGCCGATAGTTTGGAGAAACACCATGAGCATGGCCATTTCCGGTAGCGGGGGATGGAACGCTTCGATGGCGATGTCGGGTGCGAGCTCTCGCATGCCGCCGCAGCAGAAGATGTCCAACCTGTTCGACAACATCGATAGCAGCGGCTCGGGCAGCATCAGCCAGGCCCAATTCGACCAAGCCTTCCAGAACATGAACCCGCCCGCCGGCATCAAGGCCCAGGGCGCGGACGCCATCTGGAGCCAGTTGGATCCCAGCGGCACCGGCTCGGTGTCCAAGTCCGATTTCGTCAGCACCATGAAGAACGTGATGGCGGCCAGCCGTGGCCACCACCATCACCACAGCCAGAGTGCCGATCCCTCCTCCACCCTGTCCTCGGCCAGCCAGGGCCTGGACAGCGCGGGCAGCTCGTCGGCCGATTTGACCACCCAGGCCGGCAGCGTCAACATTCTGGTGTGATCATGCCCGATCAGGCCGGCAGGAGGTTTCCCCCCTGCCGGCCGGACGGGTCCACCCACAGATGGGGCAGTCCAAGGCCGGCCAGCCAGGCGGGCGCCCCGTCGCCCTTAAGCATGGCGATGGTGGCGACACTGCCGGCCACCATGCAGGACGGCGCCACCACGGTGACCGCCGCCAGCCCCTGCACCGGCCAACCGGTGCGCGGGTCGAGGATGTGGCAATAGCGCCGGCCGCCGATCTCAATGCAACGCTCGTAATCGCCGCTGGTGGCGACGGCTCGGCCGTCCACCGCCAACACCGCGAGCGCAGCATCGCCGTCGCGGGGATGGCGTATGCCCACCGGCCAAGGCGCGCCGTCGCCCTGGCACCCCACCGCGCGGATATCGCCGCCCAGATCGATCAGGGCATGGCCGATACCGCCGGCCCGGCAGATATCGGCGGCGCGGTCCACCGCGTATTCCTTGCCGATGCCGCCGAAATCCAGCTCCATGCCCGGCTGCGGGAAGGACAGGCGCGGCCTTTGCCACGCCAGCCGCGCAAGACCGATGTACGGCAGCAGGGCTTCGATCGCCCCCGGCTCGGGCGGGGTGGCGGCGGAAAAATCCCAGGCGCGACGCAGGCAACCGGCGGTGATGTCGAACTGGCCGCCGCTCTTGCGGTGGCAGGCGCAGGCGTAGTCGAGCAGGCCGGCGGTCTCCTCGTCCAGTTCGATGCAGCCGCCCTCGGCGGCGGCGCGGTTGATGGTCGACAGCAGGCTGTCGGGGCGATAGCGCGAATAGCGCGCTTCGATGCGGGCGATCTCGCCCAGCATGTCGGCGGCAACGGCCTTGGCGTGGGCGGCATCCCCGGCATCCATCCAGATGCGGCAAAGCGAGCCCATGGCGGTGAAGGTGAATTCGGAGCGCTCCACGGCGCCTAGGCGCTCCGGCCCATGGCGTCGAGCGCACCTTGCAGGATGTAGGCGGCGGCCATCTTGTCGACCACCTCGGCCCGGCGGGCGCGGCTGGCATCGGCCTCCAGCAGGGTGCGGGTCACGGCGGCGGTGGACAGGCGCTCGTCCCACAGCCCCACCGGGACGTCGCGCAGGCCCAGAAGGTTACGCACGAAGGCGCGGGTGGACTGGCAGCGCGCGCCCTCGGTGCCGTCCATCTCCACCGGCAGGCCAAGAACCAGGCCCCCCACCTCGTGCTTGTCCATCAACGCGAACAATTGCTCGACGTCCTTGGTGAATTTGGTCCGCCGGATGGTGTCGAACGGCGTGGCGATGGACAGCCGCACATCCGACAGCGCCATGCCGATGGTCTTGGTCCCCAGGTCCAGCCCCATTAGGCGGGCGTGGCGCGGCAGCGCGGTTTTCAATTCGGAAATGGTGAGCAGAGACATGGCGCCGACCCTGAGGCATTCCCGGCCGAAAGGCAAGGTGGCGCGTGACGGGGCGGGCGGCCCTGCCTTACAGTCAAGGCCATGATCACCCGCCTGATTTTCTCGCTGACCCTCGCCACCCTGCTGGCCGGCTGCGGCGCCTGCGAAGGCCGCATCACCAATTCCGGCACCAGCGCGGGGCGATGTTCGGTGCTGACCGTGCCGTGGTGAGCTAGCAGCACTCATCTTCCAGGCGGCGCAGGGCCTCCAGGCCCTCGGCGTCGCCGTATTCCTCGAACAATTCCTCGATGTAATAGGTATGGCTGCAGGCCAGGCACAATTCGTCGGCCTTGCGCGCACCCACCTTGCCCGTCTCGGCCAGACGCACCTTGAAGCGCTCCCACAGGGCATTGGACTTGGCCGGATCCGAGATCAGCGCCAGCACATGCTCGACCACGATGCGGGCGTTGCCCTCGCAGTCGATGCCGGCATAGGTGACATAGCGGTCGGTCTTCACATCAATGGTCATCGGCTGGTTCCCCTGGGTGGCGGCTCCAGCCTCGCGAACCGCTGCACCAACGGCAACCGGGGATGCACCAATGGCGGGGCGGCGTCACGAACGCCCGCACCGGCTGCACGAACGGTCAAAGCGCCAGGCGCCGCCGCACCAGCTCCACCCGCGCCCGACTGACCGGCACGCGGGCACCGCCGGCCATGATGATGGCCCAGGCGCCGTCGGCACGAGAGATGGCTTCGGCGTGGCGCAGATTGATGATGTAGGAGCGGTGCACCCGCAGGAACCCGGCGGGATCGAGGCGGCGCACCAGTTCGGAGAAGGAGAGCTGGCAGAAGCGCTGGCCGTCGCCGGTGTGGACGCGGGTGTAGTGCCCCTCGGCTTCCAGGAACATGATTGCGTCCACATCCAGCAGGCTGACGCCGCCATGCCCGCCCACCGGCAGCTTGACCAGCACGTCGTCCAAGGCCGGGGCAGGCGCAGCGCCGAAATCTTCGGGCAGATGGAAGATCAGGCACCAGCCCGTGCCGGAGGCGGTTTCCAGGCTGGTGACGCGGGCAATCAGCGTCCCCATGGGCAGGGTCATGGCCATGCCCACCGGCTCGTCCGGCCGTGCGCGGGCGGCATCCAGCATCCATTGCACCTTGGCGCGCGCAAGGGGAGGATGCAGCCCTAGCAACTCGGCACCAACGATCGGGCCGGCCGCCGGCTCCAGCAGGCGCCGCGCCAGCCCATTGGCCGCCACCACCCGCCCGGCCCCGTCCACCTGCACCACGCCGACGGGCGAGCGCTGAAGGCGGTACTCGAAGCTGCTCATGGGCTTCCCCGGTTGCGGATGGATTGGTCGAATGCTAACGTCCGCCGCACGTTTAAAGTACAAATTTTCTTGCAAATCTTCCCAGAGGAACCACACCGCATGTCGCTGGACAAAGCCACCGTGCGCAACATCGCCGAGCTGGCCCGCATCGAGGTCCGCGAGGAGGAACTCGACCACCTGGCCGGGGAACTTTCGAACATCCTGACCTTCGTCGAGCAGCTGGCCGAGGTGAACACCGACGGTGTCGCCCCCATGGCGAGCGTCGCCGCCGTCACCCTGCCCACGCGCAAGGACGTGGTGAACGACGGCGGTTATCCGCAGGCCGTGCTGGTCAACGCCCCCGACGCCATCCGCGAGGAAGAGGGTGGCTTCTTCACCGTTCCGAAGGTGGTCGAATAATGACCAAGCTCACCAACCTCACCATCGCCGACGCCCTGGACGGGCTCGCCAAGGGCGAGTTCTCGGCCGTCGAGCTGACCCAGGCCCATCTGGACGCCATGGCGACCAAGCGGGCCTTGAACGCCTACATCACCGAGACGCCCGAGCTGGCGCTGGAAGAGGCCAAGGCCTCGGACGCGCGCCGCAAGGCGGGCAAGGCCGGTTCGCTCGACGGCATCCCGCTGGGCATCAAGGACCTGTTCTGCACCAAGGGCGTGCTGACCACCGCCGCCAGCCACATCCTGGACGGCTTCAAGCCGCAGTACGAATCCACCGTCAGCCAGAAGCTGAAGGATGCCGGCTCGGTGACACTGGGCAAGCTGAACCTGGACGAGTTCGCCATGGGCTCGGCCAATATCACCAGCTATCACGGCACGGTGGAGAACCCGTGGAAGGCCAAGGCCGATCCTGCCAAGAAGCTGGTCCCCGGCGGCTCGTCGGGCGGCTCGGCCGCTGCCGTGGCCGCGCGCATCGCCATGGGCGCCACCGGCACCGACACCGGCGGCTCGATCCGCCAGCCGGCCGCCTTCTGCGGCATCACCGGCATCAAGCCGACCTACGGCCGCTGCTCGCGCTGGGGCATCGTGGCCTTCGCCAGCTCGCTCGATCAGGCCGGTCCCATGGCCCGCACGGTCAAGGACTGCGCCCTGATGCTGAACGCCATGGCCGGCTATGATCCCAAGGATTCCACCTCGGCCCCGGTTGCCGTGCCGGATTTCGCCAAGGCGCTGACTGGCGACATCCGCGGCCTCAAGGTGGGCATTCCCAAGGAATACCGCCCCGACGGCCTGTCGGATGAGGTGAACAAGGTGTGGGAGAAGGGCATCGAGTGGCTGAAGGCCGCCGGCGCCACCCCGGTGGAGATTTCGCTGCCGCACACCAAGTACGCGCTGCCCACCTACTACATCGTCGCCCCGGCCGAGGCGTCCTCGAACCTGGCCCGCTATGACGGCGTACGCTTCGGCCTGCGCGTCGAGGGCAAGACCCTGGACGACATGTACAAGAAGACTCGCGCCGCCGGCTTCGGCGCCGAGGTCCGCCGCCGCATCATGATCGGCACCTACGTGCTGTCGGCCGGCTATTACGACGCCTACTACACCAAGGCGCAGAAGGTGCGCCGCCTGATCGCCGACGACTTCGCGCGCGCGTTCGAGCAGGTGGACGTCATCCTCACCCCCACCGCCCCCTCGGCGGCGTTCGGCATCGGCGACAATTCCGACGATCCGGTGACCATGTGGCTGAACGACGTGTTCACCATCCCCACCTCGCTGGCCGGCCTGCCCGGCCTGTCGCTGCCTGCCGGCCTCAGCACCGACGGCCTGCCGCTCGGCCTGCAGCTGATCGGCCGTCCGTTCGACGAGGAAACCGTGTTCAAGGTGGCCGGCGTGATGGAATCCGCCGCTCAGTTCACCGCGCTCCCGGAGGGTGTGTGATGGCTTATCTGATCCAGGGCGAGACTTGCGACTGGGAGATCGTCATCGGTCTCGAGGTCCACGCGCAGGTGATCTCCAATTCCAAGCTGTTCTCGGGCGCCTCGACCCTGTTCGGCGGCGAGCCCAATTCCCAGGTCAGCTTCGTCGATGCCGGCTTCCCCGGCATGCTGCCGGTGATCAACGAAACCTGCGTCGAGCAGGCGGTGCGCACCGGTCTGGGCCTGAAGGCGCAGGTCAACCTGACCAGCGTCTTCGCCCGCAAGAACTACTTCTACGCCGACCTGCCCCAGGGCTATCAGATCAGCCAGTACGACCTGCCCATCATCGGCGAAGGCACCCTGTTGATCGACTTGCCCGACGGCACCACCAAGCCGGTCGGCATCGAGCGCCTGCACCTGGAGCAGGACGCCGGCAAGTCCATCCACGACCAGCACCCAAGCAAGTCGTTCATCGACCTGAACCGCTCGGGCGTGGCGCTGATGGAGATCGTGTCCAAGCCGGACATGAGCTCCCCCGAGGAAGCCGGTGCGTATCTGACCAAGCTGCGCTCGATCCTGCGCTATCTCGGCACCTGCGACGGCAACATGCAGGAAGGCTCCATGCGCTGCGACGCCAACGTGTCGGTGCGCCCCAAGGGCTCGACCGAGCTGCGCACCCGCTGCGAGATCAAGAACGTCAACTCGATCCGCTTCGTCCAGCAGGCCATCGAGTACGAGGCGCGCCGCCACATCGACGTCTATGAGAGCGGCGGCGACATCAAGCAGGAAACCCGCTTGTTCGATTCGGGCAAGGGCGAGACCCGCTCCATGCGCTCGAAGGAACACGCGCACGATTACCGCTACTTCCCCGACCCCGATTTGCTGCCGTTGGTGATTTCCCAGGACTTCGTCGACGGCATCAAGGCGACGCTGCCCGAGCTGCCCGACGAGAAGAAGGCCCGCTTCATGGGCGAATACGGCCTCAACTCCTACGACGCCGGCGTCATGGTGGCGGAAAAGGACTCGGCCGACTTCTTCGAGAACGTCGCCAAGGGCCGCGACGGCAAGACCGCCGCCAACTGGGTCATGGGCGATTTCTTCGCCACCATGAACTCTGATGCCAAGTACACCTGGACCAATCCGCCGGTCTCGGCCGAGAACTTGGGGCGCATGATCGACCTGATCAAGGACGGCACCATCTCGACCCGCCTGGCCAAGGACGTCTTCATCTTCATGGTGGAGGAGGGCAAGGACCCGGCCACCATCGTCGAGGAGAAGGGCCTGAAGCAGGTCACCGATACCGGCGCCATCGAGAAGGCCATCGCCGACGTGTTCGCCGCCAACCCCGACAAGGTCGCCGAGGTCAAGGCCGGCAAGGACAAGCTGATGGGCTGGTTCGTCGGCCAGGTGATGAAGGCGACGCAAGGCAAGGCCAACCCGGGCATGCTAAACGAACTGATCGCCAAGAAGTTCAAGGAGTAGGCCCTTTTTCCCCTCTCCCGCCCAGCGGGAGAGGGTGGCGCGCAGCGCCGGGTGAGGGAGCCGGAGACACGATGCTCCTCGGCTCCCTCACCCTCCCATCTGCGATGGGCCCCTCCCTCTCCCACTCTGGCGGGAGAGGGGAAATTCTTTCAACT
>Ga0306923_10003606_pt1 | contig 14666 bp, 13 predicted proteins | sample sta12Can44000108_FD_203841 | JGI IMG/M metagenome (GOLD analysis project Ga0306923, IMG submission 203841) | Lab enrichment of tropical soil microbial communities from Luquillo Experimental Forest, Puerto Rico - statanox.12C.anox.44.000.108 (v2)... | ecosystem: Environmental > Terrestrial >... | reverse complement strand
TAAATCCCTAGCACTTGGACCGGTCTAAGCTCCGCAACCTTGACGCCGTGAAGTGCGGCACGTGCATCCCGGTACATATCCTGGGAGAGCTCCGCTTTGAGGTTCTTGAGAACTCTCTTGAATCCCTCGATGTTGTCATCGCAGCACTCACTTGAGTGGTGCCAGCCGGCAACGAATATCAGGACGATGGTGTCCCGGTCTGCGACGGACACACGCACCGCTTCGAACGCATCTGTCGCCTGCGCCGGATCCCACAGCCATCCGTAATCGTCCGCCTCTACGAAACGCAGGTCGTAGTCATCGGTGTGCACCAGCGCCTTGTCGCCCAGCCGGAACGCTTTGTGTTGGTAATTCGAGCAGCTCCACGTGCTGACCAGAATCAGCACCCCGAGGACCAACCGGAGCGCCCCGCCGAGCGCTGCCCGGCCCAGCCGCCATGGCCAGCCTCTGCTGGAATCTGAGACCCAGAATTTCATACCCTGCCGTGACCCGGGAGCGGTTGCATACACGCTGCGGGTGATTCTGCCGGGCTATTGGATTGCCGGGTCTTCATTGGGCAGTGTCATCGACTGCCAATCGCTTGAAAAAATACCTGCCCAATAAGTGACCATTTCGGGATTTCTGATTACCACACTGGCGTCTCGGTTGGTATCGACGCCTTCAGTGGACCAGTTCTGGCTGCCGATCACGACGGTGTGATCGTCGATGATCATCCCCTTGTTGTGCACATGTGCCTGCCTGAGGATCTTTGTGCCGTCGAGACCGCCGGTCTTCTGAAGTTGCTCGATCATCGAGGAGGTCACCCGCGAATCGACGATGATACGCACGTCGACTCCGTTGCTTGTAAGAACGCGCAGCGCATCCAGGAACTTCTCGAGGATGCTGCGCTTCGCGACTGGCAGGTTCGCGACGTCCTGGACGAATTTCGAGCTGGGCTTGATGTATTGAGTTTGCATCCAGAATCGGCTCTTCGCACTCTGGATGAGGGGAAGAATGACGTCTCCAAAGTTGTCAGGAGTGACCGCCGGCTGAATGGTCATTGCACCCGAGAAGCTCTTGGCCGCGAAGAACTTGGGAAAGTGTTTGCCGGTCGAATTACCATTCCCCTTCAATACCGGAGCCGCCGCCGCCTGTTGGCCAGGAAGTGCCTGCTTCAGGTCCCTCAAGATCAAGTTCTCGAATGTCGCGGCCAGCGCCGGACTCTCGATGATCACATGCCAATCACGATCGCTGACGCTCGCCGTATTCGCATCCTTGGCGCTCGGCTTGTCGATGGGATCGAAGTCCGGCTGGTTGGTTGTATTGAAGTTCCCGCTAGACAAAAAGAATACCGAGCTGTCCGCGACTGCGACCTTGATGTGATAGGCCGCTGGAAACAGGTGTATGTTGTTGTGTTTGTCGGCCGCCTCAGCCGCCCAGGCAAAATTCAAGCCCTTGCCGACGGCGGTTTCGAGCTGAGCCTGAGTCGCGTCGTTGGTCTGCTCTCGTGCCGTGGTGTCATAGTCGGGATCATCGAGCACTAGATTCAGCGTCTTCCCCTTCATGGTTGCGGTCACGGCGGAAACGATGTGCGGCGCCGTGAATTCGAACATTCCCACCGTCAACTTGTCGTTGACCGACCTTAAGAAGGGTTCCAGATTGGGCCACCCAGCGTCGGGACTGGCAAAGCAAGTGACTTTGGCCGAGGAGACTGGCTTGAGCTGGTTAGCAGTCAGTTTCTGGTACGTGCTCTTCGTCACTGCTCCGTCCGGGCGCCGTTTTCGCACCCGGGCCACCGCCTTGTCGACCTTCGGGCCGATCAGCTCTCCTTTAAGGTTGCGCTCACGCGCAAAATTTGGGGTTTGTAACTCGACCGGTACATTGCCCCGCGGCACTCGCAGCAACTCTTGCGCAAAGCCTTCGGGATCCACGGTGCGCAAGGCCTCCGTACTGCTCAAGGGCCGGACATCCACCGGTATGCCACCGACCGAGGGAGGGAGCTTCTCCTTAGGCGGAAGGTCCGCGATCTTGCGCCGCACGGTCGCGACGATCGCTGGGTCCTTGGTCAACATGCCGTTCGAAATACGCAGTCCGGGACGTACCGATACCACACCGGGCTTTGCGAATTTCTTCAAGTGTTTACGAATGACGCTGTCTATAGCCGCATCCGTCAGGGGAGTCTTATGCTTCTTGGTTGCCATACAAAATCTCCAGGAACCTCTCGCCAAGAGTTTTCAAACTTATCTCTCGAAAACTGAAGCCTTCGCTACCGTCTGGCTCGTTCAGGACATCTTTTCGGCCCGAAACTGATTGGCCAGTTGTTGAATGTGGACGCAGGCGGCCTTTGCCGGATCGGGCAGAGACTGCTTAAGAAGCGAGACTGCAATCTGCGACAGCTCCTGGAGGCGCTCTTGGCACAGGATGCGTGCATTGTCGGCAGCGGCCGGCAACATCACGTGGCGCGTAAGGCCAAAGCCCGGGCCCGCCGTCCGGCCGCGGTACCGTTCGCCTGCCGGCATCAGCATCAGCCCTTCGCCCAGCGGCAACAACACGCGCGGCATGAAATCGATCGCCACCCGGCAGAACTTACTCACGATAGCTTCGATTCCGGTGTTCTCGACCTCGAAGCTCCAGGCCAGCATGCGCAGCATGAGCCCATAGGCGGAATCGAATAGGCCAGCCGCCTGTTGTGTGAGCGGCTGCTCGATGGGATTTGCCGATGCACCATAGCCACGTCCGAGGCCGGAGTAAGGATTCACGAGGGCGGGCCGTGCTGGAGCGAAATTCGCACCGTGCGACTTGGAATCCAAGAACTCCTTGAGAATTGAAACGAAGGCACCGAAGTGCGAGTCCTCGCGATCCCTCGAGGTGCCTTCACCCTGATGGGTGATGGTATGAACGGCCCTGAGTGCTGTATCCCTATCGGTGACCGCGATGAGGTCGGGAAAATGCACTAGATCGCGTGTCATCTGCTGCGCGGGTGAGCCAATGAAGAGCTCCTCGTGAGGAATGCTCTTGAAACCGGATTCGATCAGGGCGTAGAGCTCGCCGATGGATCCAAACTCGATGTCGGCGGCGTCCTCGCCAAGAACGGCCAGGAGCATACGCAGTTCATGCTCGGCGTTAAGCGCCGACGGACGTTCGTACACGATGAAGCGGCGCAGACATTCCATCCCGAATGGCTCGAGGGCCAGCCGAGCATTTAGAGGATAGTACTTCGAGTCCTGCGGAAAGTTCGGGCGCAGATAGTAAGGTGTCCCGCCGATGGCGGTAGTCAGGTTCCAAACCAGGGCGAGGTGCAGCATCTCCTGCGAGGCGATGAAATAAATCTGCGCGGCCCAGCGCCGCACCATCTGTTGTTCCTGCCAGGTCATACCTCCCTCGGACAGGTCCCGTTTCAGCGAGAAACCGGCGTAGAGATACGAACAGGCGATACCGTGCTCGAGTTCTGCTGCTTCACACAGGAGCTTCAGCAGATCGCTACGCGATCTGATCGCTTTCATGATCGCGCCCGGGCGCTGCGCCTGCCCAACTGACCTGCAATGGTCTTGGCGGCCCGCAACGCCAGCGCCGCCACGGTCAGGGTGGGATTCGGGCTGCCGACTGTGGGAAACACGGACGATCCCACAATGAAGAGATTTTTGTGATCATGGCATCGCAACTCCTCATCGACCACCGACTGCTTGGGATCGGCCCCCATGCGGCACGTGCCCATGATGTGACCGGCACCGTCGAAGGCCTTGTCGTCGGTGCCGAGGTCTATTTCGGTGGCTTGGATCCGCTGGAACATGTCGGCCATGACGCGATTGGCGCGGGACAGACCGCGATAGCTGTAGTCCGGCGGCGTAAAGGTGATCTTCGGATGTGGAATGCCGAGCGCATCCCGGGTCGTCGACAGTTCGACTCGATTGTTGAAGTCGGGCGCGACCTCGACTGAGCAGCTGAGGCGCAGCTGTCTAGGGACGCGATCGATCAGCCCGGCCTGCAACGCGGCTCCGATCTTCTTTTGCTTCATCACCAGGTCGATGATTTCGGCGTAGGGTGCGTTCTTGCGCAACCAGCCATCGTTGTTGAGCGACAAACGAAATCCCGCCTGCTTACGGCGGAAGTCCCCGTCCCGGAAGGACTCGATGCCCGAGGTGGACGGCGGTCCTCGGAAGGGATAGAGATTCTCCGGCGCAAGCCCGAAGGTGCTCTTTGACAAGTGATCCATGAGATAGCGACCCACCGCGCCGCTCTTGTTGGCGAGCTTCGACATCAGCAGCAATTTTGGGGTCTCGATGGCGTGGGCGGCCAGCACCACCAGTCGAGCCGTGACCGTCCGCTGCTCGCCGCCCCAGGTAATGAACTGCACCGCGTGCACGGAGCCGTCCTTGCCGGCTGTCAACCCATTGACGACGCAACGCTCCCAGAGCAACGCGCCTGCGGCCGTTGCCTTACCGACGTGCACCGAGCCATCGTATTTTGCACCGATGGGACAGATGGGAACGCATATCGAGTTGCCGGCGCAGGGCGGTCGTCCGTCGTAGAGTTGTGAATTGCGGGCGGATGGTGTGCTGCGCACGCGATATTCGATCTTCTCGAACTTCTTGCCGTCGAGGCGCGCTGCGATCCACTGATCCGAGTAACTCGGCCAGATCATGCTCATGGGAAAGGGCTGGCTGCGCGGCGAATTGAACAGGTTGTTCCATTGCGCGTGATCCCCGGCCACGCCGAGTTCGCGCTCGGCTTCGCAATACCAGGGCTCGAGATCGTCGTAATCGATCGGCCAATCGACCATGTCTGCCGGGAAGTCACGGCCGCCTCCGTACAGCGACTTCATCTTGAAGTCAGAACGCAGCATGCGGGGCGTATGCCCTAACCAATGCCAGGTGGACCCGCCGGTGCGTCGTTCGTAGTTGCTCTTGTACTGGGTGTGGGGCGGCGGCGGCTGGTCGTAGTAGTCGGGTGAACTGTCGGAGGTCGGCGCCATCTTGTCGGCTTCCGCATTCACGTAGGGACTGTGTGGATTCTTGATGGCGGCGGTGGCATATGCGCCGACCATCTGGGCGCGCGGCGGATTCCGCGAGCCTGCTTCGAGGATGACCACCCGGGCGCCCGCCTGTGCCAACCGATAGGCCGTGATCGCGCCCGCCACTCCGGAGCCGACCACGACGATGTCGAAATCCTGGGTCACATCGGCGTTCCGTTAGGCTCGTTGTCCGGGCGGTAGCGCCAGTGCCCGAAATATCCGCCGGATAACCCAGGAGGATGGGCGCCTAAAATGTGCCATACCAGTCCACCGAAATAGGTCTGCTCGCTCCCAAAGCGCAAAACCAACGGATCCGACACGGTGTCGCGAAGTGCTGAGGTGTACCAAAGCAGCACGATTTGGCAGAGAGTCGATCGAAGTGCGGCGTCCGACACCATCTTTCGCTCGACTTCCGCGAGTGAGTGCCTCGGGAGCCTCTCGAACCGCTTCAGTACCTCCTGGATCGGCGGTACCAGGGGCGTGCTCAGCAATCGGACGAGGTGCGCCCTGCCCTGCTCCACGTCAAGTTCGCAGTCCGTCAGGATCTCGGACAGCTTGATGAACTGATCCAATGTCTTGTCGGGTACGCTCTCGTTCATCGGCCCGACCATCCCCGCGCAAAACTTAAGCTCCACCGTCGAAGGAGAGTCATCACTTCAGTTCGTCGCCCAGCGCATAGGACACGATGTCCTTCAGCTTGAAGTTCGGGTTCGAGGGATGCCACTTGGGATCCTGCGACACGAGTGAGCTGCGATCACCGGACAGAATGCCCAGGAAGACTTCGGCGACGATGCGGCCACCTACTGGACCCAGTTGCGGCGTGGTGATTTGCTTCCGCGCTCCGGAGATCGGGATGTCCACCGCGATTTGGTGGGCGGCAGCTTCGGCAAGGACGTAGGTCCAGAGCGGGCAGTTTCCGGCGAACGCTTCGCCCGCCACCTTGACGATCGGACCCTTGACATCACCTTTTTCAGGTTTGTCAACTGCCTTGCCGATGACGATGTCGTTATCGCTCATCACCGGGACGCCCATGGCCTTGGCCACCGATTGCCCCGAAGGCAAACCCAGCCGAAAGCCTCGTTCGAGATTACGCAGCGCCAAGGAGTGAGGTTGATCCTGAACGATTTTTGGCGGCAGCTCAAATAGCTCACCCACCAATGACGTATCGATGCGGTAGGCAAACTGCAGTCGACGTTGCTTCGCCTTGTCGTCACCGTCGAAGGCGCGGGTATCGACGTCGATGAACCGTCCCCAGTCGATTGCCCGACCCGCCGCTACCGGCTGAAAGCCCGTCAGGCCTGGGTCTCCGTTCTTCTTCGGAAAGATGGCGATCAGGTTTTTCGGGTCATCGTTCAGGCGATACCCCGGCCGAATCATGGAATGACCCAAGCGGTAGGCGGCCACCGAAAACTCTACCGGCATGAATGGAAAGTTGTGCCAATGGAAGAAACGGAGCTTGCGCGGGTCGAAATGACCATCGGTCTTCAGGTCCTGCAAGACCGAATCCTTGATGATGCGAGGCAGGAAGTCGTTGAGGATCACGTACTGGTAGTGAAAGCGAGTCAGGCGCTGAATCCCAGACAGATCGAGCTTGGGATTATCCTGGCAGAGCCGATTGTGAAATCGCTGAAACAGGCCTTGGAGCTGAGAAACGATGGCGTTCTCATCGTTCCTAGGGTCGCCGATCAGGGCGTGATCATTGAACCGCGGCAAATCCTTCGCATCTGCCACCCCCTTGCCGGTCAGGGGACCGCCCAAGGCCAAACGCTTACCATCATCCTGGTACATGTAGGGCTGGTCGCCCGGCCCACGCCCATACAGATTGTCGAGGTCGAATGCCGGCGTGCGGAAGTCGACCAGTCCATCCGGATCAGCCGCCTTGGTCAGCAGGCTCACGGGATCGAAGGTTAGATCGTGATCGACGAACTGTCCGAAATAGGTGTAGAGCGCCGGAATCCCGCTTTCCTCGGGATCGGGACCGTCAGAGGGATCATCAGCTGGCAATCCGACCATGTTCTTACCCAGGACGCTCAGATTTTCCAGACTCTCACCATCATCGGCGCCGTACCTGGCGGGAGGAAGATGGCGGAACATGCGCCCGAAACGACCTTGCGAGAGCGGCGATCGGGCTGCACTGGTAAGCCCCCGTGGTAATGCTCCGTGACTCCTCTTCATTGCTTTGCCCTCGTTAGTAACGACCGTATTCAAGGTCTTTTGACACGAACATCCATCTTCCCGCGAGATCTACCCGCTCCTTCGACTACCGCGCGAGCGTAATGCTGTTGCTCCTCAACGCTGAAGAGACACTGGGTTCTTATCAACTCATACGCTGCACGGTTAGCCGCGCCAGTTGAGTCAGCCTGAGTTACATCCACGTGGGACTGACATCTTTGCGTGCGCGCCGGCATAGTGCGGCGCACCACGCCAGGGGTGCATCTGCCCGGTACCGCCAGCGCACGGATAAATGCTTCTCCAATGCATTCTGTCTCAGACCCGGGATTTATCTCGCCGCTCCGGAGAAAGGGGCCCCATAGTTGCGACAGTGATTTACGTACTGCGCCCCCTAGCACTTTGCGTTCGACCGATGCGCAGGCGGCGGGGGCTAATGGTCGATGATTCATCGGAAGCCTGTTGCGTCGTCGATCATCGCTTCGCCTCGATGTACGACAGCGTCACGACCAATCAATGACTCATCCGGTCAGTCGGCGCACCTCTGCCAGGACCCATCCGGACCGACCATCCAGACACCGGATTCCTTGAGCTCGCCATCTTCGCCATAGCGCTTGATTGATAGGACCGGCGTGCCGCGCTCGCGCGATAACGGCAGGCTCATGTCTGCGGTGAAGAGCCATTCCTGCATATCACAGGCCCAGCAGGCCCAGACTCGCCCCTCCTCCATGGCCTGCAGCAAAATGCGCCGGAGCGGCGCCATCACGGCACTAGGATCGCGGATCTGAAAAGAGTCTTTCGGTACCACATTGCTGCGCGTTATGTAGGCATCTAATAGCCTCTCCAGAAGAAAAGGCTGTTGGATCGTGCGTAGGCGCTTCGTTTCCATGGCACAGTCACTACCGGGCTGCCGGCGAATCATCTGCGCCACGAATTGCACACCGGGGTAAAGCGGTGAGCGGGGCTATTGCGGCAGAGGTATCGTGGTGGCGATCTTCACTATCGCAGGGTGGCGGCTCGGCGGTGGGGACGGAAGCGCCGCCACCGAGACCTGAAACGCCGCCCATAGCGCCGGATCGGACGACCGCTCGCGCAACGCCATCGACCGCATTGCCACGCCCAGCGCCGCCTCCGGGCGCATCGAGTCGCGCAGCATATGCTGGTAAAACTCTGTCATCACTCGCGCACCAATCTCATCGGGGACAGGCCAAAGCGACGCCACGACCGCTCGTGCACCGCGTGCAAGCATAGTGGAGCTCATGCCCACGAGACCCTCACCGCGAACTTCCGTGCCGAGTGCGGTTTCACATGCGCTGAGCACCGCGACCTCCGCCCTCAATGTCTGGAGAGACATGTCCGCAACGCGTACTGCACGATCGGCAACCGCCCCGTGAGCATCGTAGGAGCCGAGAATCAACGCGGACAACTCCGGGACTTGCGTATCCACGATGCCGTGGGTCGCAATGTGGATAAATCGGTATTGCGACCAGTCAAGGGCGAGCAGTCGCTCACGTGTAGCATCAACGCCGATCAGTTCATCGACATCCGCCGGCGCAAATTGCGCCGAAATCCCGGCGGCCTCTTCGGCCGAGAATCGAAGCCGTTGATAGTCGCGGCGGACTGGGTCGGGAGCATTATGCGTCGGTGTTGCCGTCACTGCGTTCCTGGCTGGTGCGAGCCGCGGGTCATCCGGCTGGTAGACCGGATCGGCCACGAGCAGGATCTTCCCGCTTTCGTGCGGTGGTGCCTGAGCGCGGCTCGGATCGAGCATCCATGCCGCTGGCGTGACGGCAACATCGTGTTGCAGCACAACAAACGATTGCCGTTCGGCATCCCTGATTTGCAGGGCTGCGAAGGGGACGTAGTCAAGGGCGCCATCTGGTATCACCACCCAATCGTGTACGTGCGACAACCACGGCTCGAGAGGCTCAATGATTTCCCTATATAAAGAGTGAGCGTCGCGAAGGCGACGCTCGACCGGCGTATCGACAAGGCGCGTGAGCGAATCGTGGAACGCGGCTGCCTGGTCTGTGATGGCGCTCGGAGACGACAGGCGGATCCAGCGAATTTCTTCCGTCAACACTACCCATGCATAGGCAGACTCGGACCCAAGCCAGTACGACACCAATGCTGTATCGGGGGTCAGGGACAGGGCGCTCGTCATTGAGCGGCCGATTCGGGCTGGCGAGCTGTTGGCGATGGCGCGCCTCGCGATGAGCGTGTTGACCGTGTCCACCTCTCTCCGAAGCTCTGCGATGTCCGCAACCAGGCGCCGTACCCGGGGATCATTCGCTCCCGAACGCTCAATTCGAGCGTCCAGGGCAAATCGACGGGCGGAGAGTTCGCGATAGAGCTGCTCCCGGCGGCGAAGCTCGGATGCGAGTACCCGCCGCACCTCAGGTGAATAATTCTGGGCAGCAATGTCAGCAAACGAGCGCGCCCGCGAGGCGTCCGCGGTGATAAAAGCAGCCGTCGCGAGAGTCCTGGCCTGGCTGTCCCGACCTACACCCAGTGCGTGCTCATACTCTTCGCGGAGCAACTCCAGTTTGAGGTCGTATGCCGGCCGCAGCGGCGCTTGCAGTTGAGTCCGCAGCTCGGGGTTGGCGGTCTGCAGGCGCACCGCGTCGGATTGTCCCAGTGCTCGATCGACCGCGGCGAGCGCAGCGTGAGATTGGCCCGCCTGTCGCAGTGCTCTCGCGAGCTCAAGGTTCGCGTCGAATTCCTCCATGACGCTACCAAACGTGTGCAAACGTGGCCGAGCCGCGGCGAGATCCGCCAGCGCTTGTTTTGGCTGTCCTGTGTTGCGAAGCAGCGCCGCGCGCTGCAGGAGCGCTTCTGCTTGGATGAGTGGTTCGGACTTGGCGGATCTTGAGACAACGTCATCGAGCAGCGCTTTTGCTTCCTCCGGATGGCTGGCGGCGGCAGTGTGTACGGCCTGTTGAATCTTGATGCGTGCGATGGTTGAGGGTGCAATCGCAAGGCTGACGGCTTCCCGATCGAACGCGAGTGCCTGCTCCACCCTGCCCTGCTCGGCATCGATGGTGGCAAGCGCGCGCAGACTCGCCATGCGGCCACGGCCATCGAGGGCCACCGTGCGAATTGCGAGCGAGCGTTCGAGAAACTCGCGGGCGCGCTGCCGATCGCCGAGCGCGTAATAGTTCACCCCAATTCCGTAGAGGCAATATGCCTCGTCGCGCGGAAACTGGACCTTTTGCGTGAAGGCCAGCGCGCGATCATAGAGCCGCAGCGACTCGTCGAAGTGCCCGACTGCATAGTCTGCAAGCGCGGTGTTGGTCATCACTCCCACGTAGAGACTGGGATAGGGCTCCGGACCGATGTCGGTGAGTGCGCGCTCGAACCAGTGCAGCGCTTCAGGTAGACGCCCGAGCCCCCACAAACACAGCGCCCGGTTCTGCCATGCCTGAGCACGTCGGGTTGTCTCGTGTATGGATCCAAATAAGCGACTCGAGGCGGCGGAAGTCGTGACGCATTCCCAGTAGCTACCCTCATTTAGATAGGTCAGCGCAATGTTCGTGAGCTGCAGGCCCGCGTCATAACGTTCGCTCCGCTCCAGGTGGGAGTGAACTAATCTCTGCAACAACTCGCGCGCGCGGACCAGGTGTTCACTCGGACTGGTTCTACGTCCCGCGACGGTTGGCCCGACCGGGGCCGTAGCGCCGATCTCGATCCACGCCGCGGCGAGCAGCGCCTCGGCACGCGCCCTGCGGTACGGATCGTCGAGCGCGAGCGCCCTGGCAGCCGCCTGGGCCCCGTCCGCTGCCTGGGCCCAGGCTTGCAGATCGAAGTACTCGACGCCTGCAAGGGCGAGCGCCGTCTGGCCACGAAGCGTCTGGTCGTTGGCCCCGCTGAGTGCCTCCTCGGCGGCCGAATAGGCCTGCGCCGCCCGCAAGAACGCCTCGCGTGCGTTGCCCGCCGTGGAAGTTGAGCGATTCCTTGAAGCTTCCCCTGCAGCTGCGTAGGCCGCATCGGCCTGGGCGAGCGCCTTTACGATCGCAATGCAATCAGCGCGCGCCCCAAATGTCGCGAGATCAAAGACTTGAACGGTTGCGGTGCCAGCAGCCCCCGCGTGTTCCTTGCCCGTGACGCGGACGAGGAGCGTGGGCGAGTCCCGCACCGTTACCACGAGTCGACGGGTTCCTGTCCGTCGTTCGGGATGGTCAGCACGGGCAATGATCTGATTCCTCGAGTCGAGAACGTCGACGAACGCATCGTTGTCGCGCTCATCGACCTGGATCAGGTATGTGCGGCCCGGAACGACGAGAACATGGGCTGCCGCGGACTCCGTTCCGAGGGTTCTCAGATGCGCCGGGGCGACTGCGGGAGCGCCAAATGCGCTGGTGCAGGAAAGGTTAGCAGCGACCCCCGGCAGCGCCCAGCCCGCCAGGACAATCGTTGCCGCAAGATGCCAGCCGACAGGGTGAGCAAGCATCGAACGCCGCGCTGTCTCCCCATCGCGATGGCGGCTTATACTCGGGTCATGATCGGTGTTGATGACCAAGCAGCACCCGTCGGGATGCTTCCCGCGCAGTCGGACTTACCGGCGCCGGTAGCGGACCCGGTTTCCCACCTCGCTGCAGTCTATCGCGACTATCCCGGCCTGCGCGCGCTGATCTTGCGGCGGGTGCGCGATCCCGAGGTGGCCGCCGACATTCTGCAGGACGCCGCAGTCACCACACTCGAGAAGCTGCGCAACGGAGAAATCGCCCACCCCGAGAATGTGGGCGGATACCTCTACCGTGTCGCCCTGAATCACTTGCGAAACCACCGCCGCAAGGATCGCAGCGCAATATCCAGTGCCGACGCCTTGGAGGACCTCCCAGCTCCCGAAAACGATGCGGACTGGGAGAACGTCCGGGGACGTCAATGGGCCATCGCCGCGCGACGGCTTCTCGAGGAGATGCCGGTCCCACGTGACCGGGAAGTCCTGGTGCGTTTTTATCTCGATGACGAGGACAGAGAGAACATTTGTCGCGAGCTGCGGTTATCCGAAGAGCACTTCAATCGTGTGATCTTTCGCGCGCGCAATCGATTCAGAGAGCTGATTGAGCATCGCGGCTTTCGGAAGGTTGACCTTCTGACAATCGCTGCAATAGGCCTGTGCATCTGGGGCGGTGTATCACTCGGGGTCTCTCCTCCACAACAAGCCATGGACACCCCGGACTCATCCGCCGCTCTGGAGCCTCCAATTGTCTGAGGCGCGTGAAATGACACCAACGGAGCGGGAGCGGGATTATGTGACGATGCAAGACTTCATCGCCGGACGTCTCCCCGACGATGAGCACCGAGCATTCGAAGATCGCCTCGTGCATGAACCGGCGCTCGCGCGAGAGCTCGAGCAGTCGTTGCGGATGCGCGAAGGTCTTCAACAGCTGCGAACGCAAGGATATCTCACAAAGGCTGTGCCCCGAGGTGCGAGCTTTCGGATTTGGGTACCTGCCCTGGTGGCTGCCGGATGCGCCGGACTTGCGCTATTTTTGTGGCTGTCCCGCGTTAGCGAGCCATCACCCGTTTTGATGGCGTCGATCGAATCGCGCCCGAATGTTGTGCCGTTGGTCGCAGCACACTTCACCTTCGTCGTCGTACGCGGCGATTCGACACCTAACCTCGATCTGCCTTCCGCCGGGCTGATCGAGATTCGCGCAGCACCAAGCACACGAGTTGCTGTTCGCGGCTACCGCGTGACACTCGTTCGCCGGCAAGAGGTAGGCGTTGCAGAGCCAGTTGCCGTCTTGACTGGGCTGGCTGTAAGCACGGACGGATACGTGCATTGCTACGCCGACGCCGCCCGGCTGGTCCCCGGCAGTTATGCCCTACGCGTAGAACCTGACAATAACAGTCCCGGCGGTGCGGAGATGTTCCCGTTCAATCTCCGCGCGGGCGTCACTGGATCCTCCGGGTAGCTCCCGACCGAAAGTCGTATTCGATCTCAACCGCCAGAACGCCGGGAACTTCGAAGAGTTTCGATATCTCGCCGGACTCCATCGAGCCTGTCAATACACCGATCGCCGCAAGCGTCGACCTGTGCGCAAGGCCAATTGCGCGGCACGCAGCGGCGACCTCATAGATGCGGCCTTGCGCGTCGTCCGCGACAGCAACCGCGACATTAACTCGGCTCACTGCATAGCTCCCGTGTTGAGTCCGGACGTAGGCCGGGGCGGCGAATCCGCTCACGCTTTACCTGTTCCCTGATGCCCGCGCGTCTCATCAGACGATCGGATCTCTCGTCACGGAGGAAGTGAGAGTCGACGGTTCTCCGCAACAGATTACTGATGCGGCACTTTCTCACGGAAGCCACATCCGCGATGTTGCCGAGGGATCGCGTACTCACATCGCCAGGGGCCGTGCACGACTGCACCCGAGGAGACTGAGTATGAAATTAGCGATTATCCCCCTCTTGGTTATGACATCGGCCGTTGCAACCGTCGCGGTTGCCCAGGATGGAACCGGGCATGGGCCACCGCGGAACCCGAAAATTTTGGTGCCGCAGACACCGATACCCACGATGCCTTCACCGACGGGCTCCGTTCAAAAGTTCTTTCAGCCCAAGTCAGGATTTGCGTCGAAATAAGAGAGCGGCGGACCAGGCTCTCTTCCACTCTCAGCAATGGCGCCCACAGAGGTGGGCGCCGACGTGGTGGTTTGCGATTCGCGCTCGCCCCTGCGATTAGTCCGTCCTAGCTAATAGACACCCGTGAGACATGACCCCCTCTCCCTTTTGGAGAGGGGACGGGGTGAGGTGTCGACGCTCGAGATACACCTCAGTCCCATAGCGAAGGCACCCTCGTTCCGAGCCCCGTTGCGCGACGCTCGCACTGGCACTGACTCATGGACTCTCTGCCTTGCCTAGCGACCCTGTCTGAGCGAAGCGGCGAACTTGGCTGCGGACGCGTTCGCTTATTCTAAAATACACGCGCTCTGGGAATCCTCGTGCGAGGAGCTTTCTCCACCGTACCAAATTACTGGGTGTGTACTCCGGCGTAGCGACGCTTTGATCAAACGGCCAGATCGTGTACTATGTAGTACACATGACACGAAAGCCGAGGAAAGGCAGCCCCACTTCTTGGACTGGCTTCGGTCCCTACCTCAGGGGCGTCCGCGAGGATAAGGCTGCGCACGACCGTGCTTTCTCGTTGCGTCAGGTGGCGGGGCGGATCGAGGTGGAGCCTGCATACCTGAGCAAGGTTGAGCGCGGCGAGGTAGCACCGCCTTCGGAAGCGAAGATCAGGGCGCTGGCGAAGGATCTGCAGCAGGACCCCGACGTGCTGCTGGCGATGGCGGGAAAAGTGTCAGCGGAATTGCGCGAGATCATTCGCAAGCGCCCGAAAGAATTTGGAGAGCTGATCCGCCAGCTGAGAGATGCGCCGGACCACGCCATCCTGCGGATCGCGCGCCAGGTGCGAGATGGCGAGTGGTGAAAACAAAGGAGAACCGACCGTGATTGAGCTTCCAGATGACCGGCTGCTCGTCAGCTTCCCAGAACTGCATC
>Ga0306923_10003605_pt1 | contig 14667 bp, 11 predicted proteins | sample sta12Can44000108_FD_203841 | JGI IMG/M metagenome (GOLD analysis project Ga0306923, IMG submission 203841) | Lab enrichment of tropical soil microbial communities from Luquillo Experimental Forest, Puerto Rico - statanox.12C.anox.44.000.108 (v2)... | ecosystem: Environmental > Terrestrial >... | reverse complement strand
CCTGGCACGCATTCTTGCAATGGTCTTTCTCACTATTGCCTACCACACTCATTAGCATCACCCCCGAAGATAAGATCGCCGAACTCGTCTGCACTGAGTCTAAAATGATTCCGGCACAGGGAATCGAAACGCGATGCAAGTTTCGGGTGGAGGCATGGCATGTCTTTTCGCTCTGTTTTTATTGCCGTCGTGATTGCGTTCGCACTGATCTTAGCTGCATTTCTGCTTAATCGCTCCAGACCAAAAGTAGAGACGCAGCAGCCCACCGCGGATTTGGTAAGGGCGACCGGAAAATGTGCCGAATGTCACATAAGAACCCAGTACTCGGTCGTGCACGAATACGAGATGAGCATGCACGCGAGCAAAGGTGTGAATTGTTTGGACTGCCACCAGCCCGCCGCGGGGCAGGAAAAGAAGGATCACCACGGGTTTGTGATCTCCGCCAAGCTAACGGCAGGAAATTGCCGCGGCTGCCACGAGAACATTTATCAGCAGTTCCTGCATAGTCGCCACGCCGCACCTGCCTGGGCTGCCATATACGGTGAGAAGGGTCTAACTCCCGAACAGGTAAATTTCTCGGAAACATATCAGCCCGGCGGAACCCGACGACCGCCGCATCCATTTGTGCAACTGGAAGGTGGATCGGCCATGACGAGCGGGTGTGAACAGTGCCACAGCGTCGGACGCCCCAACGCTGACGGCACGATCGGCACCTGTACTAACTGTCACACGCGGCACACCGCCTCGGTCCGAATCGCACGCCTGCCCAGCACTTGCGCTCAGTGCCACATGGGGCCGGATCATTCACAGATTGAAATTTATGAAGAGTCCCGCCACGGAGTGTTGTTTCAGGCTCAGGAACAGCGGCTAAACTTGGATGCACCACCGAAGACTTTAACGACGCGTGACATGTTTGTGCCCACGTGCGCAACCTGCCACATGAGTGGAATAAATGGGCTGGGCATTACACACGACCCCTCCGAACGTCTGTCCTATTATCTGGCGAACGTGATTACGGACAAGCGGCCGAACTATGCGGCGGCCCAGGCCAAAATGAAGCAGGTGTGCTCGCAATGTCATACGCCCGGGCTGATTGACCGTGTCTACAGTCAGGCAGAGCAGGTTGTTCAATCGACCAACCAACGCGTGCAGGCTGCGCAAGACATTGTGAACGGACTTCGCAAAGACGGTGTGCTCACTGGCCCTCCTTTCTCGCAGCCGATCGATTTTCTGTACTTCGATCTGTGGCATTACGACGGGCGCACCAGCAAGCACGGTGCATTCATGGGCGGAGCCGATTTTGTGCAATGGCATGGGAACTATGCGATGCTGCAGAAGACTGTCCAGTTGAACGCAATGGCAGCTGAATTGAGGAAAGAACATACCCATGCGAGATGATCGTTGGTGGAATCAACCCGAGCTATGGGTAGAGCTCTTCGCCATCCTGAATGTCGGGTTCCTGACCTTCGACATTTTTCTGGCTCACTCGGTCAACCAGTTCCGCAACCCCGCGGAGTACATACCGTTATTGTTTTCGGCGACCGCACCCGTGGTCCTCATGCTTGCGCTGACTCAACGAAAGCGACGCCGGAGGATTTGGAAGGTCTTGGGGTACGTTGTCGGTTGGGTGGCAGTCCTGGTCGGACTGACGGGAGTGATTCTGCATCTTGGAAGCAGTTTTTTCTATGAACGTACAATACGCAGCCTGACCTACTCGGCCCCGTTTGCCGCGCCGTTGGCTTATACCGGTCTAGGATTTCTACTGGTCATGAACCGCATGGTCGACTCAGAGTCCGCTGAATGGGCGCAGTGGATATTACTATTCACAGCGGGAGGGTTCATCGGCAACTTCGTTTTCAGTCTGGCTGATCATGCAGGAAACGGATTTTTCTTCGCCGTTGAATGGGTACCCGTCGCTGCGAGCGCTGTCGCAGTTGGTTTTCTTTCTGTTCCACTGCTCATGCACGTTTCACGAGCATTCATCGATATAGCCGCAGCGGTTTTAGTGCTTGAGGCCGGCGTCGGACTTTGGGGGTTTGTATTGCATACGATGGCCAACCTTCAGGGACCCTCGGTTCACGCATTCGACAATTTCATTTATGGCGCCCCACCTATGGCCCCGCTCCTTTTCCCTAACCTGATGGTGCTTGGAATCATCGGGCTGTGGCAATTAAGGAACAGTGTTGGCTCAGGAACAGTAGTCCCCCGTAATCGGGCCGGAGCAGGATTGTGAGTGAGACGCCCGTTATCAATAACAACGTGGAGGACGAATGATGAATGCTTTGAAAAATGGCTTGCCTTTGACACGTGGCTTTGGTGCTAGGACCGTGCATTCGCCGGAGAAACCGAACCGGTAAGCAGCCACGAACGAGCTCGATGAGGAAAGGAAGAGTGAGGATTCAGTCAAACAGGAACATGATGAATACATGTTATCCAACGATGACGTACTAGGGTCGGTTTCCTGATAAGTTAATAAAAGGATTGAGGGTCTTTGATGGCTCCCTTTTTCGCTCTGTGAGTTCTTTCCGGGATTCTACAGATTCTTGTTCAGAACGCAAAAAGGTAGTAAAGCAACGGTCACAGGACTCGAAGGCAAGCTCCTTAGTCCAAGGCTGCGGGATTCCCTTATGACAAAAGCTTACAAGGTTCCGAGTATCGAGAATACTTGCGTGAGCGGTTGATGCCTGTGGAAGGTGCGATTCCTCACATTCCGGGTATCGAGATGTTTGGGAATTCGATTCCTGCGGAGACTGTCGGTGGTGATCTTTTTGAGTACATCAATTTCCAACAGCGTTACGACATTGATGCGCGCATTCAACAGGCTGAACACCTATCAAAGGAGTTTCTCGAATCGTTGCCTCCAGGCGTCCTGGTACGCAATTCGGTCGACGATCATGTGCAATGGCTGAAAACAACCCCAGGCTATAGGTCCGAGATGGAAACCGAATATAGATTCGCGAGGAGCTCCGAGCAGGCGCGAGTGGCGGAAGACTTGCGTGAGCTTTATTCGACCGCGGGTGTTCTGGTGGTAGACGCGCAGGGTCACGGAACAATCTCAGCAAAGATTGCATCCACAGTTCATGACACGTTTCATGCCTTGATGCTCACCGAACTGGATCGATACGGCAAAACGACACCCATGCTGTTCGAGAACATCAACCTTCGACTGGCGCAAGCAGTGACCGCACGCAACGCGCTGGGAATAACTGAGAAAGAAGACGCACGCGAAATCGCGACCATGTTATACGGCGAAGTCGGTCCTGGCGGCCATTTTCGCTTCGTTAATTTCGGACACCCTCCACCGCTGGTATTCTCGGCGGAATATCAGAAGTTCATGAAGATAGATGAAAACCGAATGGTACAATTCCTTGCTCTTGGCCTTCAGATCCCTGCAGATCACCCGGATCGTAGCAAATACTACTCGCTCAGCTGTCGGCGAACAGAGTTCGACTCTTCCGATCTCGCCGAGATCACGCTGATGAGTCCGGGAGATGTTCTTGTTCTCTATACTGATGGAGTTTACGACGGCAGCGACGATCAGGCGCGCGAGCTACTTGAGGGGGTTTTGCGCGAACACTACCGAAAGCCGGCTCGGGATATGTGCAATGCATTGCTGGATCACGCCGTAAAGCAAGATGACCATCTCCGAGAGAACGGCGACGAGGCCTTAATCGACGACAAAACCGTGTTTATCGTTAAACGAACTTGAATAGTCCCCAGGCGCCCCTTGCCGGAGCTGGTTTTCCCAGGATCTGTGGGTCGTCATAACCTAAGAAAAGACTCCACAAGTGTTATGATGGATTTGCCGCTAATCTTTGGGCGCTTAACTCAGCGGTAGAGTGCCATCTTCACACGCTAGCCACCGACCCACCGGCTGTTGGTTCCAAAGAGGTTAGATCGGGTTAGTAACGGGAAATACCGGTATATTTGACGGTATTTGGTACGCTTTTGGTACGGTTGGGGCCGCGAGCAAGACAATGGCGGGGTGCGGCCCCAATTGGACCCAAATTGATGCCAGAAGAGATGACGACAACCGTATCCACTATCGCAATTTGCTGAAAAGCACGAATGAAAATCACAACCTATAATCAACATGCTCGGCTCCTTTCCTTCCGAGTCTTGGTCAGTTCGCACTGTCAAGTCTACCCGGACTTGGGAGGAGCCGACGTTGTTTTCCAATCACGAGGTTTGCAACTATCGAAGCTATCAAGATAGTGGCGAAAGAACTAAAGTCTTCTTTCCTCGGTCTTGATGTAAGCGATAGTACGCGCGGCAAGTATCGGGCGGTCATGTCGCGCGTGTTCAGTTGGGGCATAAGCGAAGAGCTCATTCCCGAGTTCATCGAAGCTCCATCAGGCGGTTCCTTCAATCCTGGCAGAGGAATCAGATTACGAGGCGCTTGCTCTCGAAGTCGAGGACCCTTTGGCAAGATCGATTTCACGCTTATGAGACGGAGGTCTTGGCTGGTCAGGTGCTCTACCGGTGGCGGCCCCAAGCCACATGGACCGCGACCACAAACAGAGCAGCCGTCGCCCCCAGGAAGAGAGCCTTCCATGGCATCGAATCCGATGCCCCAGACTGCCGGGGTTTCGCGAGCGATCCGATCGGCAAGGCCTCCTTGCCTTCCGCGGCCGCCAGCAGGAGGCTTTCCGCGCCGCGCCCTGCGAGGGAGGGTGTTGGTTCCGAGATAGACGGCGACGCGGCAAGCGCGGGCGATACCAAGCCTGCCGAGCATACCATCTCTAACGTGCGCCCCTGCGGTGTGGGGTGCAGCTTCTGAGCAGCCTGGGCATCGGCCAAAGCACTCTCCATCTTTCCGGTTCGGAGCGAGCGTCGCGCTGCCTGCCGATGAGAATAGGCATGCGCCACCAGCAGCATCAGCGGCATGAGATTGGCCCCGCAGCGGTAGCAGACCGACGACTCCCGAAAGCGGGCGTGACACACCGGGCACCGGAGGGTTGGTTCGGGTTGGAAGCCGTTCCCGCTCACTCTTCTCCTTCGGCAAAGAACAGCAGGTCGCTGAGCTGCTGGGTCGCATCTTTCACGGACCTCTCGTCCTTGGCTGCGATAGCGGTTTCGATCTTCTGCTGGAGGTCGATCACTTCGTCGCGGTCGTCCTCGTGCACCTGTTCGAGCAACCGGCGCGAGCGCTCGACAACTTGCGAGGCTTCGCGGACGGCCTCCCCCCAAACGTCGTTCGTGGGAACCGCCGCGTGTGACGGCCCGTTACCACCCGTGTTCTCCTCCGGTACCTCCCCCTCCAACCCCTCCCCCTCCTCGGGTTCCTCCTCGAGCCAGGTTTCCTGTTCGCCCTCGATGTCATGGTCGGCCCTCCTCGCGTACAGGGCTTGCAGCCGCCTTCGGGCTTCGGCGAGTTCGCGATCACTCTTTTTCTTGAGTGCCCGGTCGATGGCGACGTGTTTAGACTTCCCGGTCAATCTTTCGACGGCAGTCACGTGGAGGATGCCGTCCAGATCCAGGCTCATGCGGCAAAGCACCTCGCTCAGCTCGGGAACCTGCTTCAGATCTTTCACCTTGAAGTTGCCCACCAGGATGTTCTTGAGCGCATCTTCGTCCTCGCCTTCAAACACGCAGATTTCGACGATGTCTTGAAACGGACGGCACGTGTAAAAACGCTCGGTGCGGCTCAGAGGAAGCGGCGTATTGCGCCGGATGATGGATTTGTAACAGTGGGGATAGGGGACACCTCCGCGTTCCCCGAGATAGGAGATGCCGAACGAGTAGGGGGACACGTCGACCAGCACCCGTTCGACGGCCTGCCCAGCAAGGCGGGAGGCAAGAACCCCGGCTCCCAGGGCCACGCACAGGTCGGGATGGATTTCCTCCCTGGGCGCCAGCCCCGTGCAATCCTGGAGCAGGCGCGACACCAGCGGGGTACGGGAGGCGCCGCCGACCAGCAGGATCGCATCCAGCTCGCCCGGGTTCTTTCGGGAGTCGGCTAGGGCCTGGGAGACACTGGCTAGCGTCTTCTCGAGCAGCGGCCGGATCATCGCCTCGTATTCTTCCCGCGTAACCTCCAGTTCCAGGTGCAGGGGTTTTCCGTTCTCGGTGACCAGCGCTTCCTCCCGGACGGTCGCTTCCGGCTCAAAACTCAGCCGCTTTTTGGCCTCTTCGGCGGCCCACCAGAGGCGGGCGCGCGCCACCGAATGGCCCTGCCGCAGATCGATGCCATGCCGGGTCCTGAAGGCCTCGAGCAGATGCTCGACTAAAAGGTCGTTGAAATCGTCGCCGCCCAGATGGTTATCGCCGTGGCTGGCAAGCACCTCGGTAATTTCGCCTTCCAGGGCGACGATCGAGACGTCGAAGGTGCCGCCGCCGAGGTCATAGACCATGGCGGTGTGCCGGGTACCCTCGCCGTAGGCCAAGCTGGCCGCCGTCGGCTCGTTCAGGATGCGAATCGCCTCGAGGCCCGCCAGATCCGCCGCCTCCCGCGTGGCTTGGCGCTGGGCGTCGGAAAAGTACGCGGGTACGGTGATCACCGCCTTGTGGACCGGCTGCCCGACCTTTTTCAGTGTCCAGTCGGCCAGTTCCCGCAGGATCAGCGCCGAAATCTCGGGAGGGGTAAACTGGAGGTCCCCTAGGGCCACGGTCCCCTCGCTTCCCATTTTGCGCTTTATGCTGCGCACCGTTCGCTCCGGGTACAGCACCAGCTGGTTGCGGGCCGGCTCGCCCACCAGCAGCTTTCCATCCGGAGCGAGTCCCACGACCGACGGCAGAATGTTCGTCTGGCCGGAACCGAGAACCCGAACCCTGCCGTCCACAAAGGCGGCCACTTCGGAATTCGTGGTGCCCAGATCGATGCCTACAATAAGATCACTCATCCGCTTCGATGCTCCTCAGAGGGTTGTGCATCCAGGCCCCCTCTCTTGACGAGGACTGGAATGCGTGATCGAACCCGTTCCGGAACTCAGGAATGAATTTCCGGGCGGGCACCCAGGGCGCTATGAACCAATGTTTCAGCCTGCTCCGCGGCTGACTTTGCCTTCGCCACCTTGACCTGCGCCGGACGATACACCTGCCCCTCCCACTCGTACCCGCCGCGATACACGCCGACCACAGTTCCCTCGGGCACGGCGTCTGTCGCCTCCACCTCGACCGCCGTCATCGAATGGGCGTCGAATGTCTGCCCCTGGCAAACGATCGGGCTGACATGACAATCCTGGAGCGACTGATCAAGACGATCGAGCGTCAGCGTGTACCCCTTTTTGAGTGCGGCCAGAACGTGTTCGGTTTGGGTCTGGCGCTCACGGTTTCTGCGGAACCGGAGCGTCCACCAGCCGGTGCCCGCTCCGGCAGCGAACGCGGCCCAGGCTTCCTGCACGGAGTTGAGCCCCCGCTCGAGCCGGTCGCGCAGGTCGATCAGCAGATCGATCTGCTGCCTTTCCGGACGCCGGTCAAACGAGGCTTCGGGAGGCGGTTCCACCGCTTCCTCGGCTGCTTCTTCCTCTTTTTCGGGCGAGCGCACCAACCCGGACGAAAAATCCTGCCGGATGTGTTCCGCCACGGTTGCGGGCAACTGTGCCAGCGCCTCGCTCATCTGCCGGAAGGCCCGGCTCTGGAGTCTGACCTCCTGGGTGAGGGCGGTCAAGGCGGACCAGAGCGTGTGCAGGTCGGCAGAGCCCTTGATTGGCGGCAGGGGCTCGCCGCTCAGGATCGCCTGCCGCAACTCGGCGGGCAATCCGGGCGGCGGTTCTTCTTCGGCCAGCGCTTCGTCCAGCCACTTCTCGAAACGACGCAGAATGGCTTCGTGGGTTTCCTCGACGGAGTCCGAGGAGGCGCCGATCGGCTTGGTGTCCATGCGCGTCTATTCCTTCTTCAACACTGCCAACCAGGGTTCGGGTCCGACAAATTTCCTCTTCCCGCGGTCGCCCTCGAGGATTGTGTCCAACGGGGCGAGCGGATCGACGGAGAACAGGAGGTGGCGGAAACGCTGGCGTCGATCCCGCAGCAGTTCGTAGGCATCCCGAATCTGCTCGAACTCGGCCGGGCTGCGATCGGGCGGGAACTCCTTGAGCTTGCGCAAATACGCGGCGCGAGTCTGTTCGTCGGTCGCGTCCTCCCCAACCCCCAGCACGATTCGCGGATCACGCGAAAGAGTCGATTTTTCCATACCTCATCCTCAAAACAGGTTTCCCTGTTCCGGCAGGGCTTCGGGCGTCGTGCGCTTGGGTGCCGACCTACGAGAGTCGCCTGTTTCTGGTTCCTCTCCAACATCGGCCCCTTCCATCTCCGCCATGATCTCTTCCATGATCTCCTCAGCAGACACGCCCCTGTCGAGGACGGCCTGGATCTCCCGCCCCAGTTTTGGCGGCAGGAACCCGGACAATGCTTCCTGCCCTTTGCCGAAAAGCATCGCTCGCAGAATCTCCTCCGGCTTGCGGCCCTGGGCCATCGCCTTGGTCAGCTCGCGCAGCAGCTCCGGAGGCGAACCGCTACGAAATTCCTGCAAGACCTCGAGTTCGTCTTCCCCCAACTCGCCTTCGTCTGCGTCATCAAACGCGTCGCGGAACGTATACCGGAATGACTCCCGGTCCGGCAGTGGGTATTTCTTTTCCTGGCGCTCCGACTCCAGCACCTCGTTGAGGAATTCCGGTTCCATCGCATAGCCCTTTCGCGCGGGCTCGCGCGGAAAATCGTCCTCGAACATATTGCGAGCACGATGCCGCAAATCCTCCAGCAGCTTTCCCACCAGGTCGGGATTCCGTTCGCGTCTTGCCAGTTCGAGCGCAGCTGCGAGGCAGTTGTAGCGTCTCTCCGGGGCCCATGGCGGCAGTGCCCGCGCGCGCAGAAAGAGGAATCTCGAATCGGCACCGCCGCGCGTCAGACCCGCCACCGACGCGGCAAAGGCTAGCTCCGGTTCCTCGCTGCGAATCGCCGCTTCGCCGACGACCAGCGTTTCGGCCGTGTCCAGCGGCTCGTCGCGGTGAAGGAAGGAAGCCCTCAGTCGATTTTCCCATCCCTCCGGAATCGTCACCTGGATGCCGACGGACTCCCCCAGCACACAGGCCCTGGCCACCCCCTTCAACAATGTCGGGTCCTTCAAGGCGTTCTGGCGGGGCAAATGGAGCAGGATCTCTTCCGGCGCGAGGACTGACGAATTGGCAAGAGCGTGCACGAGAACATAGGCGGCTACTGGATTTCCCAGGTGCGCCTCCGCCTCGGCCCCGTACCGCTCTACTCCATCCGGATCCCGATCGAGTGCCGCGCAGACCCTCCGCAGGGCACTCATCAGAGCGGGCAGATTTCCACCCGGCTCGGCCAGGGCCTCGAGTCGCTCGATTCCCTCTGAGGCCAGGCGCAGCTTGTGCTGGCGGAAATGGCGCAGGACACCGGCCACGAGGAGCCGGATTTTGGCCTTGCGAACTTCCGGATTGAGGCGGTCCAGTTGCTCGGCTCGTGCGAGATACCTGAGCGACTTCTGATAGGCATTGCGCTTCTCGCTCGATTCCATCAGCCACAGGAGGGGCGCCACGTCCTTCTCCCGGGCCTCATGCCAGCACTCGGCGGCGCGGTCTGCCACTCTCCAGTCACGATGCTTTTTCGCCCAGGTCAGCCAGGACTGGAAAGCCTCCGCGTGCGGATCGGCGCGACAGGCCCGTTCATAGAGAGCGTCAGGAGAGAACACCTGCCACGGTGTCAGTAATCCCGGGGCGAATGAATCCGGGGGCGGCTCGGGTCCCAGCATGTGCTCCGCCTCGTCTTCCGGGACGTCAGCCGCCAGTTCGGCCAGGTGTAGCAACAGGACCCCGTCTTCCATGCCGTTGGCGACAAACCAACCCTCTCGGAGAGCGCAGTCCCGGAACGTCGCCCAGGCGAGAAGCGCTTCCGTCAAACTCTCGAAGCTGCCGCGACCTTCCGCCGCCCTGGCCGTCAGGTGGAAATACTGCGCATCTTCTTTGATCTTCCCCCCGATGGCATCCTGAACCCAGTCCGGAGAGAAGCCCAGCGCGGTCGTGCGCATGCTGATCTGCCGCTGCAGCTTCTCGTACAGATCGGGGTGAAACTGCGAACAGGCTGATAGAGCGACCCGCCCCTTTTCGATGATCAACTTCGGTTTCTTGGCAGCCAATGCCGATTCTAGGGCGGCCAGCGTAGGACGGAGCGCATCCCCGCCAGCTCCGGTCGCGGCGACCAGTCTCTGGGCGGCGGAAGAAAGCGCACCCTCGCTTGCGGAGCCCAACATCGTCTGGATGACTGGCACGAGGCGGGCGGGAACCGAATCCGGAGCGATCGCCTGGAGCCACCTGCGGCAGTCCGCATCTGCCCGCCGGTGAAACGCCGCGATCGCATTCACCAGCGCCTTCCAAGACGCCAGAGGACTCCCCCGCGACACTTCCGGCAGGACCAGGTCGGATGGCCCAACCGCGCCGCGGGTCGCCCCTTCGAAGGCAGCCGCGAGCGCCGCAGCCGCTTTCCGCAGGCTGTGACCGGGTGGCAGCGAGGAAGCGTGGGAAATGGAGGACAGATCCGCCACCTGTTGCCGGATTGCCCGTTCGATTTTTCCGCGGGCTGGGGGCGGCAGGTCGGCGTCTGCCAGACGGGCAACGACATCGTCGAGCTTCCCGTCGTTGACCCGCATTTCGAGCAGAAGGTCTTCCAGCTGCACCGTCGCCGACGGAAAACGCCCGATCACCAGATCCATGAGCGAGCGGGCCTCCACGAGCATTCCATGACGCAGAAGATCGCCCATGCGGGCCTGGTAGGCTTCAAGGAGCAGGCTTTCCGAGGCTGGCGTCGCATGGCGCTTGTGCAGATTTTTGGCCGCCTCCAGTGCGGCCTTTGAATGTTTTCCGGCGATGAGTCCGCGGACCGCGGCCTCGCCCACGACGACGGCCTCGGGAACCTCGCTGCCAGTCCGCGGATGGGCGGCCGTCGTCTTGTGTTTCCGAGACATTTTCCGGGAGATCCGACTAAGAATACTTTACCCCACTTTGCCGGAAGCTCGCCCTGTGCCTTTCTCTGCGTCCGGTGGAAAACAGGGAGCCGACCGCCTGTACAGTCGCCGAAAATAACTGGCAAAGCCGCTCGCGACCGGCGCTTAAGTTGGAGCATCAGATCCTTGATGCACCAGATCTTTAATGCATCAGATCTTTAATGATGTTGAGCCGAGAGGCGATTGCCAAGCGCGGCAAGCCACCTGGCCACGACACCATCCATCAGGAGATTGTGAAGCTTCGCCAAAGCTCTGGACGGCCGGCGTAAGAGTAGCGAAATAACTCGGGCGCTAGTGCCTGACAGCTCAGGGAAGATCCCAATCAGCAGTTAATCATTTCTGTGATTGTCTCTATTGCGAAGTTTCTTCGGTCGTAGTCGAACCGGTTACGGGCCGATCCGCAACCGTTCGTCAGCAGCGGGTACAGCGAGGAGAGATCGTCGCTCGCGGAGCCGGGAAGGTGTCTGAATCACCCCCTCCACGAAACTCAACGTCGAGCCGAACGCTTTCATCAGGAGAATGGGCAGTGCTGGATCAGAGCAGGCAAGCTACGAGCCTGTTTGGATCTGGCCGACTGCGTAGTGTCCGGAAAATCCATCTGCATAGAAAGCAAGGGATCGCCGACAGGGCCGTGCACTGCCTGCGATCTGGTGGTAATGTTACTTTCCTCATGACCGCCGAGAAAATCGGCGGAGATCGAGGATCTGGTGGTGCGCATGGCGAAAGAAAACTGCAGTTCGGGTATCGGCGAATCCAGGGAGCGCTGTCCAATCTGGGTCATGAGGTCGGTCGTGGCACGATCACGGAAATGTTAGCCCGGCATGGGATGGAGCCAGCACCCGAGCGGGAGCGGAAGACCACCGGAGGGAGTTCCGGAGGCAACACTGGACCTGATCGTGGCCGCAGATCTTTTTACCATCGAAGCCTGGATGCGACGCGGCCTAGAGCGGTTTGTCATCCTGTTTTTTATGGAATTGTCGGCTCGTAAGGTGGAGATCGCTGGGATCGCGTCAAGTCCCAGTGGGTTGTGGATGAATCAGGTCGGCCGCAATTTCACGGATGCGGTGGACGGTTTACTCAATGGCAAGCGCTACCTGATCCATGATCGCGATCCGTTGTTTACGGCTGAGTTCCTGAGCTTGCTGGCCGAAGCGGGTGTTGCCTCAGTGAAGCTTCCACCTCGCAGTCCCAATCTGAACGCCAACGCGGAACGGTTTGTACGGACGATCAAGGAATCCTGCCTGGAGCGGATGAGTTTGCTCGGCGAGAGCGCGGTGCGGAAAACGACTCCTGAATTCATGGCGCATTATCATAGCGAGCACAACCACTAAGGTTTGGCCAATGCGCTGATCTGTCCCGAGCCTGAGCATGCGGGCGCGCAAGGCGAAGTGCATCGGCCGGGAACGTCTGGGCGGGCTGCTGAACTCTAGAATCTCCTTTCAACAGATTCTCCTTTCAGTCGCGAGAAACAGTTCCCGTGGATAAATGCATTTGCTTGATTGTAAGCGGCGATACTCTTGCTAGAGTGCCATCCTGACGGTAAGTTCTTCTTGCTTAGCTTGCTGATCCTACGGTGGTTAAGCAAGACCGTTACGTTCCGCCGAAGCTATTTTTGGTACGTTTTGGTATGATTAATAATGTTAACGGCTTGCAAGTGATAGAATTAAAAGGCGCGGGCGCTTAACTCAGCGGTAGAGTGCCATCTTCACACCCTGTCCGTAAGAAGCAACTGATTGATTTCAAAGCAACTCGAGGACTGCCAAGTAACCCAAATCACCGCAAGGATACAGATTTAACGGGAGCTGACTCGGGAGTTGTTGAGGAGTTTTTGGCGCGATAAGCGGCAGATGCGTGATCTCACGCATGGCGTCCCCGTGATAATGCCGTTGTGCCATTCCCGATATTTCGCCACATGCGTGCGCTCGTAAAGGATTTTGTGCCGCAAGTCCTCCGGCACTCCCTTAGGATCCTTCATAATGCGACCCATAGCCTGGCGCAGCCGATCGAGAGTGTCGGCGCCCTGGAGATTCGGAACGATCACAAATCCATCCTCAGCGTACGCCTTGACCCACATCTGCTGAGACTGTGAACGGCGGATTTCGGGCCGGCTAATGTCACCAGTGGTCGACGCTCGACGACGATACATCTGGCGCGGGGGGAGCCAGAGCTGGAAGCGCATAAGACGAAGTTACCGCATGCTCACGCTCTCTCCCGACTGTCGGGCTTAGAACAATAACCCGCGACCGAACCGCGGTCGCCGAGGGATCCACCGAGCGACGGCTTGCTTGTATTCCAGGTAGGTGTCCCCGAATTTGCGATCAGCGTTGGTTCCTCATAGCCGATCACAAACAAGTGGAAGCATACTGCCATCGCAACCGCGTACTTGAGCAATGGCAGCGAGAGGAACAGCCAGGCTTCGCCAAGGACGACCAGGAGCGCGGCGATGTAAATGGGATTACGAACCCAGCGATAAGGACCCACTGCAACAAATCGGAGCGGCGCATCCCATGGCCCCCGGTGTGCCGCGCCCGACGACGGCGAAGGCCCAGAGGCACAAGAAATACAGGGCGGCTCCGACGGTAATCACTGCAAGTGCGAACCACGAAACAGGTTTCGGTGTCACCCCGTTACGCGTCAGGATGCGCCAAGGCATCCACACGGCGCCCAGGCCCGGTACAACGATTGTAAAGAGCAGGTTTCGCACAACCAGGCTAAGTGATATCGTCAGCCCCGAACTAGGCCTGCCCGTGTCGCCTGCCTGCTCAGTGTTCTTCATCGAGTACTCCAAAGGTCGCTTCACCGAAATGCAAACCGCTCCAGCCAAGGCTACTGTTGCGCGATGATCGGCTTTCCCAGCGTCCGGCCTGCCCGTTGGGAAAAGACCCGATTTCATGGAGAGGAAGCCATGCGAAGCGTCATACTGGCATTCGGATTTCTTGTCGTTGGGACTTGCATTGGACTCTTCTTGGGAAGTCGCTCAATGGAAATCTTCAATCATGATGAGCTCGCTCGTTGCTGCTTATTGGCCGTAAAGACGATCCACTTTCTATCGGGCGATAGGCTGAGTCCAACATCGCCCTGCGGCAAGTCCGCACGGTGCTGATTTGACCGCCATTGCCATGAAATCTTTTCCAGGTTAGCAAGACATTTGTCCACGACATAAAGCGAGGACCATTTGTATCGGTGACATAAAAGGACATTTACGGTTTTGAAACCATTAAGAGAAGGTGACGCCATGAAGATCACTTCCCACCTCTTAGAAGCCTACCTCAAATGCCCTACTAAGTGCTGGCTAAGGGCAGTCGGTGAGCAGGTTACAGACAGACGCTATGTTCAATGGACTCAGGCTCAGAATGACTCATATGCTGCGGCTGAAATTCGACGGTTGCTCTCGAAAACGCACCGGAGTGAGTGCATAGTTTCCCCTTCTGCCGACCAACTGAAAGCGGACAAGTGGCGATTGTCCACTGGCGTTCTTGCGCAAACTCCTCATCTGGAAGCCTGCCTTCATGCGGTGGAGCGCTTGCCGTCAGGGGGCGCGGCAAACCTGATCACATCATCGCCATTCGTTTCATTTCAACTAACAAGATCTGCAAGGACGCCAAGCTGCTGCTAGTGTAGTGTCTACTAAATAAGTAACCAATATGTACAACAAATATCTTGACAACATAGAGCGCTTGCGCTATGGTCTTTGCATGCCACGTGCCCTGCCC
>Ga0306923_10003603_pt1 | contig 14667 bp, 14 predicted proteins | sample sta12Can44000108_FD_203841 | JGI IMG/M metagenome (GOLD analysis project Ga0306923, IMG submission 203841) | Lab enrichment of tropical soil microbial communities from Luquillo Experimental Forest, Puerto Rico - statanox.12C.anox.44.000.108 (v2)... | ecosystem: Environmental > Terrestrial >... | reverse complement strand
ACGATCAACCAGCAGATCGACGCCGACACCGCCGCGTTCCTCGCGACCGACTTCGGCTACACCGTCGAGAAGAAGGGGTTCGAGGTCGAGGAGTACATCCCCGAGGTGGCGGAGGACGAGTCGAAGCTCGTCATCCGGCCGCCGGTCGTGACGGTGATGGGCCACGTCGACCACGGCAAGACCTCGCTCCTCGACGCGATCCGCCAGGCCGACGTGGCCGCGGGCGAGGCCGGCGGGATCACGCAGCACATCGGCGCCTACAACGTTCAGACGCCGCACGGGCCGATCACGTTCCTCGACACGCCCGGCCACGAGGCGTTCACCGCGATGCGCCAGCGCGGCGCGCAGGTGACGGACCTCGTCGTCCTGGTCGTCGCCGCGGACGACGGCGTGATGCCGCAGACGATCGAGTCGATCAAGGCGGCGAAGGCCGCGGGCGTCACGATCCTCGTCGCCATCAACAAGATCGACAAGGCCGGTGCGACCCCCGAGCGCGTCATGCAGCAGCTCACCGAGTACGAGCTCGTCGCGGAGCAGTGGGGCGGCACGACGATCATGCTGCCCGTCTCGGCGCGCACGAAGCAGGGCATCCCCGAGCTCCTCGAGTACATCGCCCTCCAGGCCGAGGTGCTCGAGCTCAAGGCGAACCCGGAGAAGCTCGCCGCCGGTCGCGTCATCGAGGCGAAGCTCGAGAAGGGGCGCGGCCCGGTCGCGACGGTGCTCGTCGAGGAGGGCACGCTCCGCGTCGGCGACGCGCTCGTCACCGGGATCCACTACGGCCGAGTGCGCGCGATGATGAACGAGCGCGGCGAGCAGGTGGACAACGTCCCGCCGGGCTACCCCGTGGAGGTCCTCGGTCTCTCGGGCGTCCCCGTCGCCGGCGACGAGTTCGACGTCGTCGAGGACGAGAAGTCGGCGAAGGAGGTCGCCCAGCACCGCGCCGAGAAGCAGCGCCAGAAGGAGCTCGGCGCCGTGAAGAAGGCCACGCTCGAGGACCTCTTCGCGAAGGCGAAGACCTCCGGCGCCAAGGTCCTGAACGTCGTCGTGAAGGCGGACGTGCAGGGCTCGGCCGAGGCGGTGAAGCAGGCGCTCGAGAAGGCGGCGACGAAGAAGGTCGGCGTGAAGATCCTGACCTCCGGCGTCGGCGCCATCACCGAGTCCGACGTGCTCACGGCCGTCGCCGGCACCGGGGTCATCGTCGGCTTCAACACGAAGCCCGAGACCAAGGTCGAGCAGATCGCGAGCCAGCAGGGCGCGAAGATCCTGCTGTTCGACATCATCTACGAGGCCGTCGACAAGATCCGCGAGGAGATGGCCGGCCTGCTCGAGCCGATCATCCGCGAGAAGCCGCTCGGCAAGGCGGAGGTCCGCGCGCTCTTCAACATCCCGAAGATCGGCGCCATCGCCGGCTCGGCGGTGACCGAGGGCGTCGTGAAGCGGGCGGGGCATGTGCGCGTCGTGCGCGACCGCAAGGTGATCTTCACCGGCAAGATCGGCTCGCTGAAGCGGCTCAAGGACGACGTGCGCGAGGTGCAGGCCGGGTTCGAGTGCGGCATCGGCATCGACGGGTTCGGCGACGTCAAGCCCGGCGACGTGCTCGAGGTGTTCGAGCTGGAGGAGATCCGCCAGTCGCTCGACTAGCCGGGTCGGGGAGCGGGGCGCGGGAGACAGGCGATGTTCGTCGGAGTCCTGCGCCTCACGCTCCACCTCCCCGCGCCGGGATCGCTCAAGTCGAAGCGGCACCTGATTCGCTCGGCGATCGACCGCGTGAAGGCGAAGTTCAACGTCTCGATCGCGGAGGTCGGCGAGAACGATCTCTGGCAGCGGAGCGTCATCGGCGTGACCGCGGTCGGGAACGACCACGGCTTCGTGAACCAGACGCTCGACAAGGTCGCCGACTTCGTCGCCTCGATGCACGGTGGGCAGATCCAGCTCACCGCGCGCGACCTCGAGATCGTGCCGTACGGCGATCACCTCGGCGCGGACGGCGAGCGGACGCTCGCCGAGGCGGAGGGCGCGCTCCCCTGGGACGAGCGGGATGAGGGCGGCGCTGCCGCCCCCGCGCCGGCCCTGCCGAGGCCGCGCCCGAGGCCGCGCTGGACGCAGGACGAGGACGAAGAAATCGAGTGAAGGCAAATCGAGTGAAGCCATGACCACGCACAACCGGCCCGCGCGCGTCGCCGAGGAGTTCCGACACGCGATCACCGACCTCCTCTCCCGCGGCCTCAAGGACCCGCGCGTCACCGGCTTCGTGACCGTGACCGGCGCGAAGATGTCCCCGGATCTGCGCGAGGCGACGGTCTACGTCTCCATCCACGCCGACGAGCCCGAGCGTGAGCGCACGCTCGCCGGCCTGCGCGCCGCCGCCACGTTCCTCCAGCGCGAGGCGGCACGCGCGCTGCGCCTGCGGCTCACGCCGCACCTCCGGTTCGTGTACGACGAGTCGGTGGAGCGGGGTGATCGGATCGACCGGCTCCTCAAGGAAGCCCGCGAGAAGGACGCGCAGGAACAGTGATCTCGGGCGTCCTCGTCGTCGACAAGCCCGCAGGGCCGACGAGCTTCGACGTGGTGCAGCGCGTCCGCCGCCTGCTCGCGGTCGCGAAGGCGGGCCACGCGGGGACGCTCGATCCCGCCGCTACCGGCGTCCTCGCCGTCTGCCTCGGCGACGCCGTGAAGCTGCAGCAGTTCCTCTCCGACGCCGACAAGGCCTACGAGGCGACGGTCGCCTTCGGCGCGGCCACGGAGACCGAGGACGCGGAGGGGCGCGTGGTCGAGACGGCCGACGCGTCCGGGCTCTCCGCGGAGGCGATCCGGGCGGCGCTGCCGCAATTCGTGGGAGAGCTGCGACAGGTCCCCCCCATGTACTCGGCCGTCCGCGTCGGCGGGCGGCGGCTCCACGAGGCAGCGCGCGCCGGCGAGGCCGTGGAGCGGACGGCGCGGACGATCCACGTCCGCAGCCTCTCCGTCCTCGGGGTGTCTCCGGCAGCGGAGGGGCGGGTGCTCGCGCGGCTCGCGGTGCGCTGCGGGAAGGGCACCTACGTGCGGACCCTCGCCGTGGATCTCGGGCGCGCCCTCGGGTTGCCCGCGCACCTCGCGGGGCTGCGCCGGACCGAGGCGAGCGGGTTCCGCGTCGAGGACGCCCTCTCGCTCGCCGAGGCGGAGCGGCTCTCCGGCTCCGCGCCCGACGTCCTCCGGCGCCGCGTGGTACCGATGGCCGCCGCGCTGGCGTTCCTCCCCGCCGTGACCCTCGACTGGCGGGGTGCCATGGACCTGGCGCACGGGCGGTCGCCCGCCGGAGCCGCAGCACCGTCCGCCGAAGCCGGAGGTGCCCCGGGCTGCGCCGGAGGTGCTGCTGGCGGAGGTCCGCTCGTGCGTGCCCTCGCGCCCGACGGGACGCTCGTCGCGGTGTGCGAGCTTGCGGGCGGCCGGCTGCGCTCCGTGCGCGTGCTCGCCTCGCCGGCCCAGATCGTGACCTCGGAGGGTCGTCCCGACGCGCGGGATCGTTGACTCGGTGCGCGGGATCGCTTAAACCGCCGTCTTCGACCCGCTCACTGCGGCCCGAGGCGCGCGCCTTCGCCCCCGCGGCGGTGAGCCGGAACCCCGAAAGGAAGCCACTATGGCGCTGGTGCAGGAGAAGAAGCAGGAGCTCGTTCAGAAGTACAAGCGGCACGAGAAGGACACCGGGTCGCCCGAGGTGCAGGTCGCGCTCCTCACGGAGCGGATCGCGTACCTCACCGAGCACTTCAAGACGCACAAGAAGGACCACCACAGCCGCCGCGGGCTCCTGAAGCTCGTCGGCCAGCGGCGCCGGCTGCTGGACTACCTGCGGACGTGCGATCAGGGGCGGTACAAGTCCCTCATCGACCAGCTGGGCATCCGCAAGTAAGGCGGATGAACGAGGCGCCTCGGCGAGAACGCCGAGGCGCTCGCGCTTTCCAGGGCGGAAGGCGCGACGAAGGATTGCAGCAGAACGCGCCCGCGACGGGCCGCGCGACGGACCGGAGGAGCTTCCGTTTCCGACTGGGCCGCCTCTCTCGAGAGGCGGCGGAGTGAGGAACAGAAGCACCTTCGACCCCGAGCGTGGGATCGCCGCCGGGCCTCGAGGCGCCAGCGCGCACATGCTCGCGCGGCGCTAGGAAGGTGCACATGACCCCCATCCAGAAGACCGCCACCGTCGGTGGCAAGTCGATCTCGCTCGAGACGGGCAAGATCGCGAAGCAGGCCCACGGCGCGGTTTGGGTCCGCATGGGCGACTCGATCGTCCTCGTGACCGCCGTCTCGGCCGCGGAGAAGAAGGAGGGCATCGACTTCTTCCCGCTCACCGTCGACTACCAGGAGAAGCTGTTCGCCGCCGGCCGCGTCCCTGGCAGCTACTTCCGCCGCGAGGGGCGCCCGACCGAGAAGGAGACGCTGACCTCCCGCATCGTCGACCGCTCTTGCCGGCCGCTGTTCGCCGAGGGCTACTCGAACGAGACGCAGATCATCGCGACCGTCGTCTCGTTCGACCAGGAGAACGACACCGACGTCCTCGCCCTCACGGGCGCGTCCGCCGCGCTGCACCTCTCGGACATCCCGTTCAACGGCCCGATCGCCGGCGTCCGCGTCGGACGGATCAACGGCGAGTTCGTCGCGAACCCGACGCTCGCGCAGCGCGCCGAGTGCGACCTCGACGTGATCATGGCGGCGTCGCGCGACGCGATCGTGATGGTGGAGGGCGGCGCGAAGGAGGTGTCCGAGCAGGTGATGGTGGACGCGCTCCTCTTCGGCCAGGCCGCCGTGAAGGATCTCCTCGACGCGCAGGACGCGCTCCGCAAGGAGACCGGGGACAAGCCGCGCCGCGCGTTCGATCCTCCGAAGAACGACGTCGAGCTGAAGGCGAAGGTGAAGGCCCTCACCTGGGAGAAGGTGAAGGAGGCCTACGGCCGCCACGAGAAGCACGACCGCTACGGCCGGCTCTCCGAGATCAAGAAGGAGCTCCTCCAGGCCCTGAAGGACGAGGCTGGCGGCGACGCGCAGAAGCTCGCCAACCTCCAGCTCCGCGAGAAGGAGATCAAGGGCTACTACGAGGACGTGAAGTACGAGTACATGCGCAAGATGATCACCGACGAGGGTCGGCGGATCGGCGGCCGCGGCATGGCCGACATCCGGAAGATCACCTGCGAGGTGGGGCTGCTGCCGCGCGTCCACGGCTCGGCGCTCTTCACTCGCGGCGAGACGCAGGCGCTCGTCGCGACGACCCTCGGCACCGCCGAGGACGAGCAGCGCGTCGAGATGCTCACGGGCATGACCTTCAAGAAGTTCATGCTCCACTACAACTTCCCGCCGTTCTCGGTCGGCGAGGTGAAGTTCCTCCGCAGCCCGGGCCGGCGCGAGATCGGCCACGGCGCGCTCGCCGAGCGGGCGCTCCGCCAGGTCATGCCCGCGGAGGACAAGTTCCCGTACACGGTCCGGATCGTCTCCGACATCATGGAGTCGAACGGCTCGTCGTCGATGGCCTCCGTGTGCGGCGGCTGCCTGTCGCTCATGGACGCGGGCGTGCCGATCAAGGCGCCCGTCGCCGGCATCGCGATGGGGCTCATCAAGGAGGGCGAGAAGATCGCCATCCTCTCCGACATCCTCGGCGACGAGGATCACCTCGGCGACATGGACTTCAAGGTCTGCGGCACCGCCGAGGGGATCACGTCGATCCAGATGGACATCAAGATCGGCGGCGTGACGCGCGAGATCCTCGAGCGCGCGCTCGCCCAGGCCGCCCAGGGGCGTAAGCACATCCTCGGGGAGATGGCGAAGGCGATCTCGGCGCCGCGCGCGTCGATCAGCGCCTACGCGCCGCGCATCACGACCATCAAGATCCGGCCGGAGCGCATCAAGGACATCATCGGCCCCGGCGGCAAGACCATCAAGGACATCACCGCCCGGACCGGCACCTCGATCAACATCGAGGACGACGGCTCCGTCTCGATCGCCAGCCCGAACAACGAGAAGGTGGAAGAGGCGATCAAGATGATCCGCGCGCTCACGCAGGAGGCGGAGGTCGGCAAGACCTACCTCGGCACCGTGCGCAAGATCGCCGAGTTCGGCGCGTTCGTGGAGCTCTTCCCGGGGACGGACGGCCTCATCCACATCTCCGAGCTCTCGGACAAGCGCGTGAAGAGCGTCTCCGACGTGCTGAGCGAGGGCGAGGAGGTGCTCGTGAAGGTCATCTCCGTCGATCGGGCGGGCAAGATCCGGCTCTCGCGCAAGGAGGCGCTCGCCGACGCCGCCGGCAAGAAGCCCGAGGGCGCCGGCGCCGCCGACGCGAAGGGCGAGCCGGTCAAGTAGCCCCTCGACTGCGCGGCGCTGCGCGCCGCTGCGCTCGGGATGAGCGGCCGCTTTCTCCCGCTCGTGGTGAGCCGAGCCACGAGCGGGAGTCGTCGTCCGGAGGAGTGCGCGTTGCCCGTTCTCATTCGCGTTCGCCGGGTCGGGAATCGCGGCCCGCCGCTCGAGCTCCCGCGCTACGAGACCGCCGGCGCGGCCGCGCTCGACCTCCGCGCCGACGAGCCGTTCGCGCTCGCCCCCGGCGAGCGGCGGCTCGTCCCCACCGGCCTCGCCCTCGAGATCCCGCCGGGCCACGAGGGGCAGGTGCGCGCGCGCTCCGGCCTCGCCGTGCGGCAGGGGATCGCGCTCGTGAACGCGCCCGGCACGATCGACTCGGACTACCGCGGCGAGGTGGGCGTCGTGCTCGTGAACCTCGGGCAGGCGCCCGCCGCGTTCGCGCGCGGCGATCGCATCGCGCAGCTCGTCGTCGCGCCCGTCGAGCGCGCCGAGCTCGAGCTCGTGGACGAGCTCGGCGACACCGGCCGCGGCGACGGAGGCTTCGGCTCCACGGGGAGGTGAACGGATGATCCCGCGCTACACCCGGCCCGAGATGGGCCGCGTCTGGACCCCGGAGCGGCGGCTCCGGATCTGGCTCGACGTCGAGCTCGCCGCGTGCGAGGCGATGGTCCGCCTCGGCGAGGTGCCGCCCGAGGACTTCGCCGCGCTGCAGCGCGCCTTCGACGGCTACCAGTTCACGGCCGCCGACGTCGCGCGCATCGACGAGATCGAGCGGACGGTGAAGCACGACGTGATCGCCTTCCTCACGTTCGTCGAGGAGAAGGGCGGTCCCGCGGCGCGCCACCTGCACAAGGGGATGACGTCGTCGGACGTCCTCGACACGACGCTGGCGGTCCAGCTCGCCGAGGCGACAGGGCTGCTCCTCGCCGGCATGGACCGCGTGCTCGCCGCGGTGAAGGGGCGGGCGCTCGAGCACAAGCGCACGCCGATGATGGGGCGGAGCCACGGGATCCACGCCGAGCCGATCACCTTCGGGCTGAAGCTCGCCGGCTGGTACGACGCGTGGCGGCGACGGCGCGAGCTCGTCGAGCGCGCCGGGCGCACGGTGGCGGTCGGCAAGATCTCCGGCGCGGTCGGGACGTTCGCGAACGTCGATCCGCGCGTCGAGGCGTTCGTGATGGAGCGGCTCGGCCTCGCGGGCGGGGAGGGCGCCGCGACCCAGGTGGTGAACCGCGATCGTCACGCGGAGTACTTCTCCGCGCTCGCCGTCGCGGGTGCGACCCTCGAGCAGCAGGCGACCGAGGTCCGTCACCTCCAGCGCACCGAGGTCCGCGAGGCGGAGGAGCCGTTCACCGCCGGCCAGAAGGGCTCGTCGGCGATGCCGCACAAGCGGAACCCGATCCTCTCCGAGAACCTCACCGGCCTCGCTCGGCTGCTGCGCGGCTACGCGCTCGCCGCGCTCGAGGACGTCGCGCTCTGGCACGAGCGGGACATCAGCCACTCTTCCGTCGAGCGGGTGATCGGGCCCGACGCCACGATCGCGCTCGACTTCGCGCTCCACCGCTTCGCCGGCATGATCGAGAACCTGCGCGTCTACCCGGCGCGCATGCAGGAGAACCTCGATCTCACCGGCGGGCTCTACGAGGCGCAGCGCGTGCTGCTCGCGCTCGTCTCGAAGGGCGTCGCGCGCCAGCAGGGCTACGTCTTCGTCCAGCGGAACGCGATGAAGGTCTGGGAGGAGAAGGTCGACTTCAGGACCGCGCTGAAGGGCGACCCGGACGTCCGGAAGGTGCTCTCGGACGCGGAGATCGACGCCTGCTTCGCGCTCGAGTACCACCTCAAGAACGTGGATACGATCTTCGAGCGCGTGTTCGGTCGGGCCTAGGCCGGCGATGGTGCGCCTCGAGCGGACGGCGGGCGCGCTCACGGTGGTGTCGCGCCTCGCCCGGCCGCGCGTGCTCGCGGTGCTCGCTGTCGCGCTCGGCGGACCGGCGCTGGCGCTGGCGCTCCTCGGCGCGGCGCCGCGCGCGGCCGCGGCGCTCGCTCTCGCCGCGGCGCTCATCGTGCTGTTCGGCGGGCGCGCGACGCGCGCCACGTTCTCGCGCGACCGCGTGCGGATCCGCCCGGCCGCGCCGTTCCTGCCCGGCGGGGAGCGCACGCTCGGCGCGTTCGTGCGCGCCGCGGTCGAGACGGTCGGCGAGGAGCGGGCGCGGAAGGCCGAGCGGCTCGCGGAGCGCTACCGCGCGCGCAGCGGGACGGAGCTGCCCGTCTGGCTGCATGCGCGCCCGACGCCGGGCGTGAACGACCACCTGCGGCGCGTGGTCCTCGTCGCGCGCGACGGCGACCGCGTCGCGGTCACCGCCTGGCTCGCGCCCGACGACGAGCTCGAGCCGCTGTGCGCGGAGCTGGAGGCGCTCGTGCACGGCGCCGAGCCGGGCTAGCGACCGTCGCCCGCCCGGCTGCCCCGGGGGAGCGTGAAGACGAACGTCGTGCCGGCGCCGACGCGGCTCTCGGCCCGGATCCGCCCGCCGTGCGCCTCCACGATGCCCCGGGCGATGGAGAGCCCGAGCCCCGTGCCGCCGGCGCGCCCCTTCCAGAAGCGGTCGAAGACGCGCGGCAGGTCCTCGGGGGGGATGCCGGGCCCGTCGTCCTGCACCTCGACCTGGACGTGCGCGGTCGCGAGCGCCGGGCGCACCACCACGTTCCCGCCCCGCGGCGCGTACTGCAGCGCGTTCCCGACGAGGTTCGACAGCACCTGCAGCATCCGCTCGCGGTCGAGCGGCACGTGCTCGCCGAGCGGCAGCCCCTCCGCGCGGAGCGCGATGTCCTTCTCGAGCGCGAGCGGGGCGAGGACGGCCAGGGCCTCCCCGATCACCTCCTCGAGCGGCTCCGGGCGCGCCTCCACCCGGAACCTCCCGGCGTCGAGGCTCGAGAGGTCGAGCAGCTCGCGGATGAGCCGGTCCATCCGCGCCACCGAGCGCTGCATCGCCTCGGCGTAGCGCCGCACGCGCGGCGACTCGGGCCCACGGAGCAGCATCGACGCGGAGAGCATCACCGACTCGAGCGGGTTCTTGAGGTCGTGTGACACGATCGCGAGCACGTCGTCGCGGCCGCGGATCGCCCGCTGCGCGTCGTCGTAGAGCCGCGCGTTGTCGAGCGCCACGCCGGCGCGCCGCCCGAGCTCCTCGGCCATCGCGAGGTCCGCCGGGCCGTACCGGCGGCCGGACTCCGCCGCGACGAGCGTGACGGCGCCGAGCGTGCGCCCCCGCGCCCGGATCGGCACGATCATCGCGGAGGTCAAGCCGACCTCCCGGAGCGCCGCGAGCATCTCGGCGTCGCGGGCGGCGCGCCGGAGGAGGGCGTCCGGGATCTCGGGGTAGAGCTCCGACCGCCCGGTCCGGAGCACCGCGGCCGCGCCCGTCGCGCCGGCGGGGTCGGGCGGGTAGCGCTCGCGCAGCCGCTGCGCCAGCGCCACCTTCGCCGGGTCCACGTGCGTCACCACGACGGGCCGCCCCCCGGGCGCGAGGCTCTCCGGGACGTCGACGGCGCACCAGTCGGCGATGGCGGGCACGGCGAGCCTCGCGGCGGTCGTCATCGTCGCCTCCCAGTCGAGCGACGAGGAGAGGATGGCGCTCGCCTCGGCGAGGAAGGCCGCGCGCCGCTCGGCCGCCTCCGCGGCGGCCCGCGCAGCGTGCTCGGCCTCGAACGCCCGCGCGCGGAGGAGCGCCTGCGCCGCCTGGCGCGCGAGCACGGCGAGGAAGACCCGCTCGTCGTCCTCGAACCGGTGCGCCGAGCGCACGACGAAGGCCGCGGCGCCGATGGCGCGCCCCTCCGCCTCGAGCGGGAGGCAGGCGAAGGAGTAGTCGAGAGGGACGTGCGTGCCGCACCGCTCGACGATCTCGGGCCAGCGCGCCTCGGCCTCGCGCCGCGACTCGACGAAGATCGGCTCGCCGCGGACCATCGTGCTCGCGATCGGCAGCGCGGCGGGCGGGGCGAGCGGGTAGCTCCGGCGCGCCTCGTCGTGGAGCCCGGCGCCGAACGCGAGCGTCGCGACCGCCCCGCCCGGCTCGACCAGCCAGACGCCGCCCTCGTGCGCGCCCACCGCGTCGAGCGCGCGAGAGACGAGCGTGCGCGCGATCTCGTCGGACGTGACGGCGCGGGAGAGCGCCGCGGTGATCGTCTGCAGCCGGGCGGTGCGCAGGGCGTGCCGCTCCCGCGCGCGGAGCAGCGCGTTCCCCTCCGCCTCCCGCTCCAGCTCACGGCCGCGCATCACCCCTGCCGTTAGGGGTCGCGATCCGCGGGACGCAGCGGTCTTTCGGGTGGGGCGCGGCCGGCCTCGCGCCTGCCGTCACGTCGCTGCGGCGCTCCTCCGGGCGAGCGCGCGCTCGGCGGACGCTACTTCAGATAACCCTTCGCCAGGAGGTTCCGCCGGATGCGCGCGTCGACCGAGCCGACCTCGGACGCGAACGTCTCGCCGGTGAGCCGCTCGTAAGCCTCGATGTACTTCCGCGCGAGCATCACGCGCACCTCGTCGGTGAGCGCCGGCGGCTGGCCGTGCCCGGAGAACCCGTGCTCCTTGATGAGCCACTGCCGGATGTTCTCCTTGTCGAGCATCTCCTGCTCGGCGCCCTTCGCGAAGCGCTCGTCGTAGCCGGCGGCGACCCAGTAGCGGGAGCTGTCCGGCGTGTGGATCTCGTCGATCACCACCAGCTTCCCGTCGGCGATCCCCATCTCGTACTTCGTGTCGACGAGGATGAGGCCGCGGCTCAGCGCCCAGGCCTGTCCGCGCTCGAAGAGCTTGTGCGCGATGGACGTCGCCTCACGCCAGATCTCCGGCGCCACGATCTTGCGCGAGAGGATCTCCTGCTCGCTGATCGGCTCGTCGTGCTTGCCGTACTCGGCCTTGGTCGACGGCGTGATGATGGGCGTGTCGAAGCGCTGGTCCTTGCGGAGCCCCTTCGGCCAGGAGATGCCGTACGCCCCCGCCTTGCCCGCCTCGTAGTCGCGCCAGAGCGAGCCGGTGATGTAGCCGCGGATCACGATCTCGATCGGCAGCGGCTTCGCCTTCTTCACCACCATGACGCTCGGGTCGGGCAGGTCGACGACGTGGGTCGGCGCGACGTCCTTCACCTTGTCGAACCAGAACGCGGTGAGGCGAGAGAGCACCTCGCCCTTGAACGGGATCGTGCCGAGCACGTGATCGAACGCGGACACGCGGTCCGTCGTGACCATGACGATCCGGTCGCCGCGCGCGTAGTTGTCGCGGACCTTGCCGCGGTAGAGCTCGCCGAGGTCGGGGAGATCGATCTGGCGGAGCGTGTGCGGGAGCTGCGCGCGCAGCTTGTCGTCGGTGATCATGAGCGGGATGTTATCGTGCGTTCGCGCCATGGAACCGGGAAAAGTGCGCTTCGTGCTGCACCGGCCCTCGAGCGCCGAGAACGTCGGCGCCGCCGCGCGGGCGATGAAGAACTTCGGCCTCTCCCGGCTCGCGGTCGTCGCGCCGCCCGCCTGGGCGGGGACCCCCCGGAGCGGGGGACCGGGCACCGCCGGCGAGGACGTGCTGACCCGCGCCCGGCGCGTCGCGCGCCGCGCGTCCGACCTGCTCGACGCCGCGGAGATCCACGCGGACCTGCGCGCCGCGGTGGCGGCCGCGACGTGGGTCTGCGGGACCACCTCGCGCGAGGTGGAGGGGCGGCCGAGGCTCGACCCGCGCACCCTCGCCGCGGAGGTCGCGGCGCGGAGCGCGCTGGGCGAGGTGGCGATCGTCTTCGGCGAGGAGCGGCGCGGGCTGTCGGACGCCGAGCTCGAGCTCTGCCAGGCGGTGTGCACCATCCCGACGTCGAACGCCTACGACTCGATGAACCTCGCGCAGGCCGTCGCCGTCGTCGCCTACGAGCTCCGCGCGACGTCGTCCGTCCCCGCGCTGCGCGCGGCGTCCGAGCCCGCGCGCCACGCGACGGTCGAGGCCCTGTGGGACCGCGCGAGGGCGCTCCTCGGGGCGGCCGGGTTCCTGAACCCGCAGAACCCGGAGCACATCCTCGCCGATTTCCGGAGGCTGCTCGCGCGCGCCGATCCCACGCAGCGCGAGGTCGAGCTGCTCGCCGGCGCGCTGAAGGCGCTCGAGCGGATCCTGCGGGAGCGGACCTAGGCCGCGGGCGCGGCCGGCGGCGCCTCGGCGGCGGCGCCCTGGTTCTTCTTGCGGCTCTTCTTCCAGGCGTCGTAGTGCTCCTGGCAGAGGCCGTGGCCGACCACCTTCTTCCTGCAGTCCGGCTTCGAGCAGGTGTCGTACCGGGCCGGGTGGGCCTCGAGCTCGCCGCGCCGCCACTTCTTGTAGTGGAAGAAGCAGAGCCCCTTCGCGCGGTACGCGCGCTTGCAGCCCTGGACGGTGCAGGCCTTCGCGCCCCCGCCCTTCGCCTTCGGGGCGGCCTTCTTCGTCGTCTTCGTCTCGGCCATAGAGGGGCGCTAGATACCCGACCCGCGCCCGGATGGCAACCGGCTACTGCCGCGGCGCGGTGCGCGCCTGCGCCTGCGGCTTGTCCCGGGCGCTCGCCTCCGGCGCCTCGCCGAGCGACACGTGGACGGCCCGCTCGGGCCCCTGCCCGCGCCTGAGCCGCACCTCGACCTCCCTCCCCACGCCGGCCGTCGAGACGTACCAGCGGAGCCGGGAGGGGGTGCGGACGTCGTGCCCCTGGAAGTTCGTGATGACGTCCCCCACCTTGAGCCCGGCGCTCGCGGCCGGCCCGCCCGTGGCGATCTCCGTCACGACCACCCCGCCCCGCGCGTCCTCTCCGGGCTCGAGGTCCCGGACCGAGACGCCGAGCCAGCTCCGGATGACGTGGCCGTGGTCGTGGAGCTGCCCCACGATCTCCTTCACCATGTTGATCGGGACCGCGAAGCCGATCCCCTGACCGGTCGCGTTCACCGCGGTCGCGATGCCGATCACTTCCCCGCGGAGGTTCAGCAGCGGGCCGCCGGAGTTGCCCGGGTTGATCGACGCGTCCGTCTGGATGAAGTCGTAGCTCCCGGGGCGACCGACGGGCGCGATGTCGGAGCGGCCGGTGTGGCTGATGATCCCGACGGTCACCGTGTGATCGAGGCCGAACGGGTTCCCGATCACCATCACCCACTCGGCGACGGAGACCCGCTCGGAGTCGCCGAGGGGGAGGAACGCGAGCGGCCGCTTCACGTCGATCTTGAGCAGCGCCACGTCCGACTCCGCGTCGGCGCCGATCACCCGGGCCGGCACGTGCGGCTCGGCCTCGCCGAAGTCCACCTCGACCTGCTGTGCGCCCTCGACGACGTGCGCGTTGGTGATCACCCAGCCGTCGCGATGGATGACGAAGCCGGACCCGATGCCCTTTCGCGCGCCGTCGTGGAGCCGGTCGAACAGGTCCTTCAGCTGCTCGTCGCTCGTGCCCACGGGCGGGGCCGTCGTCGTGACCACGCCCACCACGGCCGGGAGCGCGGCCTGAGCGAGCTTCGTCAGGTCGGGCAGCCCGACCGCGACCTGCGGCGCGGGGGGCGGCGTCTTCACCTCCGAGTAGAGGACGCGATCCGCGGCGCCGCCGCCGGGATTCGCCGCTACGACCGCCGCCGCGAGCAGCCCCGCCCACCCCGCCATGACCACCTCGCCGCCCGCCGTCGCGGGCCAGGGTTCAAGGTGGGGGCCCGGTACGACCGCGCGCAAGAAGGCGAAGCTGGGGGGCAGGCCGCCGCGCGCGCCATGGGCGCGTGCCCCGTCGCGGCCGGAGCGACCATGCGCGCCGAGCGGCGCCGCGCCAGGGCGGCGGATCAGCGCGCTTCGTCGAGGTGCTCGGTGAGCACGCGGTCGAGCGCGCGTCGGTCCGCGTCGGTGTGACGCTCCACGGGACGCTCGCGGGCAGAGCTCGGCGCACGGGCAGGCGGCCGTGCCCCCGCCCGCGCGCGCGAGGAGCCGCCGGCAGGATGCCCTCTCACCTCCGCGAGCGCGTTCTCGACGAACGCCGCGGGGCTCCGCGCGGCGCGCCACCGCGCCGCGAGCGTACGCCCCGCGATCGGCACCCAGAGCCACACGGCCGCGAGCGCGGCGGCGGCGAGGAGGACCTTCGCGAGCAGGCGGAGCATGCGACTCGCGTAGCACGCGGCCGCCGGTCGATCGAGTTTCCGGCCCGCGACCGCGGCGCTACGCCAGATATCGTTCCAGCTCCGCCGGGGCATCCACGAGCACCGTCGCGCCGGCGGCGACGAGGTCGTCCCGGGCCCCGAGCCCCCACGTCACCGCAACGACCCCGACCCCCGCCGCGCGTCCGGTCGCGACGTCGACGCGGCTGTCCCCGACCAGCACCGTCTCCTCCGGCGTCGCGCCCACCCTGG
>Ga0306923_10003602_pt1 | contig 14667 bp, 14 predicted proteins | sample sta12Can44000108_FD_203841 | JGI IMG/M metagenome (GOLD analysis project Ga0306923, IMG submission 203841) | Lab enrichment of tropical soil microbial communities from Luquillo Experimental Forest, Puerto Rico - statanox.12C.anox.44.000.108 (v2)... | ecosystem: Environmental > Terrestrial >... | reverse complement strand
CAAGGCGCTGCTCGAGCGGCGAGATGCGGCCTTTGGGCAGATCGGTCCGGCGCAGTCGGCGGCTGCGGCAGCCGTCGCCCGCTACAATGCGAGCGTCGGCGAATACAATCAGCGCTGCGCCGGCCGGCCGTTCAACTCAGATCTAGTGGCGCAAATCCAGGCGCATCCGAACTGTCCGCCGCTGCAATGACAGAACTGGCGGCGCTTGTTACTCTCGCTCAGGGTAAAGCGTGCCCGGCGAAACCTGTGGCTCGGTGATGACCGCCCAGCTGGCGTTGCGCCAGGCTCGAAAGAAGCAGCTGCGCCGCCCGGTGTGGCACGCAACACCCGTCTGATCGACCAGCAGCAGCACGGCATCGCCGTCGCAATCGAGCCGCAGCTCGCGCAACAGCTGAACTTGCCCGGAGGTCTCTCCCTTGCGCCACAGCTTGGCGCGTGACCGCGACCAGTAGCAGGCACGGCCTTCTGTCAGGCTCGCGCGGACCGCATCGCGGTTCATCCAAGCCATCATCAAGACTTCGCCGGTATCGTGCTGCTGCGCAATCACCGGCACGAGGCCGTCGGGGCCGAATTTGATCTCCCCCAGCGCCAGGTCGATCGCGTCCTTCACTTTGATCTCCTCCGCCCTTCGCCTGTCACTCCGTCAGAAGTCGGACGCTGCCAGCAAGGGCCGGGATCCTCACAGCCGAGGCGAAGCGACGATCGGCGGTGACCACATGCGTTCGATGATGCAGCGCCAGCGCCAGATAAATGCAATCGTAGATCGGGTGGCCGATTTCAATGGCGAGCTTCATCGCCGCCTTGAGGTGCGGCTCGATCGGCAGCGATGCGACCGGCGCTTTCCGCAGCTCTGACAAGAAAGCGCCCGCTTGGTCGTTGGTGATTTCGCCGGCCTGCGCGCGGCGCCACAGCGCGTTGGCCGCTTCGGCGAGCCACAGAGCGGGCGCGATCAGTTCCTGGTCGCCGAGCGCCACTGCCGCTTGGCTTTCGGGTTCGTCAAGGACCCACTTAACAGCTACCGAGGCGTCGATGACAATTCTCACCGCTGATCTCGGTCCTGACGGATGAGCTTCTCAGAGGGGGTCGAAATGCGGCCTCGCGTTTGCTCTCGCAAAGCGGCTGCTCGTTCCCAAAATCCCGCGCGCCCAGCACACAGAGCTTCCTGCAATATGATGCGGTGCTCGGCTTCGGCGCTCCGCCCATGCTCTGCGGCCCTACGCTTCAATGCTTCAACAACATCCTGGGGAACGTCTCGTACCAGGAGCTGAGGCATATCGACTCCGCTACTTCAATTTTGATATCACATGATATCGAATTCAGGAAAGTCTAGTTCTCGGGCTGGTGCGAGTGGCGCTCGCGTATTAAGTTTTTGATCGAGAGAACAGGCCCGCGCCGATATCGGGCTTTATCGTTTTGACGCCCTCTCCCGTCGGGAGAGGGATTTTTGCGATCAGGATTTCGTTCTGTATGACCAACCTGCCCGTCACCGTCACCGATACGCTGGCCTTGCTTGGCAGCGCCGATTACATCGCCGACCGCAGCCTGGCGACGGCGGTTCACTTATCATTGCATTTGAAGCGGCCGCTGTTTCTCGAAGGCGAGGCCGGGGTGGGCAAGACCGAGATCGCCAAGGTGCTGGCGACGGCACTCGGGCGCAGGCTCATCCGTCTGCAGTGCTACGAGGGCCTCGATGTAGCCTCGGCGGTTTACGAGTGGGATTATGCGCGCCAGATGATCGAGATCCGCCTGGCCGAGGCGGCCGAGGAGGACCGCGCGGAGATCGAAAGCACGATCTTCTCGGACCGGTTTCTGATCAAACGACCGCTATTGCAGGCGCTGGAGCCGGAGATCGGGGGTCCACCAGTATTGTTGATCGACGAGCTCGACCGCACCGACGAACCGTTTGAGGCCTATCTGTTGGAGCTACTTTCCGACTTTCAGGTGACGATCCCGGAAATTGGGACGATCCGCGCCGATCAGCCACCGATCGTGGTCATCACCTCGAACCGCACGCGCGAGATCCACGATGCGCTGAAGCGGCGCTGCTTCTACTACTGGGTTGACTACCCCACTGCGGACCGCGAGCTCGAGATCCTGCGGCGCAAAGCGCCCGGCGCCAGCGAGAGCCTGTCGCGCGAAGTCGTCGGTTTTGTTCAGAAATTACGCGGCATGGATTTGTTCAAATTGCCGGGCATCGCCGAGACAATCGACTGGACCGAGGCGCTGATGCAGCTCGACGTGCTCGAGTTGACGCCGCACGCGATCAACGATACGCTGGGGGTGCTGCTCAAATACCAGGACGACATCGCGCGGCTGCACGGCAGCGAGGCCGCCCGCCTGCTCGAGCAGGTCAAGGCCGAGGTTGCCGCCGCTGGCCGGTGACCGCAATGGCGGGCTCCCAGGGATTGCTGCTCGCAAACCTGATGCATTTCGCGCGCACTTTGCGTGCGGCGGGGCTGCCGGTCGGGCCCGGAAAGGTCATCGATGCCGTCGCTGCCGTGCTAGCAATCGGCATCACCGACCGTCGCGATTTCTACTGGACATTGCATGCCGTGTTCGTCAATCGGCCGGATCAGCGGCTGATCTTTGATCAAGCCTTTCATGTCTTCTGGCGCAACCCCGAGCTGCTGAAAAAGATGATGGGGCTGGTGCTGCCAGAATTGCGCATCGAGGGAGTGGAGGACCAGGGTGCCGCCATGGCCCGGAGATTGGCCGAGGCGCTTCATCCCAACAAAGGTGAACAGAGCGAAACCGAGGGGGCCGAAACCGAGCTCGATGCGGCGATGACCTTTTCCGACCGCGAACAGCTGCGCGGTATGGACTTTGAGAAGATGTCGCTCGAGGAGCTGGCGCGCGCCAAGGCGGCGATCGCCAAGCTGCGGCTGCCGGTTCAGGATGTCCCGACCCGGCGGTTTGCGCCCGACCGGCACGGCGCGCGCGCCGACCTGCGCGCGACCCTGCGTGCCGGGCTGCGTTCGGGCGGACTGATCGAGCTGAAGCGCCGCAGCCCTCGCCGGCGCCCGCCGCCGCTCGTCGTCCTGTGCGACATTTCGGGCTCGATGAGCCGGTACAGCCGCATCTTTCTGCATTTTATGCATTCGGTGACCAACGACCGCGACCGCGTCCACACCTTCGTATTCGGGACGCGGCTAACCAACATCACCCGCTATCTGCGTCACCGCGACGTCGATCTTGCGCTGGAGCGCGTTGCCGAGGCGGTCGTCGACTGGTCGGGCGGCACCCGCATCGGCCATTGTCTTGGCGAGTTCAACCGGCTGTGGTCGCGACGCTTGCTGGGTCAGGGGGCGATCGTGCTGCTGATCACCGATGGGCTCGACCGCGATGCCGGAGCGGGGCTCGCGCATGAGATGGATCGGCTGCACCGCTCCTGCCGACAGCTGATTTGGCTGAACCCGCTGTTGCGTTACGAGGGTTTCGAGCCAAGATCACTCGGGATGAGGGCGATGATGCCGCATGTCGACGAGTTCCGGCCGGTGCACAATCTGGAGAGCCTCGAAACTTTGATCGAGGTGCTGAGCGCGCCGCTCGGCCGGCGCGGCACGGCAGCGTCGGCGTGGCGGCAGAATGAAGAAAGGGCAGCATGAGCGATACGGCGGAAATTCTCGAGCAGGCGGCGCGCTGGCGTGAGGCGGGCTCGGGTGTGGCACTGGCGACGGTCGTCACCACTTGGGGCTCCTCGCCGCGGCCGGTCGGCGCCAAGCTCGCGGTCGACGACAAGGGTGCGATGGTCGGCTCGGTCTCGGGCGGCTGCGTCGAGGGTGCGGTGGTCAATGAGGCGCTCGAAGTGATCCGCGACGGCAAGCCGCGGCTCTTAGATTTCGGGGTCAGCAACGACCAGGCCTGGGACGTCGGGCTCGCCTGCGGCGGCAAAATCCAGATTTTTGTCGAGCGCGTCGAATGAAAGGGCGGACACTCGACCATGTCGTGGCGGCGGCGCGGGATCACCGCTCTGTGGCACTTACGACGCATCTCGGCACGGGCCGGCAGCTGCTGCTCGACGGCGATCGGGTCGAGGGGGATCTGGCGATTGACGACCAGGCACTCGACCGGGTGCGTGAAGCTTGGCGCGCCGGCCGCAGCCGAACCATCGAGACGGCGGCCGGCCCGTTATTCGTCGAGGTGCTGACACCGCCGCATCGCTGCTTCATCGTTGGCGCGGTGCATATCGCTCAGCCGCTGGCGAAGATGCTGGTGATAACTGATTACGCGGTGACGATCATCGACCCGCGCGAATCGTTCGCCACCGAGGCCCGCTTTCCCGGCATCGAGATGACCTCGGAGTGGCCCGACGAGGCGCTTGAGCGCTTGAAGCCGGACCGCGGCTCGGCGGTCGTCGCATTGACCCACGACCCAAAGCTCGATGACCCGGCATTGGCCGCCGCGTTGCGCTCCGACTGCTTCTACATCGGCGCACTCGGTTCGCGCCGCAACCACGCCGGGCGCTGTGCGCGGCTCAAGGAACAGAGCTTTACCGACAGCGATCTCGCCCGCATCCACGGGCCTGTCGGGTTGCCGATCGGCGCGATATCGCCAGCCGAGGTGGCGGTCTCGATCGTCGCCCAAATGACCCAGATCCTGCGCCGCGGCGAGAAGGACGAGGCGGCATGAAATTCGGCGAGGTCCTGGTTGCCGAGGCCGAGGGCTCCATTCTCGCCCACAGCCTGCGGCTCGGGACCGTGGCGCTGAAAAAAGCGCGGATCCTGTCGCAAGCCGATCTGGATCTCATTGCCGAAGCCGGCCTCTCGCGGATCGTCGTCGCTCGGCTGGAAGCAGGCGATGTCGGCGAGGACGAGGCGGCACGGCGGATCGCTGCAGCGGCTACCGGAGACGAGGTCGAGACGGCTGCACCCTTTACCGGCCGGGCCAACCTTTTTGCCAAGACGCGGGGGCTCTTGGTGGTCGATCGCGAGCGGCTCGACCGGCTGAACCTCGTCGACGAAGCGATCACCTTCGGCACGTTGCCGCCCTTTGCCGTCGTCGAGCCGCGGATGATGGTCGGCACGGTCAAGATCATACCGTTCGCGGCACCGGCGAAGGCCGTCGAGCGTTGCGTCGAGGCGGCACGTTCGGGTGGGCCGCTGCTGCGCGTCGCACCCTTCCTGCCGCGCTCGATAGGGCTCATCCAGACCCGGCTTCCCGGATTGAAGGAGAGCATCCTCGAGAAGACCCGCGAGGTCACCGAAGGGCGGCTGAAGGCGCTCGGCTGCCGCTTGGTATTTGAAGAACGCTGTGGCCATGCCACTGCGGAGCTCGCGCCGTTGATCCGCGATGCGATCGGCCACGGGATCGACATTCTGCTGATCCACGGTGCCTCGGCCATTCTCGATCGGCGCGACGTGATCCCGGCCGCGATCATCGCTGCGGCGGGCCGGATCGACCATTTCGGGATGCCGGTCGATCCGGGCAATCTCTTGCTCCTCGGCCATGTCAGGGAACGTGCGGTGCTCGGTCTTCCCGGCTGCGCCCGTTCGCCCAAGGTCAACGGGTTCGACTGGGTGCTCGAGCGGCTGGTCGCGGGATTGCCGGTCGGTCCCGGCGAGATCATGCGCATGGGCAGCGGCGGTCTGCTCGCTGAGATCCCGTCGCGGCCATTGCCGCGCGCCGAAGCGACGCAGGCCGCCGAGCGGAAATCCGAGGCGAAACCGCAAGGCGCGCGGATCGCCGCGCTGCTGCTGGCGGCCGGGCAATCGCGGCGGATGGGCGGACCGAACAAATTGCTCGCCGAGATCGATGGCGTCCCGATGGTGACACGGGTGGCGCAGAGGTTGCTTGCCGCGCGGGCACGGCCGATCATCGCGGTGCTCGGCAATCAGGCGGAGATGGTCGACGCGGCACTCGGCAAATTGCCGGTCGAACGGGTACGCAACCCCGAGTTTGCGGCCGGGCTCTCGACCTCATTGAAGCGCGGCATCGCCGCGCTGCCGCCCGATCTCGACGGTGTGATAATCTGCCTCGGCGACATGCCGCTGATTTCCGGCCGCCATCTCGACCGCCTGATCGCGGCTTTCAACCCGCTCGAAGGCCGGGCAATAATCGTCCCGACGCGGCGCGGCAAGCGCGGCAATCCTGTTTTGTGGTCGAAGCGGTTCTTTCCCGAGATGGCTGAGCTCGCCGGCGATGTCGGGGCCAAGCATCTGATCGGCGAACATTCCGAGCTCGTCGCCGAGGTCGAGATGGACGACGACGTGCTTGTTGATATCGACACGCCGGAAGCCCTCGATGCGTTCAAGGGAAGGCGGAACTCCGCTCGAGAGCAGGCGCGCTGAAGGGAGATGGAGGAGATGGAGACCACCCCGTTTCGGGCATACCAGCCGGGCACCCAGCCGCCCTACGATGCGCCGGCTTACGGCAGCACCCACAGCCGACATCCAAAAGAGGGTTTGGTGCGGCTGCCGCACACCATCACCGAAACGACCGGTCCGCGCTTTTCCGCCGCGCAGTTCCCGCGTATCGCCGATCTCTCGGTGGTTGACGGCAAGGCCGCGCTCGGCGAGCGGATCATCGTCCACGGCCGCATCACCGACGAGGACGGCCGACCGATCCCGGACACGATTGTCGAGATCTGGCAGGCCAACGCTGCGGGCCGCTACCATCATCCGGCAGACCAGCACGACGCGCCGACGGATCCGAATTTTCACGGCGAGGGCCGCGTCTACACCGACGGCGAGGGGCGGTATCGGTTTACCTCGATCAAGCCCGGCGCCTACCCCTGGCGCAACCACCACAACGCCTGGCGGCCGAACCACATCCATTTCTCGTTTTTCGGGACCGGTTTCGCCCAGCGGCTCGTCACGCAGATGTATTTCCCGGGCGACCCGCTGCTCGATCTTGACCCGGTCTTTCTGTCGGTCCCCGACAAAGCAGCGCGCGACCGCCTTATCTGCAAGCTCGATATGACCGTCACCGAGCCCGAATGGGCATTGGGCTATCGCTGGGATGTCGTGCTGCGCGGCCGTGCCGCGACGCCGTTCACGTAGGTGCCCGATCGAATCACTTCTTCTCGACGTTCCACAGAAACACGACCGGCGCGATGATGATGCCGTCGAGGTTTTTGCGGTAGGCGGTCGGGATCACGAACTGCCCGGTCGGTATGTAGGGAACATCGTTACCGTAAGCCTCGACCTGGATATCGGCGGCGAGCTTTTTCTGCGCCGCCAAGTCGGGCGCCTTGAACCAGGTGTCGATCAGCGACTCGATCTTGTCGTCGGTCGGCCAGCCGAACCAGGCCTTGTCGCCGTTGCCGCGGAGCGGAATATTGACCGCCGGCGAAAATAAGTCGGGTGCGGCTGCCCAGGTGTGAAAGATGCTCCAGCCGCCCTTGTCGAGCGGCTCCTTCGAGGCGCGGCGGGTGATCAACGTGCCCCAATCATTGGCCTGAAAGTCGACGTTGAACCCGGCCTTGCGCAGCGCCTCAAGGGTCACCAGTGCCTGGCCGTGGACGATCGGCTGGTCGGTTGCCGACATCAGCACGATCCTCTCGCCCTTGTAGCCAGCCTCCTCGATCAGCTGCTTCGCCTTGGCGAGGTTGGGTCCCTCCAGCAGAGCGTCGGCGCCGGCATTGGTCTCGAGCGGGGCGCCGCAGACGAACAGCGCGGCACACGTCTTCCAGTATTTCGGGTCGCCGGCGGCGGCGCGCATGTAATCCTTCTGGTCGACGAGGTTTAGCACCGCTTCGCGCAATTTCAGATTGTTGAACGGCGGCAGTACGTGATTGAAGCGCAGAATGCCGTGGTTGCCGAGCGGATCGACGGTAGTGACGACCACATCTTTGTTGGCGGCAAAGACCGGCACGAGGTCCGCGGGCGGCTGCTCGTACCAGTCGGCTTCGCCGGCATTGAGTGCGGCTGCCGCGGTCCCCGTGTCAGGGATGTAGAGCCATTCGACGCGGTCGACCTTGGCCACCTTGCCGCCGGCGGCAAAGCTTGGCGCCTCCTCGCGCGGCACATAATCGGGGTTCTTAACGAAAACCGCTCTGTTGCCGGGCTGCCATTCCTCCTTGACGAATTTGAATGGACCGGAGCCAACCGCCTCGGGGATCTGCTGGTAGGCATCGGTCTTGGCGAGCCGCTCCGGCATCATGAACGGCACATTGCTCGAGAGCTTGCCGAGGGCATCGAGGATCAGCGGAAATGGCGATTTGAGGGTGATCGTAAAAGTGTTGTCGTCGACGGCGCGGATCTCGCCGACCGCCTCCATCAGCTTCTGGCCGAGCGTGTCCCGCTTGCCCCAGCGTTCGATCGAGGCGACGCAATCGATTGCGCGGACCGGCTGCCCGTCATGCCATTTCAAGCCGGCGCGCAACGTAAAACTGTAACTCAGCTTGTCGTCGCTGACCGTCCAGCGGTCGACCATTTGCGGCTGCGGTTGAAAATTCTTGTCGAGCGAAAACAGCGTGTCGAAGACCAGATAGCCGAAATTGCGCGTGACATAAGCCGTCGTCCAAATCGGATCGATGCTGCACAGATCGGCCTGCGGGATGAAGCGCAGGGTCTTTTGCCCGGCCTCCGCGCGGCCCGCACTCGGGATCAGAGCGAGGGCGAGCGCCGCCGCGACAGCCGCCGCTCGGAGCAAGCGAGCCAAAGAACTCATCGTCTCCCCCTGTTCGAGCCGTGGTTGTAGCGCCGAGCTTACGCGATCCAAGTTCACACCGCAAAAGCCGCGCCGTAAATTGTCGCCGGCGGAGAGAGATGGGGGAGCAATGAGCGCCGACCAGAATATCGCCTACGCCTCGGCTATCTCGCTGCTCGAGCTTTACCGCAAGCGGGCGCTGTCGCCTGTCGAAGCGACGCAGATCCTGCTCGATCGTCTCGATGCGCTGCAGCCCAAGATCAACGCTTTTTGCATTGTCGACCACGACGGCGCGCTGGCGGCCGCGCGGGAATCCGAGCAGCGTTGGCAGCGCGGGGATGCGGTCGGGCGGCTCGACGGCGTCCCGGTGACAATCAAGGATTTGATGTTGATGCGCGGCTTCCCGACCTTGCGCGGGTCGCGCCTCGTCGATCCCGATCAGGACTGGTCGGAAGACGCGCCTGCGGTCGCGCGGTTGCGCGAGGCGGGTGCCGTCATCCTCGGCAAGACGACGACCCCCGAATTCGGCTGGAAGGCGCTGGGCGACAGCCCATTGACCGGGATCACCCGCAACCCATGGGACCTCTCGCGCACACCCGGCGGCAGCAGCGCCGGTGCGGCGGCGGCCTGCGCTGCCGGGATCGGGGCGCTGCATCTCGGCAGCGACGGCGCCGGGTCGATCCGCATCCCCGCCGCGTTCACCGGCATTTTCGGGCTAAAACCGAGCTTTGGCCGGGTGCCGGCATACCCGCTCTCGGCAATGGGCCCGCTCGCGCATCTCGGCCCGATGGCGCGAACCGTAGCGGATGCAGCATTGATGCTGACGGTCCTCTCGCAACCCGACCATCGCGATTCTTATGCTCTGCCTCCTGAAAACACGGATTGGAGCGACGGGATCGAGGATGGCATGAGCGGCTGGCGGATCGCCTACAGTCCGACGCTCGGCTACGCCAAGGTCGACCCGGAGATCACCGCCGCGGCCACCGAGGCAGCACGGCAATTCGAGGCGCTCGGAGCCGTCGTCGAAGAGGTCGGTGAGATCTTCCCGTCGCCGCGCGATGCGCTATTCACATTATGGGCAGCGGGGGCGGCCAAGCTCCTCGACGCCTACCCGCAAGACAAGCTGGAACTGTTCGACCCCGGTCTGGTGGCGACGGCGGCCGAGGGTGAGCAGATCAACGCGGTCGACTATCTCGGCGCCGACCTCGTCCGCACGGAACTCGGCCAGCAGATGGCGGCTTTTCATCAGAAATACGATCTGCTGCTGACGCCGATGATGCCGATCCCCGCCTTGCCGGTGGGTCAGGATCTCAATGATCCGGCGACCGAGCGGCATTGGATCGACTGGTCGCCGTTCAGCTATCCGTTCAACATGACCCGTCAGCCGGCAGCCAGCATCCCGTGCGGGCTGACTGGCACCGGGTTGCCGATCGGCCTGCAGATCGTCGGCCCGCTCTATGCCGACGCCCGCGTCTTGCGCGCGGCGCGAGCCTTCGAGACGACGCAGCCGGAACGGCGGCCGCCACTTGCCTGACAACCGCAGGGCGCGAGATCGGCCTTGCCCGCTCCCGCCGACCAGGGTACCAGATACAGGACAGACTTTTGGAGGCTGACATGGCAGACGCGAAGATCAATCCCCCGACCGAGGCGGTGAGCCCGTCCGGCATCAACCACCTCGTGCTGAACGTCCGCGACATCGATGAGTCGCACAAATTTTGGACCGAAATCGTCGGCTTTAAGCAGGTCGGCGAGTTGCACTCGCGGCACGATCGTCCGTTGCCGCCGAAAATGCGCTTCTACAGCGCCGTCAATGACGGCAAGCTGACTCACCACACCGTCGCGTTGGTCGAAAGCCCGAACCTGCCGCCGCCTGCCGAATGGCAGCTGGTGAACAGCCAGGTCGCGATCAACCACGTCGCATTGACGATGCCGAACCGCGAGGCGTGGCTGAAGCAGCTCGCCTTTCTGCAAAGCCGGGGCGTCAAGTTCAACTGGCGGGTCAACCATGGCGTCACCCACAGCGTCTACATCAACGACCCGAATGGCTACGGCGTCGAGTTCCTGTACGAGATGCCGCGCGAGATGTGGGAAAACGACATCGACGCCGGCATCAACTGGGGTGAGACCCTACCAACCGAGGGTCCCGAAGCCCTGGTCGACCGCACCGACACCCCAAGCTTTGGCAGGAAGGAAGCGACCCCCGCTCCAGCGGAATAGGGTCCCAGCGCTCCGGCAAATCGAGGGCCTTAGCGTCGCACTTCAGCTGCCCTCGACCATGCGGCCCGGGTTGAGGATATGGGCCGGGTCGAAGGCGTCCTTGACCCGGCGCGAAAGTGCCGCGAGCGGCGCCGGCTGCGGCTCGAACACCGCGATGGCACCGCGCAAGGCCGGCCAGCCCTTGACGAGCGTCGCATGCCCGGTATCGCCGCCATCGGGCCCGCGGATCGCTGCGCGGATGATTTCGGCGCCGGCGTCGCCGGCTTCGGCGACCGCCGCCCACAACAGACCGCCACCCCAATCGAGAAACCAGACCGCATCGAGCGCCCGCGCTATCGCCGCGCCCACCCCGGTGCCACGCGCGGGTGCCACCGAGATGCGCCACACCGCGCGACCGTCGAGCCCAGCGAATGGCGCCGCCTCGCCGATAGCCCGCCACAGAGCGATCGCCTCGGAGCCGGCGAGGATCTCGCAAACACCATCCGTCACGTGCTCGCGGATCAGGCTATCGCGGCGAAACTCGACCGACGGTGCCGGGCCCTCCAACCGCAACGCAACGGTGCCGGCGCCTCCGGTCAAGGCGACCGGTGTCGCGACCCCCGCCGGCAGATAGGCCGCACCCGAGACTTCGTGCGGCGAGCCCAGCCCCGCCGTCATCAGCTGTCCCGCCGCGGCGGGCTCGACATTCGTGAACAGCAAAGTCGCGACCGTCTCGGGTCGCGGCAGCACCTTTATCGTGACCTCTTCGAGCGCCGCCAAAGTGCCGTAGGAGCCGGCCATCAATTTCGGAAGATCGTAGCCCGTGACGTTCTTGATGACCTTGCCGCCGGCCTTGAAGATCTCGCCGCGGCCGCTGACCGCCCGAAAGCCGAGGAAATGGTCGCGCGCCGCACCCGCCTTGATGCGGCGCGGACCAGAGAGATTGCAGGCGAGAACGCCTCCGAGGGTCGGCCCCGCGCCGTCTTGCTCGCCGGAGCCGAGCAGGGCGCGCCAATCCGGCGGCTCGAAGGCGAGCATCTGGCCGGCCTCTTCCAGCGAGCGCTCGATCTCGCCGAGGGGGGTGCCGGCGCCGGCGGTCAGCACCAGCTCGCTCGGCTGGTAGTCGCGGATGCCGGAGAGACGGGTCAGGTCGAGTTGATGGGCCGCCTGAACCGGCCGTCCGACCCCGCGTTTCGACCCGCCAGCGACGAGCTCGACGGGTTCCTCGGCGGCGAGTGCGCCGGCGATCTGGTCGCGCAATTCGGTCAGATCGACGGGAGCGAGCCGCGTCATGTCGAGCCGAGCACGCCACGGCGGATTTGGTCGCGCTCGATCGATTCGAAGAGGGCGCGGAAATTGCCTTCACCGAACCCTTCATTTCCCTTGCGCTGGATGATCTCGAAAAAGATCGGGCCGATCACGGTCTCGGTGAAAATCTGCAGCAGTAGCCCCTGGCCAGCGACCGGCGCGCCGTCGATCAGAATCCGGTCCCGCTTCAATCGGGCGAGATCCTCGCCATGCCCCGGCACCCTTGTATCGACCGCCTCGTAATAGGTGTCGGGAACCGTCATGAAAGAGATGGCGCGCGCTTGCAGCGCCTCGACACTTGCGTAGATGTCGGTGGTGGCGAGCGCGATATGCTGGATGCCCTCGCCGTGGTAGGCCTCGAGATATTCGGCGATCTGCGACTTGTCGTCGGCGCTCTCGTTGATCGGGATGCGGATACGCCCGTCCGGGCTGGTCATCGCTTTTGACTTGAGCCCGGTCAGCCTGCCTTCGATGTCGAAGTAGCGAACCTCGCGGAAATTGAACAGGCGCTCGTAGAATTCGGCCCACAGCTGCATGCGTCCGCGATGGACATTGTGGGTCAGGTGATCGATGCCGGCCAGCCCGACGCCCGGCGCCGCCATATCAGCTACCAGCGGCGTGAAGTCGACATCGTAGATCGTCCGCTCGCCGTAGCGATCGACGAGGTAGATCAGGCTGCCGCCGATCCCTTCAATCGCCGGGATGTTGACCTCCATCGGCCCGACCTTGCCGTGCACCGGCTTGGCGCCTAGCGAGATCGCGCGCTCGTAGGCCTTAGCCGCGTCGGCGACGCGGAACGCGATCGCGCAGACCGAAGGGCCGTGCAGCCGGGCAAAGGCCTGGGCGAAGCTCTCCGGCTCGGCATTGAGGATGAAGTTGACGTCACCCTGTTTGTAGAGGGTCACGTTCTTGGAGCGATGGCGCGCCGCCGCGACAAACCCCATGCGCTTGAACAGCGCGGCGAGCGCTGCCGGGTCGGGCCCCGTATATTCGACGAACTCGAACCCGCCCGTCCCCATTGGGTTGTCCCACAGATCGCGCCGCGCAGATCGCATCGCACTCATCGGAACCTCCGACCGGGTTCGCCACTGCTGATGATGTGGTCGCCGTAGCGCCGGTCACCAAGGAGGGCAGCGATCCGAAGCTTGTGCGGGGGTGCCGAACATGCGACAGAGCGAGGCGGGGGACGGGGAGGAACAACACGATGGCGGAAGCGACATTTTCGGCCACCGAGACGGCGCTCGAGAACCAGCGGCTCGGCGCGCTGCAGATCGGCGTGGTCGCGATCTGCACATTGATCCAGATGTGCGACGGTTACGACGTCGGCTCGATCGGCTGGGCAGTGCCGTCCCTGACCCATGCCTGGGACCTGCCGCCTTCGGCCTTTTCGCTGGCCTTCTTGTGGTCCAACCTCGGCGTAATGGCGGGTGCGCTGGCCTCTGGGCCGGTCGGCGACCGCTTCGGGCGCAAGCCGCTGCTGCTCGCCAGTGTGGCGATCTTCGGCCTGGCTTCGCTGGCGAGCGCCTTCGCCCCTTCACTCGGTGTGCTGAGCGCATTGCGCTTCTTCACCGGGCTCGGCATCGCCGGAGCGTTTTCCGGCACGACAGCGCTGACCGGCGACTACACGCCGCAGCGCCTGCGGGCGACGATGATCATGGTGACCTTTACCGGAGCACCGCTCGGCGGCTTCGTCGGCAGTCTGATCGTCGCCGCACTGCTGCGTCATTACGCTTGGCCGGTCATTTTCGTCCTGGGCGGCGTCTTTCCGCTGGTGCTGCTTTTGGTCATGGCCCTGTGGCTGCCGGAGTCACCACGCTTCCTCGCTCGCAAGCCGAACCCGTCGCCGCGTCAGCAAGCGCTGCTGGCGCGGCTCGACATCGCCCAGGCGGAGGGAGATTCGCGTCCCGTCGACATTGCCGAGGAAAACCCCGTCAAGATGCTGTTCGGCCGCGGCTATGCGCTGCAGACCGTGCTGCTGTGGATCATTTTCTTTTGCAGCCTGCTGAACCTGTACCTGTTCGTTTTCTGGCTGCCCGAGGTCCTGCACCTGACCGGCATGACCCCGCCGCAGGCGGTCTTCGCCTCCAGTCTCATTCCGCTGGGCGGCATTTTTGCAGTGCTCTATCTCGGCCTGCTGATCGACCGCTTTGGCCCGCAGCGGGCATTGGCGCTGCACTACGCGCTGGGCATCGTGTTCGTCGCCTTGATCGCGCTTGTCGCCTTGCCCTATTTGGCACTCCTGGCCGTGATCTTCTTCGCCGGCACGACAATCATCGGCAGCCAGACCGGGGCCAATGCGGCGTGCGGCGCGCTTTATCCGGCGCGCATGCGCACCAGCGGCATCGGCTGGGCCCTCGGCATCGGCCGCCTGGGCGGCATCGCCGCCGCACCGCTCGGCGGATTTCTGCTGGCGCGCGGCCTGCCGCCAACGCAGATATTTTTGAGCGCCTGTTTCTTTGCCCTGGTGGCAGCGACGGCTACCGCACTGCTCGTCCTGCGCGGAAGGCCCTCTGCCCACCTCGCGGACTCATCCGTGGCGGCGGGGCAAGTCTAGACCGATAGAGCGCAGATGGA
>Ga0306923_10003601_pt1 | contig 14671 bp, 12 predicted proteins | sample sta12Can44000108_FD_203841 | JGI IMG/M metagenome (GOLD analysis project Ga0306923, IMG submission 203841) | Lab enrichment of tropical soil microbial communities from Luquillo Experimental Forest, Puerto Rico - statanox.12C.anox.44.000.108 (v2)... | ecosystem: Environmental > Terrestrial >... | reverse complement strand
AACCGTCGCCGGCGCGGAACGCCTGCAACTCGTAGGTGTACACGGTGTCGGTAACCTGCTGGAACAGTTCCCGCAGTGCCGGGTCGCTGTTTGGGTCGTATCCGCTTTCGAGGATCCAGTCCACCGCGTCGTCAAAGTCCCGCCGCGCCGCCTCCAGGTGGCCCGCCTTGTAGTTCGCTTCCCCCGAAGCGAACTTCTCTTTCACCCGTTCGACCAGATAGCCGATCCCACCCGGGGTCGGCGCCCTCAGCGAGATCATCGCGTCAGCCGGAAGCTTCCTGAGCGGCAGCGTTCCCACTTGCGTCACGTCCGGTTGCTGCGGCTTCGTCGACGGCACTGGTGCCGGGATCTTTGCCTGCACCGGCTTTCTCGCGGCATCGTCACAGCCCGCGAGGCTCACCGCTGCCAACAGAAGGCTGCACCCTGAAACCTTCACCGCCCGCTTTTTTCCGCTTTCGGCCATTTTTCTATGGTATGAAGCCCTTCCCACCCGGTCAACGCTTTCGAGGCGTAAACGTACCTCATTTCTTACCTTTCTTTCTCGACTTCTTTCCGCGCTTACGTCAGAATTTTGTGTGCCCCGGCGTTCCCGTCCTGGGCCATGGTTCATCCTCTAACCGCGACGTGCCCAGGAGGTTCCATGTTCCGTCCCTTGGTCCTGGCTGGCCTCTCATCCTGCCTTCTACACTCCCCTGCGCTTCTGGCCCAATCGCGCCCGGCTTCGCAAGTCAACCCCGCCCTCGAGGAATTCAAGACCCTGGCCGGTGAGTGGGAAGGTAAAGACAGCCACGGCAGCACCATCCATATCAGCTACGAGGTCCTGCCGAGCGGCGTAGTCATGGAGCGGCTGCTGCCAGAGGGCGAGCCGGGAATGGTCACCATGTACAGCCTCGACGGCGATCACATCGTGGCCTTCCACTTCTGCTCCCAGGGCAATCAACCTGTGCTCAAAACCGATACTCTCTCGGCCGTGACCGGTAAATACTACTTCACCCTCGAGCGTGCCTACGGTCTGAAGACCAGTGGCGAACTGCACATGGTCGAATTACTTGTCGCCATCTCCGATAAGGACCATCTGACGCAGGTATGGACGAATCTCCACGACGGCAAGCGTTCGAGCAATACCATCAACCTGGTCCGCAAGAAATAGCTTTTCCCCGCGTCCCCAGTCTCTTTGGCGGCGCTCCTTATGCCGTCGCGCGCGCTACCAGCTTCCGCGCCGCTAGCCCGAACATCAGCCTCGATATCCCCGTCATCAGCAGGTTTACTCCCACGAGCGTCCCGATCGCCCAGACCGAGCTCGACGGCCAGTGGAACCAGATCAATCCCCCCAGCAACAACGTGATGATTCCGTTCAGCAGCAACCACCCCGAAGCTCCTTGACTCCTGATCCGGAAATACGCAATCAGCTCCACTACGCCTTCCGCGAGTATGATCGCTGCCAGCAGCAGCGTTAGCGTTCCTACCCCCAGGATCGGGTGCGTCACAAAGTACAACCCGCCGATTAAGTAGACAATGGCCACCAGCAGCTGGAAAATTACGTGCTTTGCTCCTCCGCCTTTGAACGCCGCGATGAAATGCGCCACCGATCCGAAAATCAGCAGCCACCCCACCAGCAAGGTCACCCCAAGCCCCGCAACTCCAGGTTCGATAATCGAGAAAATCCCCAACACGATGAAGAGCACCGCCGCCGCGATATACCACCCCGTGACTTTCTTGGCCACGCCCATTGGGCTTCGCAAGCCTTCCGCCGGATTCAACGTCGCCATGCGACACCTCCACGCCATTCTGTTTTTCGGAGTTCACCTTGGGCTGAAACACGGTGATTTTATCCCGATTCCCGGCCGGTGCCCTCAAATCTTTTCCTTTTAGGCTCCGGCGCTTCGGATCCTTCACCCTGTGCTGCCTGGTCTGGCGCTTCGTTCCGTTGTGCTTCAGTCCTTCTTCTTCTCGGCGAGCGCCTCGCTGACCTTTGGCGGCAGTGCCTTGATCCTCTTGATGAACGCAGCCGCCTTCCACAGTTTTTCGTCCGTATCCCACGCTCCGTTCGCAAACATTCCCGAGCGCCGCACACCGTGCTTCGCGATCCAGAAGACCTGCGCCTCGGTGTATTCCGTTCCCTTCGTCGGCAGATGCGGCACGGGCGGGAACAATACTCCCGGATATTCCTCCGGCTTTCCCGGTGTGCCGTGGCATCCCGCGCACTCATTCAAATACACCTTCCCGCCTGCAATCAGGTTCTCGTCCGTCGGCGGAAACGGGTTCGGCACCTCCGGCGCTTCGCGTCGCACCGATGCGTGTACCGCTCGCCGCATCACCGCACTCTCAAGCCCGGACGGCGGCAGGTCGCCGCGCACCTCGGCAAATCCAAGGAGCAGATATCCGAGCCCTCCGACCACCAGAACCACAACCGTGAACACCATCCCTAGCACGAAGTTTTTCATAAGCCTCGTTTTCCCGGACCATTCTCTCAGTCGTCCCGTGCAGGCGCGCCTTTTGCCCTGACGAGCATCGCTCCCTGCGCCCTTCTGTTAGTGGAATCCCTAAAATCAGACCAGGCGCTACGCTTCGCCGCCCTCATCGCCCGGTGGCAGCACACACGCGTGCCAAGATTCGTCGTCCGCGTGAACCTCGCAGAACCACTGCCCGCAGCGCTCGCAATACAACCTGGCTAGGCCGTTGCACGGATCGTCCATCGGAGACACCGCCTGGCAAGTCCTTTCGAGGTCCCTCGACTCCGCCTGTTTCACTTGTTGCAGCATGGTCCCTCCTTGTCTCGGATTCTACCCGCCTTTCGACCGCACGGGGGTAGCGAAAAACGCGCGAAACTTCTCTCTCGGCCGCGCCACTCCGGCTCCAAGCCTTGTCATTCCGACGAGACTCGATAAAATGCGGGGGCGGAATTTCGGAAGTGAAGGAAAGGAGTCTGTCTCGTGAGTCTCAACCGCCGGTTTCGCTTTCTCTGCGCGGGCCCCTCGATTCGGCCGCTCGCTGTGGTGTCGGCGCTCCTGTTGTGTGCCCTCTCGGTTCGCGCGCAGGAGCTCGATGTCTCCAAAAAGCTCGAAGGCTTCGATGCCTACATGGAGCAGTTGCTGAAAGACTGGAACACGCCCGGAATTGGCGTCGGCATTGTCGTCAACGACAAGCTCGTCTTCGCCAAGGGCTACGGCTACCGCGACTATGGCAATAAGGTGCCCTTCACCCCCTCGACCCTCTGCCCCATCGCCTCAAACTCCAAGCTCTTTACCGCGATCGCCGCCGGTATGCTCGTCCAGCAAGGAAAACTGTCCTGGGATAAGCCTGTGCGCGTTGCGGTTCCCAACATTCAGTTTTACAACGATGCGCTGAACAACAACGTCACTCTTCGCGATATGCTCTCTCACCGCACCGGCGTCACCCGCCACGACCTCATCTGGTTCAAGTCGCCCTTCACCCGCAAAGAGCTCTTTGACAAGCTGAAATACCTCGAGCCCGAGCAGCCCATGCGCGAGACCTTCCTCTACAACAACCTTATGTTTTCGGCCGTCGGCTACATCATCGAGCTAAAGTCCGGCAAGACCTGGGAACAGTACGTCCGCGAAAACATTTTCGAGCCCCTCGATATGAATACCACGACCTACACCATCTCTGACCTGCTCAAGCAGCCCGACCACGGCGTCCCCTACCGCGAAAAGCGCGATTCCTTTGAGCTCTATCCGATTCCCTACTACGAAGACACCGAGGGTGTCGCTCCTGCAGGCGCCATCATTTCCAATGTCAGCGAGCTCTCCCATTGGCTCATTGCTCTGATGAACGACGGCAAATACGACGGTAAACAGGTACTGCCGCCGGAGGTGCTCAAAGCCACCATGCAACCAGCCATTGGCTTGCCGAACGCTCTCGGTGAAGCACTCGGCTACTGGGAAGTCCTCAATCCCGACTACGGCATGGGCCGCCAGACGGCTTCCTATCGCGGACGCCTCATGACTTTTCACGGCGGCGACTTGCCGGGTTTCCATTCCCAGGTCTCGTTCCTCCCGAACGACCGGATCGGCGCAATTGTCCTGGTGATTGGAGACCACGCCGCTCCCCTCTATAACGTGGTGAGCTACAACATCTACGAGCGCCTCCTCGGCATGGACCAGACGCCTTGGAACGAACGCCGCCTCAAAATTCGCCTCGCCAACAAAAAAGCCGCCACCGAGGCTCGCGCCAAGGCCGGCGGCGACCGTGTCCCCAACACCAAACCGTCCCATGCCCTGGCCGACTACGCCGCCGAGTACGAAAACCCCGCTTACGGCATCGTCAAAATCGGATTGAAGTCCGACCAGCTCGACCTTACCTTCCACGAATTCCACTATCCGCTCAGCCATTTCCACTACGACCGCTTTGACACTCCGGACGATGAGCAGTACGGCAAATTCTCCGTCAATTTCCGCACCAACCCGCAAGGCGACATCAGCGATGCCGTGATGTCTCTCGACGAGGCGGAGGTCGTCTTCACGCGCAAGCCCGAAGCCCTTGACCCCAAACTCCTCGAAAAGCTTGCCGGCACTTACCTCACTCCGGCCAACCTGAAATTTGAGGTGGTTTATCAGCCCGGCGCCGGACTTTCGCTGGTCTTCCCGGGCGGTCCGCCGCAAAAGCTGATTCAGGTGAAGGGTTTGCAATTTCGCACCCCGCAATTCGCTGACACCATTTATGAATTCGTCGTCGAAAACGGACAGGTGAAAGCCTTGCGGCAGCGCGATCCTTCGAGTGAATTTACCTTCCCGCGTCAGTAGCCACAGATAAGCCACTCTCACTCTTGGTGAGGATTCATTCCGCCCTTAGCGCTCGAATTGGATCGGTTCGCGTTGCTCGCCAAGCGGGCAAGAAACAAGCGGCGGTCGACGCAAGGGCTATCACCGCAAATGCCGCGGCGAAAGCCAGCGGGTCTCTCGGGCTTACCTGATACAGGAGGTTGCCGAGCAGGCGCGTTAGAAGGAGGGCTAGAACGATCCCGATCATTATGCCCGTCGTTGTCAGCAGCAAACCGCGTGACAGCACGAGACGGAGCACGTTCGACGCGCCGGCGCCAAGAGCCATACGCAGCCCCAGCTCGCGGGTGCTCTGCGAAACGGTGTACGACATCACGCCATAAAGCCCGATGCTGGCAAGCAGCAGCGCCAAGCCCCCGAACAAGGCCACCAAAGTTACGGCCACGAGCTGCTCGGACGTAGAACGATTCACTTGTTCCTGGAGCGTGATCATTTCGTATAACGCGAGGTTCGGATCGAGTGCGCGCACCTCGCGCATGAGAGCCGTTTGGATGGTTTCGAGAGGTTGCGTCGTGCGAATGTGGATGTCAGGTTCGATAGCAAAATACTGGCGGAGCGGAACATAGAAAAACGGCCGGGGTGTTTCCTCGATGCTGTAGTATTTCGAATCTTTGACGACACCGACGACGAGCACCCAATTGCCTTTTACTTCGAGACGCTGACCGATGGGATTCTTCCCACGCCAATACCGCGCGACCATGGTTTGGTTTACGATGGCCACAGGTGGCGCGTTTTCGTCGTCCGCGCGAGTGAATTCCCGCCCCGAGATGAGAGGAATGCTCATCGTGGCGAAGTAGTCTGGACTGACCTCGTTGTATTCGGCGGTCGGCTGTTCGTCGGGTTGCGGTTCGTAGCCATCCACGGCAATCGGCGTCGAAGAATACGATTGATAGCTGAGCGGAACGACGCGGGCGTATGCGGCCTCTTCGATCCCGGGCAGCGCCCGAACACGCTGAATTAGTTCATCTTGAAAAATTTTAGCGCGCGGTGCGTCATAGCCAGCGGTGACCAGCGGTACCGAGGTATCGAACACCTGCGTCGAGAAGCCTGGGCTGGTGGCTCGAATCTTACTCAGGCTTTGCATCAGCAAGGTCGCGCCCACCAACAAGAGGAAGCTGAGAGTGACTTGGAGGACCACCAGGCTCGAGCGGAACCAGGCTCGGCCGCGCGCACCCATAACCGCGGAGGCCTCGGTTTTGAGCGTCTCGGCGAGGGCAAGACGGCGCGTCTGGAAGGCGGGAACCAACCCAACCGCAAGCGTAACGACGAGACAAACGGCCGCGCTCAGCCCGAGCACACGACCGTCGATTTCTCCGGGCAGGTACAGCACGTCTCCCGGGAAAAATAGAACGAGTGCGTGCCGGCACCAGTACGCCACAAGCATGCCGCCCGCTGCGCCGCACGTTGACAGCAGCAAGCCTTCGGTAACGAGTTGCCTCACCAAGCGGCCGCGGCTAGCGCCCATCGCGAGGCGAACGGTCATTTCGTGCCGGCGCGCGAAGGACCGGACAAGAAGCAAGTTGCCCACGTTGGCGCAGACGATGAACAGAACAAACATTGCCACAACAACCATGATCTGCAGGGTCGGAAGCAGATGACTGGCGTGATTGAAAGGAGTGTTCCACAGCGGCCAGACCTTGATGCCGCGGCCACGGTTGGTGGCCGGATAGGCAACTTCGAGGCGCGCGGCAATGGCGGAAATTTCTTGCTGAGCTTGATTGCGGGTCACGCCAGGCTTGAGTCGCACGAACGCTTCCGCCCATCGCGCGCCGCGATCTTCCAGTTTGTTGCTGCCGGCGTTGTAAACTTCCACCATCGATGCAGGCACCCAGAACTCCATCACCCGGCCGACGAAAGTTCCGTAGAACCTCGCCGGTGCGACGCCGATGATGGTGTGCACGACGTTATCCAGGCGCTGGGTCTTGCCGATGATTTCTGGGTCGCCCCGGAAGCGGGTTTGCCAAAGACGGTAGCTGATCACCACGACCGGATGCCCGTTGCGGCCGGTGTCTTCGCCTGGCGCAAAGCCGCGGCCCAATATGGGTTGGACTCCGATCGCGTCAAAATAGTTTGCCGAGACAATGCTTCCCGTCGTAACCTCCGCGCGCTCGCCAATGCTGAGGGTCGCGCCGGTGATGGAGCTGACGAAGACGGTTTCACACAGGGTGCAGCTTTTTTGCAGGTCGAGGAGATCGGGCCACGACGTTTGCTCTCGCTCTTCACCCGCCGTTCCGGACAGGGCCACCAGGCGCTCCTGGTGAGGAACGAGCGGATAAGGACGGAAAAGAATGCCTTCGACCCAGCTGAACACGGCGGCGTTGGCGCCGATCCCGAGCGTAAGGCACAGAATCGTGAGAACGGTAAATCCCGGATTGCGGCGCAGCATGCGCACCCCCAAGCGCATGTCCCGAGCGAAATTCTCGATCACATTCATATTGCGCGCCTCCCGGCATTCCTCTTTCACTTGCTCGACCCCTCCGAGCGACCGAAAAGCCGCATGACGGGCTTCTTGCGCGTCCATTCCCCCCGCTATGTATTCATCGATCTGATTTTGCAGATGAAACTGAAGCTCCTCGCTGAGGTCCAGCTCCGCTTTCTCCCTGTGAAAAAGGGAGCGCAGACGATGCGACACTTTGTAATGCCAACGCATGGTTTTGTTCCTAGGGCGTCTCGAGAACGTGGTTAATCGCCAACGAGAGACGCTTCCACTGTGCTTGCTCTTGGCGCAGGTATCTCGCGCCGTCCGGGGTCAGCGAATAAAATTTGGCGCGGCGATTGTTTTCCGACTCTCCCCATTTGGCCTGAATCCATCCTTGTTGCTCCAGGCGATGCAAAGCGGGATACAGCGCCCCTTGATTCACCTGCAAGACCTCCTTCGAAACTTGTCGGATGCGTTGTGCGATTCCCCAACCGTGCATAGGCTCGAGCACAAGGGTTCGCAAGATCAAGAGGTCCAGCGTGCCTTGCAGCAGATCGGTAGGTTTGGCCATCACAGCTCTCCTGTCGATAAATGACAGGGCAATACTTTAGACTCTTGTAAACGAATTAGGGAAGCAAATTTTCCGCCGGAAGTCGTTTGGGGTGAGGCGGTCCCGAGTTTAAATGAATCGGTCGGGGGAGAAACGCTTGGCGTACAAAGGCTGAACGCAGCACCCGCTGATTCAGAGACACCAAGGATGTCGAAATAGGCGGGCGCCGCGCGACTAACTTGTGAGGACGGCCCCGGCTGTCCAGAATGCCTAAAGGGGAGAAAAACCGTGAAATACATGTGCCTAGGTTACTGGGACGAAAAAAAGTTCGAAGCGCTGACGGAAGCGGAGCGCAATTCGTTCTTGGACGCCTGTTTCGGCTATGACGAGGTGCTGCGCGCGAAGGGGCACTTTCTCGGCGGGGAAGGGCTGGAGAGCGCACGGACCGCCACGACCGTGCGCCTCAAAAACGGCAAACCCTTCGTGACCGACGGGCCTTTCATCGAGACGAAGGAGCAGCTTGGCGGCGTGCTCATCTTGGAAGCGAAGGACCTGGACGAGGCCATTCAGCTCATCTCCCATCATCCCGGGATTGCAGCTGCGGGATTTGAAATTCGTCCGATTGCAGATATGTCCGCCGCGTTGCGGGCGAGCGAAAAGCGCCGGCGGCTCCAAGCCAAAGCGTGAACGATGTCGGAGACGTGCTCGGCGCACGTGGACAAAGCTGAACTCAGCATCGACCAAGGGTGCTTTGGCGATGTCCGTTCCGGCTATGCCCGGGTCCGTTGACCGCGAAATTTGCGCGTGCTACAGTCCGCCACAATCTCAACGCGTGGCAGGTTTTACAACAGCTGAAACCATCTTGGAGGGAAATATGAGAAGAATTCTGCCAGCTTTTGTTCTTTTGGTCCTGCTGCTCAGTGCCATGCCTGCCTTTGCCCAAAACCCGAATTACGATGTGGGGCCCGTCTGGCGCGTCACCTATTATCACCTCAAGCCGGGCATGGGCGACTCCTTCTGGAAGGATTTTCGCGAACACATCAAACCGGTGCTCGATGAAGACAAGAAGCAGGGCCTGATTTCCGACTACAAAACTTTTAACAACGCCACGACCGACGGGCCGAACGATTGGGACGTGGCCCTCGCCGTTCTTTATCCCAATTGGGCCGCCATCGACCAGCTGGAGGCCAAAGGCGCTTCCATCGTCGTGAAGCACTATGGATCCCGCGAGGCGGCGTTCGAAGCCGCCAAAAAGCGCGCGGAAATACGCGAAGTCGTCGGAAGCCACCTGGCCCGCGAAGTCACGCCCAAGTAGCGGCGAACCCGAAACCCCGTTAGGGGCCGCAGCGAAGCGACAGACTTAGCGTTCGCAGGTCATGGTTCGCTAAGTCTTCGCGCTGCGCCTCACTTGGCTCGACTTTACCTTGCATCGGCGATGACGAGCGCGAGCGCGAACCCGTCGTACCCCTTGCTGCCCACCGTCTGTATCTCCGTCGCGCTCACCCGGGCTTCGGCGGCCAGCCGTGCGTTGAACCGCCGCACGCCTACGATGTCCGGGTCCTCGCTGGTCGTGTCGATCACCTTCCCATCGCGAATCACGTTATCCGCCACGATCACGCTGCCGCGCCGCGAAAGCTTCAGCGCCCAGCCAAAATATTCCGCCATCGACGACTTGTTGGCATCGATGAAGATCAGGTCAAAGGGCTCCCGGCCCTCGGCGGCGATTTTCGGCAAAGTTTCAAGCGCCGGTCCGAAGCGCAGCGCGATTGTGGTGCCCAGGCCAGCGCGGTCGAAATTCGTTCTTGCCACCTGGGCATGCTTCTTGTCGGCCTCGAGCGTGAGCACGCACCCGCCGGGTGGCAAGGCGCGAGCCATCCAGATGGTGCTGTACCCTCCAAGCGTTCCAATTTCCAGGATGTTTCGCGCGCCCACCATGCGCGCCAGAACGTGCAGGAGTTTGCCTTGTGTGGGCGACACCTGAATGGCCGGCAAACCCGCCGCCGCGCTGGCTTCGAGCGCGTCGTTCAGCAACGCGTCGTGTGGCGCCAGCAGTCCCCCGATGTAGCAATCAACCGCGCTCCACAGTTCCTGATTCATCTCCGTCCATCCTTTGCCGCCAATATCTCAAAATCGCCATCCGTATCCGACCATCATTTCAATCGAATGCTGCAGCTTCCCGCCGCCCACCGGTGTCGGCATGCCATTCACGTTCACATTTTTGGTCCCGAAAAACAAATGTGTGTCTCCAACTTCCAGCCGCACCGTACCTTTTTCGCTCGGATAAAACTCGAGGATACCGCCAAGATCGAGAACCAGATTTGTCGACCGCGCATAGGTAAAAACCGGCGCGCCTCCCGAAGAAGAAGTCCCGGTCAGCGCTTGCGAGTAGCTGTTAAAACCCGGCCGTACCTTTCCAAAGAAGCCGAAGTGATTTCTCCGGATTCCTCCTTTCACTCCGGCCAGACCCTGTAGGATTGTGCCGCCATCATGCGGGCCGGAAGCGCCGGGATTTTGCGGAAAATACAACAAGTCGCCGTCGGCGTAGAACACACCGTAAAACCGGTAGGAAAAGTAACCGCCAAAGCCTGGTTCGGTCCGCACGTTGTCGGGAACACCTTCGCGCGCGATCAGCAGCGTACTGAACAGCGGTCCAAACTCCCACTTTCCGGGCACCTTGACTTCGTGTTCGTTTTCGACGAGAGCTCCAACGCGGTAGCCAACGCCAAAACTCAGCCGCGTTGTGTCATTGATTTTTCCCGGCAGAATTTCGCCCCCGCCAGCGGACGGGATGGGCTGTGCCGCGACGCGGTAAGGATTGCCCTCGATGTCGAAACGAAGCACCCATCGCGGCGAGGGATAATATTCGAGCCCACCGCCGAGATTCAAGACAAAATGGGTGATGGGTTCGGTGACCACAGTGAGGTTCGGCGAACCGGAAAGCGTGCCCGCGGCACTGAAGTGCAGCAAACCCGGCCGCACCAAACCGAAGACGGAGAGACGTTTTGTCTGAACAACCTTGGCGCGGACGCCGAAGACCGCTTCGAGGGTCTGACCGCCCTGGATGAGGAGCAAAGGCGCGCCGTGTTCAGGAAAAAAATCCACTTGCGACTCAATCGCCAGGCGGCGGTTCAAGTTCCAATCAAAGCGCCCGCCAAATCCTGAATAGGTAACGCCCGAGTGATTGGCCTGGGTCTGCTCGATCGTGGAGTATTCGGCGCCCAGCTCGAAGCGCGTGCGAGTGTCCTGCGCGGAAACACGCAGTGCGGTCGGCAACAGTAGCAACAGAGTCAGCAGCCCACTGTGTTTGTGAAGCACGAGAAACATGGTTCCGCCGCAAAACTGCTTCTCTAGAAACGAAAAGATATAGATGCAACGAGCCCGCAAAGGTAATGCAAAACGAACCGAATATTCGCAAGTTCGGAACTGCCGCTAGGCCGGGTGGGTCTCGCGGTATTCGTCCCAGGCGTCGAGAAACCGGGGAGGTTGCGAACAGTAAAAGAAAGAAATAAGGTGGCTTGCGCAAACAACGGCTGTTTCGGAGGCCCACGATGAACTGCTTTCGCAAACTCCTTGCGGCGTTCGCTGGAGTTGCCTTCTGTTTTGGCCCGGCGCCCGGGCAGGAGCCCAGGAAGGCGGATGTCGGTGCGCCGAAAACAGCGCGTTCGCAGGCTGCGGGAAATCCGTTTGGTGCCCTGTTTCTTGTTCAAACGTACCAGCAGGTTGCGATTTCTCCGGACGGAAAGAAGGTTGCCTGGGTGGAAACGCAGATCGACAAGAATGGTGCCCGAACGCGGAACCAGGACCTCTATGTTGTGGAATACGAACAATCGCAAACGCCCCAGCGCGTCACCGCCGGGGCGAGCACAGCACATTTCAACGAGAAAGATCTGGCATGGTCCCCGGATAGCCAGCAACTTGCTTTTCTCTCCGATGCCGCAAAGAAAGGCCAACTGCAGCTTTATGTAATGAAGGCGGAAGGAGGGAAGCCGCGGCAGGTCACGTCCACGAAAGGTTTGCTGGCCACGCCCAAGTGGTCACCGGACGGGCAATCCATTGCCGTCCTGCATACGGAAAATGCGACCCGTGAAGCCGGGCCTTTAGTCGCCGAGACGGCGGAAACCGGCGTGATCAAAGATGTATTCTTCGAACAGCGCCTGGCCATTGCCGACGTAGGCAATGGAGCCCTGCGAGAGATCACGCCCGCCGACATGTACACCTACGAATATGATTGGGCTCCCGATTCAAAGAGTCTGGTGCTGACCGCCGCGAAGGGAAACGGCGACAACAACTGGTACATTGCGCACCTCTACGCCGTCAAAGCGTCCTCGGCGGAGATGCGTACCATCTACGCGCCGAATCTGCAGATCGGCCGGCCGGCGGTTTCACTCGACGGGAAAAGCATCGCGTTCATCGACGGACTGATGAGCGATGAAGATTCCGTGGGCGGCGATGTCTACGTGATTCCGTGGCAAGGCGGTGCGGCCCGCAATCTGACGCCGAAGCGGAAGGCCTCGGCTTCGCTTGTCGCGTGGACGGCCAGCGGAAAAATCATCGACATGGAAAATATCGACGGAGAATCGAGTATCGCGCGCATTGATCCAGTCAGCGGACAGATTGAATCGCTGTACCGGGCGCCGGAATTGCTGACCAGCGGCTTCTGGTCCACGAGCCTGGCGCTCACGCCTGAGGGAACGGCAAGCGCTACGGTGCGCAGTTCGTTCGAGCACCCGCCGGAAGTGTGGGCCGGGACGATCGGGAAGTGGAGCCAAGTGACACACAAAAACGCGGGCGTGAAGCCGGCCTGGGGGGAAGCCAAGAGCCTGCACTGGGAAAACGAGGGATTCGATGTGCAAGGATGGCTCATTTATCCGAAGGATTTTGAGGCTTCGAAAAAATATCCGATGGTGGTTGTAGTGCACGGCGGTCCAGGTGACGGCGTGCAGTCGAGCTGGCCGAGCCCCCACTCTTATCCGATGGTTTTGCCTGCCAAGGGATATTTCCTGTTTCGGCCGAACCCCCGTGGAAGCTTTGGGAACGGCGAGGCGTTTACCCAGGGGAATGTGAAGGATTTCGGGTACGGCGATTGGAAGGACATTCTTGCGGGTGTTGACGAGGTGCTCAAAACGGCTCCGGTCGACCCCAAGCGATTGGGACTGACCGGCTGGAGTTACGGCGGATACATGACCATGTGGGGTGTCACTCAAACGGACCGCTTTCGGGCCGCGGTGGCCGGTGCCGGGATCGCCAACTGGTCCAGCTACTACGGTGAGAACCAGATCGACCAGTGGATGATTCCGTTCTTCGGGAAATCGGTCTATGACGACCCGGAAGTCTACGCTCGCAGCGCGCCGCTGACATACATCAAGAACGCGAAAACGCCGACCTTGATTCTCGTGGGGGACAGCGACGGAGAATGCCCAACACCGCAGTCTTACGAGTTCTGGCACGCGCTGAAAACCCTCGGCGTGGAGACCGAACTCGTGGTTTACGAGCACGAAGGGCACATTTTTGCGAAGCCCGAACACGAACGCGACGTCATCGACCGAGCTGCCGCCTGGTTCGACAAGCACCTGAAGTGAACGGCCCCATGTCACCTGACGCAGTCATCTTTCGCGGTTGATCTCGACGGGTTATACTTTGCGTTGGTCGTGCGGTCGCCCGCGATTGGAACAAGGCAAAGCAATGTTTCCCAGCAACATTCCTCTGTGGAGCGTGCGCGCGTTCCAGGTGTTGTGCTTGTGCCTTGCGGCGTGCCTAGCTCTGCGAGCGCAGAACCCGCTCGGAGCTCTCCGCGGCATCGTGCAGGATTCCAGCGGTGCACGGGTCCTCTCGGCGGCGGTAGCCGTCGACGATTCGGGGCAGTCTTTCTCTCGGGAAACACACACGGATACGAGGGGTGAGTTCCGGTTTGAGGATTTGCCCCCGGGCCAATACAAGGTGCGAATCAGCGCCACCGGCTTTGCTGACGCGCGCTCCGAGGTGAGCATCGCCCTGAGCTCGGTCCGGCAGATCAGTGTGACGTTGCAGCCTAAAGGGGTCGCGGAGAAAGTGGTCGTGAATGCGGCAACGCGCTCGATCACGACCGAGCCGATCGATACGGCAAGCGCGGTTCATCAGGCGATCATCTACCAGGCAGATTTGCAGAACATTCCGCTGGCGGCCCGCAGTTTCGCAAACATCGCTTATCTTGCGCCGGGGACCGAGCCGGTCGAACCTTCCGATCCGACAAAAGCACGCATTACGGCTGTCTCGACCGGAGGCAGCTCCGGCCTGAACAACGAAATTTCCGTTGATGGGGGCGACAACTCCGACGACTACATTGGCGGCTTCCTGCAGAATTTCTCCCCGGACGCGATACAGGAGTTCGCTTTTCGAACGGCGCTCGCCGAGGCCGACACCGGGCGCACGACGGCTGGTTCGGTAGTCATCACCACCCGCAGCGGCTCGAACGCCTGGCACGGTGAGGCGGCATTCTACGAGCGAGCAGCAGCGTTGAACGCACGATTCCCGATCGAAAATCCTGCCCCAAACCCGAAACAGCCATTTTCCCGGCAGAACTATGTCGGGACGCTCGGCGGTCCGATTGTTCGCGACAAGCTCTGGTTGTTCTCCTCGATCGAATACGTCCACGAAAATGCCAGCATCGCTTACAGTCCCGCGAGCACGGAGCAGTTCAATGCGCTTGCGCAACTTGCGGCGGTGGGGCTGATTCCGGGAGTAAGCTCGATCGCCGTGCCGAATAATGTGCTCGTTCCGTTTCGCGATTACCTCGGCACGTTCCGCCTGGACTGGGCGCCATCGGAGCGCTCTCGCTGGTTTCTGCGCGCGGCGACCGATTCTTATACAACACAGAACGCCCTCGTACAGCAGGGAGCGCTGCCTTCTACCGGGGCGACCCAGCAC
>Ga0306923_10003598_pt1 | contig 14674 bp, 15 predicted proteins | sample sta12Can44000108_FD_203841 | JGI IMG/M metagenome (GOLD analysis project Ga0306923, IMG submission 203841) | Lab enrichment of tropical soil microbial communities from Luquillo Experimental Forest, Puerto Rico - statanox.12C.anox.44.000.108 (v2)... | ecosystem: Environmental > Terrestrial >... | reverse complement strand
CCATCTTCTCGTGATCGGCGTAGCTCTCCTCCGCCTTCGCGAACTTCACGAGCTCCACCTTGTGGAACTGGTGCTGGCGGATGAGGCCGCGCGTGTCCTTGCCGGCGGCGCCGGCCTCGGCGCGGAAGCAGGGCGTCCAGGCGCAGTACGAGATCGGGAGCTGGTTCGCCTCGAAGATCTCGTCCCGGTGCATGTTGGTCACCGGGACCTCGGCCGTGGGGATGAGGAACAGCGGATCCTCGCCGGCGGTCTTGAACGCGTCGTCCTCGAACTTCGGGAGCTGCCCGGTCCCGGTCATCGTCTGCCGCGTGACGAGGTACGGGGGCAGGATCTCCGTGTACCCGCGCGACGTGTGGACGTCGATGAAGAACGCGGCGATCGCGCGCTCGAGCCGCGCGGCGGCGCCCTTGTAGATCGTGAAGCGCGAGCCGGAGATCTTCGCGGCCTGCTCCCACTCGAGGACGCCGAGCGCTTCGCCGAGCTCCCAGTGCGGCTTCGCCTGGAAGTCCATCGCAGGTCGCTCGCCCCACTTGGTGACGACGACGTTGTCGTGCTCGTCCTTCCCGATCGGCACCGACTCGTGCGGCGGATTCGGGACGAGCAGGAGGAGCCGCTCGATCTCCGCCTCGACCTCGGCGAGCGCGGTCTCCGTCGCCTTCGTGTCGTCGCCGAGCTTGCGCAGCTCCGCGCGCGCCTTCTCGCCCGCGGCCTTGTCGGTCCGCATGAGCTCGCGGATCTTCGCGTTCGCCTCGCTCTGGTCCTTCTTCTGCTTCTCGAGCGCGATGTTCAGCTCCCGCCGGCGCGCGGCAAGCGGTCGCACCGGGCCGAGTGCCTGGACGGCCGCCTCCCCGCGGCGGGCGAGCCGCTTCTCGAAGCCCTCGAAATCCTGTGCGACCGCCTTGAGATCGAGCATGCGTCCTCGGCTGGCCCCCGAAAAAGGGGCGTGGAAATGCCGGCCACGATTAGTCTGTAACTTCCGCACGGGCAAGGGGTCTCTCGTGTCGTGGCCCCGGCGAACGGCATGGCGGACGAACGCGACAGGCGCGACAGGTCGGACCGGCCGGCGCTGCGCGTCGTCCGGGGCGGCGCCTCCGGCCCCTCCCGGCCCCATTCCACCCCCCTCGACACCATGACCGACGAGGCGCTCCTCGCCGCCTTCCTCGTGGGGGACGACGACGCCTTCGGCGACCTCGTCCAGCGCCACGAGAGGCTCGTCCTCTCCCTCGTCCGCCGCTACGCGCGCACCCCCGAGGACGCGCGAGACCTCGCCCAGCGCACCTTCCTCCGCGCCTTCGAGGCGGCGCGCCGCACGCTCCGGAGCGACACGCGCCAGCCGTTCCCGTTCCGCCGCTGGATCATCCGCGTCGCGCTCAACCTCGCGAAGAACCACCTCCGCGACGAGCTGCGCGTCCCGCGCGCGCCGCTCGAGGCGCTCGGGGCGGCCGAGGCGACGCCGGCCGTCCAGGGCGACGCGCTCGAGCACGCGCAGCTCGCCCGCCGCATGCGCAGCGCCGTCGTCGAGCTCCCGCGCCGCCAGCGCGAGGTGCTCACCCTGCGCATCGACGCGGAGCTCCCCTTCGCCGAGATCGCGCAGTCGCTCGGCATCACCGAGAACGCCGCCAAGGTCACCTTCCACCACGCCACGCGGAACCTCCGCGCGGCCCTCTCCGAGGAGCTCTCGCCGTGAGCGCGTGCCGCGATCTCGAGCTGCTCGTCTCGCTCGGCGCCGCCGGCGCGCTCTCGCCGGAGGAGTCCGTCCGGCTCGACGCGCACCTCGCCGGCTGCGCCGCGTGCCGCGCGGACTTCGAGGCGAGCGCGAAGGCCCTCGGCCTCGCCAGGATGCCGCCCCCGTCCCGCGCAGAGCAGCGGCTCGTGGCGGAGCTGCCGGAGCGGATGATCGAGGAGGTGCGCCGGGGCGATCGGCGCCGCGGCCTCGGCCGGCGGTTCGTGCTCGCCGCGTCCATCGCGGCGGTCTTCGCCGTCGCGCTCCTCCTGCCGGCGCGCCTCGGCGTCCGCGAAGGCGTCGAGCCGCGCGCGGTGCAGGAGGCCGGGACCGGCGGGTCGGCGCAGACCGAGCTCGCCACCGCCGCGACGCCGGGGAGCACGAGCACCTGGCAGGAGCCGGACATCGACAGCGTCTGGCAGGAGACGGACCTCGTCGACTTCGCCGACGACACGGACACGCAGTGATCGCCGTCCCGCAGCGGCCCAGAGGACGGCAGGCGTAGTTTCACGAACTGAGAAGGAGGACGGAATGAGGAAGCTCCTCATCGCGCTCGTCGTGTTCCCGCTCGCGGCCTTCGCCCAGGCGGGCTCGCCGGGCGCCGGAACGCAGCAGGGTGCCCCGGCGCAGCAGGGCGCCCCCGCGCAGCAGGGGCCGGGCATGCAGAAGGGCCCGCGCGGTCAGGGGTGGCAGCAGGGCTGGCAGGACCCGCAGCGGATGGAGCGGCGCATGCGCCTCTTCCGCACGCTCGGCCTCGCCGAGGCGCTCGACCTCGAGCCCGCCCAGGCGCTGAAGCTCGGCGAGCAGCTCTCGAAGAACGACGACAAGCGGCTCGCCCTCCATCAGCAGGTGCGCGAGGCGAAGCAGACGCTCCGGCGCGCGGCGTCGGGCGAGAAGGTCAGCGCGGCCGAGGTCGACGGGGCGATCCAGAAGATCCTCCAGGCCCGGACGCAGCTCGAGGCGTTCGACCGCGAGGCGGTCCAGACGGTCACGAAGGACCTGACGCCCGAGAAGCGCGCGCGGGCGATGCTCTTCCTCGACCGGCTCCACAACCGGTTCGGGCCGGGCGGGCCTCCGGGCATGCGCGGCGGCCCCGGCATGCGCCACGGCCCGGGGCATGGCCCCGGCGGCGGGATGGGGCCCGGTCAGATGGGAATGGGGTCCGGGATGGGTCCGGGGATGATGGCGGGCGGGTGCTCGAGCTCGGACTGCGCGTGGAACGACGGGCCTGACGACGACGACTAGCATTTCCGGGGCGACCCCCTCACCCCGGTACCCTCTCCTCCCGCGTTGCGTCGGGCACCGCGGGGGGAGAGGGAGTTTTCTCCGCCCCGACCGAGCCGTGGTCCGGGGCACGACGGTGAAATGACGTTTGGCGCCACTCCGGTGCACGGACCGGAGCTGAGCTGCCGGGGCGGGCTGGTCGGGGGTCTCCAGGGAACCCCCGATCGGCCCGCTCGCTTCCTTTCCTGCGCGGGACCCCCCACCGACGCTACACTCGCCTGGTGAGCCCCCCCACCTCGAGCAAGCTCGCCGTCGTGACCGGCGCGTCGGCCGGCATCGGCGCGGCGCTCGTGCGCGAGCTCTCGCGCGCTGGGCGCCCGGTGCTCGCGGTCGCCCGCCGCGCCGACCGGCTCGGAGCGCTCGCCGACGAGGCGCGGGCAGCGGGGGGCGCCGAGGTCCACCCGCTCGCGCTCGACCTCGGCGCGGACGGCGCGGCGGAGCGCGTCCGGGACGCGGCACACGCGCTCGGCAACGCGGCGTGGCTCGTGAACGACGCGGGGTTCGGCGCCTACGGACGGTTCGAGCGCCAGGACGCGCGCCGGCTCTCGGAGATGGTCCGCGTGAACTGCGAGGCGCTCGTCCTCCTCACCCACGCGCTCCTCCCCGACCTGCGCGCCTCCGGCGAAGGCGTCGTCTTGAACGTCGCTTCGGCCGCGGCCTTCCAGCCGACCCCGTACATGAGCCTCTACGGCGCGACCAAGGCCTTCGTCCTCTCGTTCAGCGAGGGGCTCGCCGAGGAGCTCCGCGGCGCGGGCGTGCTGGTCGCCGCCTTCTGCCCCGGCCCGGTCGCGACGGAGTTTGGCGCTGTCGCCGGCGTCGGCGCGCGGTTCGCGCGCGTGCCGGCCGTGCTCAGCGCGGAGGAGGCGGCGCGCGCGGCGCTCGCGCAGGTGCGCAGGCGCGAGGTCGTCCACGTACCGACCATGGTCTACCGGCTCACGTCGGAGGTACCGCGGCTCTTGCCGCGCGGCGTGATACGCCGGATCTCGGGAATGGTGCACCAGGAGGAGCCATGAGCCGCCGGACGGGCAAGGGGCGCGACGCGACGCCCTCGATCGCCCACGTCTACGAGGGGCCGGAGGTGCTCTCGTCCCTGCTCGCCCGCGCAGGATCGCGCCGGGCGGCGGACGAGGTCGCCGACGCCTTCCGCCGCGCGCAGGCGCGGGGCGAGGCGCGCTCCCAGGTGATCCCGCAGCTGTTCGACGAGGAGCCGCGCTTCGAGGCGCCGGACGACGCGCGGCGGCTCTACGGGAACCTGTTCGGCCTCTGGGACCAGCTCGCCGCGGGGCGCGGCGCCGCCGACGACGCGCCCGCGCCGGCTCCGCCGCCCGCGGCGCCCGGCGCCGAGCCGGAGGCCGCGATCGCCGAGGTCGCGCCGCTCCCGGAGCGCGGCTCGCAGCCGGGCGAGGTGCTCGAGAGCGAGATCGTCGAGGCGGTCTGGCGCCACCTCGACGCCATGGCGCCCCGCGAGCTGCAGCGCCGGCGCGACCGGTGGGCGAACGCCCAGCCGGATCTCTACGGCTGGGTCGACTCGGTGGAGCTGCCCGAGGGCGCGACCTTCGCCGTGCACGACCTCGTCTTCGAGGCGTGGTCGATGTTCGATCACGCCTTCGGCGACCGGCTCGAGGCGGTGTCGTTCCGAGAGCTGCGCGCCCTCGAGGAGGAGCCGAAGGAGCTCGAGGCCGAGCAGCCCGCGCTCGCCGCCTGCGTCTCCGAGCAGCTCGATCTCCTCGGCGACGAGGAGCCCTCGTTCAGCCCGGAGGACCGGGCTGAGGTCGAGCGGGTGCTGGCGATCGCGGGCGTCGCGCTCGGGCGGTCCGTGCGGCAGCGGTCGTAGGTCGCGGTACCGCCCGGGGCGGCGACCGCGTCGAGGGGCGAGATACACTCGGCGTTCGTGAACGCGCTCCGCACCGGAAGCTGGCTGACGATGGGCCGCGTGCGGAGCGTGTGCACGCTGCTCCTCGTCGCGTACGCCGCGATGCTCGCCTACCTCCTCACGGGTCCCGGCCACCTGGATCCGCTCGGGCGCCCGCTGGGGACGGACTTCGCGATGTTCTACGCGGGGTCCCATGCGTTGCTCGAGGGCGTGCCGGCCTCGTCGCTTTACTCGCCCGCCGTGCTGAACGACCTCGCTCGGCCGTTCACGAACTCGGCGGAGTATGTCTGGTTTTACCCGCCCGTCGCGTTCCTGCTCTACTGGCCCGTCGGTCTGCTGCCGTATCTCCCGGCACTCTTCGTCTGGGTGGCCATCGGCCTCGCCGGCTATGTCTCCGCAGTCTCGCGCATCATGCCGGGGCGGATCACCGTCGCGGGCGCGGTCGCGTTCCCCGCAGTGTTCGTCGCAGCGCTGCACGGACAGAATGGCTTTCTCGTCGCCGCGGCAGTGGGTTGGGGGCTCGCGCTCCTGCCCACTCGTCCGGTGCTCGCGGGGCTCCTGCTCGGCGTCCTCGCGATGAAGCCGCACGTGGCGCTGCTCGTCCCGCTCGCCCTGCTCGCGGGGCGTCGGTGGCGCGCGGCCGGGGCGATGCTCGCGTCGTCGATCGGGCTCGCGGTGATCTCCGCGGCGACGTTCGGGACGGAGTCCTGGCGAGCATTTCTCCGCGTGGGCGCCATCGCACGCGCCCTGCTCGAGACGGAGGGGGTGCCGTACTTCAAGCTCGCGTCCGTGTTCTCTTTCGCCCGGCTCATGGGCGCTGGCGTCGGCGCCGCCTACCTGCTCCAGGCCGCGGCCGCCGCGACGGCTGCGGCGACCGTGGCCTGGCTTTGGGCGAAGCGATGCGCGTACGAGCTCCAGGCCGCGGCGCTCGTCTTCGCGTCCTTCGCGGTGACGCCGTATGCGTACGACTACGATCTCGTAGTCCTCGGCGTCGGGATGGCCCTGTTCGCGCGGCTCGCCGCGCGCGAAGGCTGGCTTCCCTGGGAGAAGAGCGCGCTCGCGCTCGCGTGGGCCGCCCCGCTCCTCGCGCGCACGATGGCGCAGTGGGCACGCATCCCGCTCGTGCCCCTCGTCGTCGGCTCGGTGCTCGTCCTCGCCGTCCGGCGCGCCCGCGCGACCTCTTGCGCGGTGGGGGCCCCAGCGGTCCTGACCTGATAGCGCTACCCGGACCAGCGCGACCCCGAGGGGCGCTCGCGTACGCCACACCGCCGCGCTTCGCACGGGTCACCATCGACGAGGCCCTCGGTCGCGGCCGGGAGCTACCGCTCGACATCGTGATGCTCGGTTGCACCCACCGATGACGCGCTCCAGACGGAGACGCCTCACCGGGAGCTATTCACGGTGTGTGTGCGTCGTATTGCCCTGATCGCGCGGCTTTTTCGCACATAGCGAACTTTTCTTTCCTCCCGCGTCCGGATGACCCCGCCACCGTGTCCCCAATTCAAACGACTTTGCGTTGAGGTTGGCCGGCTGCACCTCGAGCGAAGCATCGGGAATACGTGGGGGCAGCAGCCGTGCAAGCGGATCCTAGGTCGCGATGCCGAGATCGGGCTCGATCTCGGAAGGGGGATCGCTTCGCTCGGTTGGCGTCGCGAGCGGGGTCCGAAACGAGGCGGGGCGAGCGGTGCATGGCTGGGGGAAGCGGCATGCGGGGAGCGCGAACGCGAGTCACACAACGTGAATGCGCCGGCCATCGCCCCGGAGGCCTCAGGGCGCTCTGGGCGGACGCGCGCGGCGCGACGGCGGTCGAGTACGCCGTCGCGGCAGCGGGAATCGCCGTGGTGCTCGCGATCGCGGCCGAGACTCTTGGGTTCAACCTGGGGAAGCTGTTCGAGGACGCTGTCACGAAGTACCCGAAGTAGCGGTCAGTGAACTGAGGAACGACGGATGAAATACCTGATGAAGTTGTGGAAGGACGAAGAGGCGCCGACGGCGGTCGAGTACGGCGTCATGGTGGCGCTGATCATCGTGGTCGTCATCCTCGCGGTGACGACGCTGGGAACGAACGTGAGCGGCACCTTCAGCAAGGTCGCCGACAAGGTGGCGCCGTAACGAGAGAAGCGAAGCAAGCTCCAGTGAGGGTGCGAAGGCCAAACGCAGCGCCCGCGTGAGGGCGCGTGAGCTCGAGGGGAGGAACGAGATGAACCAGCTGATGCGACTGTGGAAGGACGAGGAAGCGCCGACGGCGGTGGAGTACGGCGTCATGGCGGCGCTCATCATCGTCGTCGTCATTCTCGCGGTGACGACGCTCGGGACGAACGTGAGCGGCACCTTCAGCAAGGTGGCCGCCAAGGTGGCGCCGTAACTGCGCCGTGCCGCGGAAGCGAAGCAGCTCGCCGAAAACGTGAAGTAAAGCTCGCGCTGTCGTGGTCCGTCGGGGAACACCCACCGACGAGACCGCAGCACGGCGGACCACGGCGCGAGGGTCGATGACGTTCACTCGGAGGGGCGCCCGGCGGCATGGTCCGCCCGCGTCCGGGTTGACTCGGAGATGCACTTCTCGCCGCTCCATCTCGCGCTGTTGATGTTCGGTCTCGGCGTCGCCGCCGCGTCCGACGTCGCGTGCCGGCGCATCCCGAACCAGCTCACGCTCCCGCTCGCGGTCGGGGGGGTCGCGGCGAGCGCGGTGACGTTCGGCGCGTGGGGAGCGGCCCAGTCGCTGGCGGCGGCCGCCCTCGCTGGAGCGATCCTGACGCTGCTCTGGCGGCGCGGAAAGCTCGGCGGCGGCGACGTGAAGATCGGCATCGCCGCGGCTGCGTGGGTCGGGTGGGCGCGGCTCGGTCCGTACGCAGCATGGTCGGGGATCTTCCTCGGCGTGCTCGCGCTCGCGGCCTATCTCGCCTCGGCGCGGGACGCGCGTCAGCAGATGCGGGCGAATTTCGCGGCCGTCGCGCGCGGTCAGGCGATCGCGCCACCGCTGCAAGCGACCGGTGCTCGCGTCCCCGTCCCGGCGGGCGTGGCGCTCGGTGCCGGCGCGCTCGCCGCGATCCTGATGGGAGGATGACGTCATGCGTGCCGTTGCCGATCGGCGGAGGCATGAACGGGGCGCGGCAGCGGTCGAGTTCGCGCTGGTGCTGCCGCTGCTGCTGGTGCTGCTGCTCGGCGCGATCGACTGGGGGTACTTCTTCTTCCTCCAGGAGGTCGTCGTGAACGCCGCGCGCGAGGGAGCGCGCGCGGGCAGCGTCATCGGCGACGCGACGGCGTCCGACGCGGCCGCCCAGACGCGCGCGACGGGCTATCTCACCTCGGCCGGGCTGGGCGCGCTGGGCTGCACGGTCGACGTGCCGGCCTCCGGCGTCACCCTGACGCCCGAGGCGGTCCAGGTCTCGGTGAGCTGCCCAGCTGGCTCGGTGACGGGGTTCACGGGGGTCCCGCCGCTCACGTACCTGCTCCCCGCGACGACGCGTGCGTACGTGACGATGCGGCGGTGACACGGAAAGGGCGGGGTTGGCCGTGAACGGAAACGGAACGACGTCGACGCTGAAGCGGGCCGTGGAGCCGGTGCCGCGGAGATCGAGCCTGCGGGCCGTGCTCTTCTTCCTCGTCGGAGCCGTCGCCGCGATCTCGGCGGCGGTGCTCTTCAAGCGGTACCTCGACGTTCGCACGGCGGCCGCGCGCGTCCCGACGGCGAAGGTGGTCGTCGCCGCGAAAGACCTCGCGCAGGCGAGCACGCTGAGGGCCGAGGACCTCACGCTCGTCGACTGGCCCGTCGCGGCGATGCCGGAGGGGGCGGTCGCCAATCCCGACGAGCTCGCGGGCCGGGTGGTCGTGTCGGTCGTCGTGAAGGGCGAGCCGATCCTCAAGTCCAAGGTCGCGTCGAGCGAGGCGGGCAGCGGCCTCGCCGCGATCCTGCCGGAGGGCATGCGCGCCATGGCCGTCCGCGTCGACGACGTGGTCGGCGTGGCGGGGTTCATCCACCCGGGTGACAGCGTGGACGTGATCGTCACGATGGCCGCCAGCGGCTCGCAGCCGATGTCCAAGATCGTCCTGCAGGACATCCGCGTCCTCGCCGTCGGTGCGCAGGTCGCGAAGAAGGACGAGCGGCCGGACAAGAACATGCCCGCGACGGTCGCGACGCTGCTCGTCGACAGCGAGCAGTCCGAGAAGCTCGCGCTCGCGTCGACGAACGGCAAGATCCTGCTGACGCTCCGCAGCTCCGTGGATGGAGGCCAGATCGCGACGAAGGGGATCACCCCGCCCATCCTGCTCGCCTCGAACGCCGGCGCAGCGGAGCCTCCGCCGTCGCAGCCCGCACACAAGCCCGACCCGACGAGGAAGGGCGGACGGTCAGGGGTGAGGCGGCAGCCGGCGCCTCCGCCGCCGCCGTCGGCGGCAGGAGCCGAGACGAAGCGCGAGGTCGAGATCCTTCGCGGTGACCTCTTCGAGAAGCGCAACTTCGACGAGAAGCGAGCCAACCCGTGACCTTCCGCATCGCTGCGCTCTGCACGCTCATCCTGGTCTCCTCCGCCGCAGCCGCGCAGGCGCCGACCGCGGTCCCGGCCCTACGTATCGATCGCGAGGTCGGCTCCGCGCGCGAGCTGAGGCTCGAAGCCGGCCAGAACCGCCTCCTCATCCTCTCGGAGGAGATCGGCCGCATCGCGGTCGCGAACCCCGAGATCGCCGACCTGAAGGTGATCACACCGATGCAGGTGCTCCTGACGGCGAAGGGGGTCGGCTCGACCGATCTCACCCTGTGGAACCGCGCGAACCAGCCACTCGTCGTGGCGTTGCAGGTCTCGAGGAATCTCGACCCGCTCCGCCGGCAGCTCAAGGAGCTGTTCCCGAGCGCGAACGTGGGCGTGTCGTCCGCCGGCGAGCTCGTCGTCCTGTCCGGCGAGGTCGACGACGTCCGCCTCCCCGAGCGGATCGCCGAGGTCGCGCGCCTGCACGCGAAGCAGATCGCGAACCTCGTCCAGGTCTCGGGGAACCAGCAGGTCCAGCTCGAAGTGCGGTTCGCGGAGGTGAGCCGCGGAGGCCTGCGCGAGCTCGGCGTGAACCTCTTCCATCAGGACGCGAACGGCCATCGCTCGGCGGGCATGTTCGCGCCCGGCGTGCCGCCCGCGTTCCTCGCCAACGTGCCCGGAACGTCGGCGCTGCCGGGGCGGCCGCCCCTCGTCCCGGCGCCCGCGATGCCGACTGCGTTCTCGCTGTTCTTCTCCGAGGCGGGCAAGTACCCGGTGAGCGGCATCCTCAACATCCTCGAGTCGAACAGCCTCGCGAAGATCCTCGCCGAGCCGACCCTGGTCACGCTCTCCGGCCAGCAAGCGCGGTTCCTCGCGGGAGGGGAGCTGCCGATCCCGCTCGCGTCGACCTTCGGCCAGATCGCGGTCGACTGGAAGAAGTTCGGCATCATCCTGAGCTTCACACCGACCGTCATCGATCAGGACACGATCCACCTGAAGCTCGCCGCGGAGGTGAGCGACATCGACCCGAGCACCTCCGTCACGATCGGCGGGACCACGATCCCCGGGCTCATCTCGCGGCAGAGCGAGACGACCGTCCGGCTCGGCGACGGCCAGAGCTTCGCGATCGCCGGCCTGCTCTCGGACCGGGTCCGCTCGACGATCTCGAAGCTCCCTATTCTGGGGTCGATTCCCGTGGTCGGCGCGCTGTTCCGCTCGACGAGCTTCCAGCGCAACGAGACCGAGCTGCTCGTGGTCGTCACGGCGCACCTGGCGCGCCCGATGGCGCCGCACGAGGTGCCGCCGCTGCCCACGGACTACGAGGAGAACGATCCGAGCGACTTCGCGCTGTTCCTGATGGGCTCGCAGGGGCACTCCGTCGAGCCTCCGGCGAGGCCGGGCGCGCCGGCGGAGAAGCGCGGGCCGACTGGCGAGCGTGGTTACACGCGGTGAGGGCGAGGGGGAGACGATGAACGAGCAGACGATCTACATCAGCGGCGTCAACGCGGAGCTGGAGACGTGGCTCCTCGCGCGCGTGCACGATCTCAAGCTGAAGCGCGTGAACGAGCCGAGGAACGGGACGGTCGCGGCGCTCGCGGTGATCGACGTCGCCCACCTCGGAGCGAACGCGTACGGCCTCGTCGGCTCGCTGGCCGCCGGCGGGTCGCGGGTCATCGTCGTCGGCGCGAGCAAGGATCCCGACGTCATCCTGCAGGCGATGCGGGCAGGCGCCCGCGAGTTCGTCGTCGCCACCGAGCCGGCGAAGCTCGAGTCGGCGCTCCGCGGGCTCGTCGGCCCGGCGGAGGCCCCCGTCCTCGGCAAGATCACCACGGTCTTCCCCGCGAAGGGAGGGATGGGCGCCACCTCGATCGCGACGAACCTCGCCGGCATCGTGGCGTCCGGCGGTAGCCGCACCTGCCTCGTCGATCTCGACCTCGAGCTCGGAGACGTGCTCGCCGCGCTCGACATGCAGGGCGGGTACTCCCTCGGCGACCTGCTCGCCAACATGCACCGTCTCGATCGCGAGCTCCTCGACTCGTCCCTCCCACGTCACGCGTCCGGCGTGGCCGTGCTGGCGCAGGGCGGCCGGGTCGAGGAGGGACACGTGGGCGCGGAGGCGGTCGCGAAGGCGCTCACGTTCCTGCGGGGCTTTTACGAGCACATCCTCGTCGACGGCGTGCGCGGCTTCGGCGACTCGGCGCTGGCGGCGCTCGACGCGAGCGACCGAGTCCTGCTGGTCGTCACCCAGGAGATCGCCTCCGTCCGCAACGCCCAGCGCTGCATCGACCTGTTCCGGAAGCTCGGATACCCCGAGGACAAGGTGCTCCTCGTCGTGAACCGCTGGCACAAGGCGTCTCGCATCACGAAGGAGGTGATCGCCGAGTCCACGGGGATGCCGATCGCGGCCGCGCTCGCGAACGACTTCGCCGCGCTCACGCGCAGCATCAACCGCGGCACGCTCCTGCCGCAGGAGGCGCCCCGCGCCGCGCTGACGCGGGACGTCGAGGCCCTCGCGGCCGTGCTGCGAGGTGCGTCCGGCTCGCCCGCGCCCCGCGCCCGCGGCCCCTTCGGGCGCCTGTTCGCCGCGAGGGCGTGAACCATGGGGCTCAGCGACCGTCTGAGGCAGCGCAGCGCCGGCGCCACCGTCGGGCGCGTCGACGCGCTCAGCGCGCCGGAGGCCGAGCCGCAGGAGTTCCACGACCTCCGCACCGAGCTGCACCGGCGCATCGTGGACAAGCTCGACCTGAAGACGTTCGACCGGCTCCCGGAGGAGCGCCGTCGCGACCAGCTCCGCTCCATCCTCTCCGCCGAGATCGCCACCGCCGAGGTGCCGCTCAACCAGATCGAGCGCGAGCGGATGATCCAGGAGCTCATGGACGAGCTCACCGGGCTCGGTCCCCTCGAGCCGCTCCTCGCGGACAAGACGATCTCCGACATCCTCGTCAACACGTTCTCGACGGTCTACGTCGAGCGCCGGGGCAAGCTGGAGCGGACGCGGGTCCGGTTCGCGGACAACGACCACCTCATGCAGATCATCAACCGGATCGTCTCGCGCGTCGGCCGGCGCGTAGACGAGACGTCGCCGATGGTCGACGCGCGCCTCCCGGACGGCTCGCGCGTGAACGCGATCATCCCGCCGCTGGCCATCGACGGCGCGATCCTCTCGATCCGCCGGTTCGGCGTGTCGCCGCTGAGGATCCGCGACCTCGTCGAGCTCGGCGCGCTCACGCGCGAGGCGGTCGGCTTCCTCGGGTCCTGCGTGCGCGCGAAGCTGAACGTGCTCATCAGCGGCGGCACCGGCGCCGGCAAGACCACGCTGCTGAACGCGCTCTCCGCCTTCATTCCCGACTCGGAGCGCATCGTCACGGTCGAGGACTCGGCAGAGCTCCAGCTCCAGCAACAGCACGTCGTGCGGCTCGAGACGCGGCCTCCCAACATCGAGGGGAAGGGCGAGATCGTGGCGCGCGATCTCGTGCGGAACAGCCTGCGCATGCGCCCGGACCGGATCATCGTCGGCGAGGTCCGCGGCGGCGAGGTCCTCGACATGCTTCAGGCGATGAACACGGGCCACGAGGGCTCGATGACCACGGTCCACGCCAACACCACGCGCGACGCGCTCTCGCGCCTCGAGGCGATGGTCGGCATGAGCGGCGTGCCCCTGACGGAGACCGCGATCCGGCAGACGATCTCGCGCGCGCTCCACGTCATCGTCCAGGCGGCGCGCGGCACCGACGGCAAGCGGCGCATCGTCAGCGTCTCCGAGATCACCGGCACGGAGGGGAGCGTCGTCACGATGCAGGAGATCTTCCGCTTCGACCAGCGCGGGCTCGACGCGAACAACCGGATCGTCGGCGACTTCATCGCCACCGGCGTCCGCGCCCACGCGTACGATCGCTTCGCGCAGTTCGGGCTCGACCCGGACCGGGTCGCCGAGCAGTTCCTGGGGGCGTGACGTGCGCGACGCGATCCTCGTCCTCGCCGTGCTCGCGCTGTTCGCCGCGTTCGAGGCAGCGCTGTACGGGTTGTCCTCGTTCAAGGAGCGGCGCTCGGGGGAGCTGAAGCGCCGCCTGCAGGCGATCGGGAAGGCTGCCGCCCTCGACGCGGATCTGCTCCGCCGCGGCCGGCTGGCGCGCTCGGCCGCGGTGGCGCACCTCGTCCGCGGCCTCCCCGGATCGCGTCCGGCGGAACGGCTGCTCGAGCAGGCCGACTTCGCCTGGACGGTCGCGCAGCTCTACGCTTACTCCGCCGTGGCGCTCGTCGCCGGCCTCATGGTCGGCGTCGTGCTCAGGGTGAACGTGGCGGGGCTGCTCGGGCTCACGCTCCTGTCCGCGGCCGTTCCGTCGCTCTCGGTGATGATTGCCCGGAGCCGCCGCAACGAGAAGCTCTCGGAGCAGCTCCCGGAGGCGCTCGAGATGATGGCGCGCTCGCTGCGAGCGGGCCATGCGCTCACGTCCGCATTCCAGGTCGTCGCCGGCGAGATGCCCGAGCCGATCAGCATCGAGTTCGCGCGCGCCTACGAGGAGCAGCGGCTCGGGCTCTCGCTCGAGCTGGCCGTGCAGCAGATGGCGCGTCGCGCGCCGAAGAACCCCGACCTCAAGATCTTCGCGGTCTCCACGATCATCCAGCGGGAGACGGGCGGGAACCTGGCGGAGATCCTGGGCAACATCGCGGACACCATCCGCCAGCGTTACCGGTTTCGCGGCAAGCTCCGGGCGCTCACGGGAGAGGGGCGGGCGTCGGCGGTCGTGCTGGGCGCGCTCCCCGGCTTCGTCGCGCTCGTGCTCTCGGTCGTGAATCCGAAGTACCTGCGAACGCTCGTCGAGACGACGACGGGGCGCTGGATCCTCGCGTACGCCGTGGTCAGCTGGGCGTTCGGGCTCTTGTGGCTGAAGTCGCAGACGAAGGTGGACCTGTAGGCAGTGCGGGAGGCGGCGTGGACGGGATCGTGCTGACGCTCGGGGCTCTCGCGACGCTCGCCGTGTTCGGTCTCCTCGGCGCCGCCCGCTCGCTGGGCGGCACGAGCGAGTCGCTCCTGCGTCGGCTGCAGCCGACCGGGATCGGGCGCGCCGAGGCCGAGGCGGTCGAGAAGCTGCGCCCGAGCCTCGGCGCCGGCCTTGCGCGCCACCTCGAGCCGCTCGCGCGCGTCGCGGGCGCGAGCGAGGATCAGCTCTCGGGCATCCGGAAGACCCTGTCCTGGGCGGGGTTCCGGGGTCCCCACGCCGTGCAGAGCTACCTCGGCTCGAAGGTGCTCGCCGCGGGCGCAGGGCTCGTCCTGTTCACGATTGTGAACGTCCTCTCGGACGAGGCGGTGAAGAGCCCGCTCCTGGTGGC
>Ga0306923_10003597_pt1 | contig 14675 bp, 11 predicted proteins | sample sta12Can44000108_FD_203841 | JGI IMG/M metagenome (GOLD analysis project Ga0306923, IMG submission 203841) | Lab enrichment of tropical soil microbial communities from Luquillo Experimental Forest, Puerto Rico - statanox.12C.anox.44.000.108 (v2)... | ecosystem: Environmental > Terrestrial >... | reverse complement strand
CTTCCAAACGCAGCAGTCGCCGATTGACTAATCGATCGATGGTTTCGCGCCCGATACCATCCTCGGCGATGGCGTTTTCAACGGCCGCGTTATCACGGTAACCCGATTTGGTGAGAAGCCGATTCTCCACGAACAGGCGCGCGGCCGCTGGCAGATCCGCCACGCTCCGCTCGTAGAATTCCGCGATAATCTCACTTCGACTGCCCACCAGAAGGTCGAGTGTGATCTTCGGCAGTCCAAGCGCGCGCCGTTTGTTGTTCAGTTCCCGGCAGACTACACTTAAGAGTGCCGGCTCCACTTGCAAGGTTGCAAGGGACTCGTCGGAGGGCGACGCGTCCAGCTCACGATTCCCTTTCGCCCCGGAGACAAATTGAACAATCCGCTCTGCGATTCCTTCCTCCAGTAGCGACGCGCCGGGTTTGATCACGGCCTGGTGTGCCTGTGTCCCGTTCATCCGCGCAATCCGCATCCGGTTCTGCGTAACGCTGCGGATTAGCGGGCGCAGGCCCTCCAGATCGGCCAGGTAATCCTCGCGCAAACTCAGGATCACTTTGCAGCTCTCCTGGTCAAAGAAAAACCGCTCGGCTTCTCCATCGCCGCAATCCATTTTGTCCTTCACTACGGCGGGAGGCCGGTTTTCGATGAGGTCCGCAAGCTGCGTCAAAAAAGCCCGACTTTGGCCGCGCCTAACGGCTTCCGTTCGGCCCAGGGTAAAAATTTCCTCGAATTGATCGAACACCAAAACAGGCGTTGTCAGGCGTTGTTTGGCGTTCCAAAAGTCAACATCTTTCCGGTGAAAGTATTCCCAGAGGGTTTCGCCCACCTCGGGCTTTGGCGCATCTACCTCGCGCGTCTCGATTTTCTGCAGCAGCGCAGTCTTGACTTGAGCCGCAAGCGGTGGCGCATCCTCGCCATAAAGCAAGCGAATGTAGACCGGCAAAAAATCGGCTTGCCGCATTTGGGGAAACAATCCAGCCTGCAATAACGAAGTCTTGCCCAATCCGGACTGGCCGAAGAGTACGGTCAACGTCTCGCGCTTCAGCAGGCGGAACAACTCCGCGATCTCGTCATCCCGGCCGTAAAAGTAACCGCTTTGCTCTTCCGTGAACGAAGCGAGTCCCAGCCACGGATTTTCGCTATTGACCCCAGACTCCTCACAGAAGCTTGGCAACGCGCTCACATGAGACCTTTCTCGCGCTTGCGAAATTCCCGGACCAGGCGCACCATGCGCTCGGTCAGCTCTGGCAGAGCGCGCTCCGCAGTCAATCGCGTCCACTGCACCTCTTTGAATTTGTCCGGCACCTTCGCTTCCGTTTCGTCGGTTTCATCCAGTGCAATCGGCAGTATAAACGGGACCGCATCGGCGATCTGCATCGCTCGCTCGGCAGCAAGCCGCCATTCCAGGCGAAAATAGCCTTCCGAGCGCTTTTGAGTGGATGCCGAAATGACGGGCGCAAAAAATGAACAGCTCCGGATGTTGCGCTTGATTTTTGCGCCAAAATCGTCGCCCCAGTCGAGTTGCCGCTTATCGAACCAAACATCCAGCCCCACTGCTTCCAGGGCATCGCGGATTTTCCCGGCCGCAGCGACGTCCTGACTTGCGTAACTCAAAAAGATCGATCCAGGCTGTATTTCCGCAACGCGTGTTTCCTCCTGGACTGCCGAGGGCCGAGGCACAGCTTCATCCGCGGGATACCGCCGTTTATAACGCGCCAAGAACTCATCGACAAACTCCACCGCGCCGCCGTCTTCGAAAAACTGGGTGCGGTAGCTGAAGTGCTGCAAGAATAGGACCAGACTCTTGTCCTCGCGCAGCTTCTTGTCTGCGAGAATTTCTCGGCCGTCGCGCGGCGTGGAGTGTCTCCCGCCCTTGGCGATGCGAATAAAAAACCGCACCAGCCAGTCGGGAAAGGTGGTGCCGATAATTAGCAAATGCTTGTTCTTTAGCTCATCAAATAACAGGTGCGGACGTTTGGCTTCCGCCTGCATAGAGTAAAGAAATTCGAGGGTGTCTTCGTCCGTAATGGTGTAGTCCGGCGAAGCCGACAGACGTCCAAACAAATGGTAGACCGTCGGACGCTCCAGGTTCGCCATCTCGCACGGCAGGTCCTGCACGCTATTCGGCGAGTAAGTCAATGTCGCTGTCTTTGCAGCGCCTCCAAACCGTTCCTCATTCAGCGCCTGCTCGAGAAGCAAATCAAACGTTGTCGTTACATAAAGATTGAAGTGCCGAATCTGCGCCAGTTTTCGCAAAGGTTCCGGAGTCGGTAACGCCAAATCCTTCATCACGGTTCGAAGCCGTGGATAAATGTCCTCCCTACGACCTCCTCCTTCCAGATAGCGGCAAACAACGTGATTGAGCAGATTGTCCTCGGGCATGTCATTAGCCGAAATGCAAAGCCGCTCCGCCAACCTCTCGGCCGCGAGGCGCAAGAAGAGCTTCTCTCCTTCTGGATACCGGATAGAAAGGAGGTGCGGACCCAGAATTGGAATCACGCGCCGGTCCTCGACGTATTCAAGCAGGTCATCCCAAAAGAACGGACTACTCATGCGCTTCTCTCTTTGCTCTGATGGTCATCTGCCTTTCGCCCACCTAACACTGACGCTATCGAATCTCACCTTGTTGACGCAGTCCTGTTTAACGTGGCGTTAAAGTACACGTCTGCATACTAGCCTATCATAAGGGCCGAAAACGACAAACGCATCACAGCTCGCCCCAAGACTTTTTCGCAAAAAATCCTGAAACTTGGGAGAGCATAATCGCCTTGTACGGGGATCATCAAAAGGCATCACCTCCAATGGCGACTTTTACGATGCCGAGGATTTGAAACTCACGTCTCAGGAAACGGTGGTGGAGAGTCGGTGGGATCGGTAGGGTCGCATCCAGCACCAGTTTCTCGAGGACCGCGAAGGATGGATTCGATGTCGCCCAGCAGAAACTGGTGCTGGATCGGACCTACCTCCACCCCATCACGGCGCGATCTCCATCGTCAGTTCCTGGGCAGCTTGATCAACTATTAACTGTTCCCTGGGGTTCCGCTTCGGGTCCCTTAGAAACTGGTGCGGGATGCGGGTCAGCACCATCAAAACAGGTCAACGGGCTAGCGAAACGATCCCAAAATCGCTTATCTTCACGCTCATTCGGGACCGGCCTAAATACAGCCCTTGATATCCGAGCTATACCTCTCTGCACTGCAACTAATCGTCCTCGTCCTCGACTTGTTCGAACTGAATCCCTAACATAGACCTAATTGATATAATCGGCTCTGAGCGATGCGCGCCGCTCCTCACAACTTCGGATTGGTTGCGGGCTAGACCTCCAACTCAGTCGGGACTGGTAGGGTCGCATCTCCGAGGCTACCGCCTTTACTGAGGTCGTAAGTTGAAGGCCACCAATGCTAACGGTCCGCTCGGAGATCGGACCCTACCGTTGCCCTCTCTATCTTTTAAAAGTCACCTTACTTGGCTGCCGCCACCTGTTGAGGGAAAAGAACCATGCACATAAGCATTAAGGATTGAAGATAACATCAAATGGATTGTGTAATCGCGGGGTGCCTCAATCGCTTGCGTTCGTGTTGGTGCAGATCACCTTTTCTACCAAGAACCGGATCGCATTTCTGGCCCTCGCCCGTGCGATGTAGGCGAACCGTCTCGGTTTGCCCCTTTAAAGCGCGCAAAGCGGGGACGCTTCGCCTACTTTGCGTTTATCTTAACCCCGGGCGTAGACCCGTTGTCGCTTTGGGGACAGAGGCCGCCCCGGGCTAAGTGCTCCTGTTCCCTTCGAGACAAAGCACCGGCACCGAGGGCCCTTCCTGCGCTTTCGGGAAAAAGTCCACCCTGAATACGGCTCTGCTCGCTCCAGCCCACGCGAGTCGGCAAATCAAAGAAGGCCAGATCAAAATTTTGTTTCTATAAAGACCGCCATTAAGCGAAGATAAGTACAGCCATCAAGCCCAGTAGGGCGCCATGAAGAAAATCCTCCTTCCCGTAGTAATGCTGTTCCTCTTCGCCGGATGCGGAACATTTCCAAAGGGTGGCTATACGTCCCTCCCTACGTCGCGCACGTTTCATGCAGGGTTTGACCGGGTCTGGGGCGTCTTGGTCTCAGAGATTTCGTCATTCGCAGTAATCGAGACGATCGATAAGACGAATGGATTGATCACAACCGGGCCCCTAAAAGTGGGCACAGGGCTCATGTCGGAAATTGTTCTTAAAGAGTATGCGCACCGACCGCCGAATATTTTAGGGACATGGGACAGGGGTCGAGCCGTTCTGTCAATCTCTGCCAATTCGCAAGGCTCTTCCACGACGGTGCGCATAACGGCACATTTCTGGGGATTTGAGAATAACATAACCCACTCATGGATCGAGTGGCCCACGAAGGGCGTCCTGGAAAATGTGTTGCTCGACCGAATCGCTAAGGATCTTGGAACTCCGTAGAGATTCCGATCGATTCGCCTTCTCCATCCCTCTGGTTTGGGTTCCCGTACCTAACCCGCCGTTCTCACGCTCCTGTAAGAAATGCGCAATTGAATATAAGCTAAGAGTAGTTAGCCTGACCTTCTCACAAATTTTGTAAATTTGTGAGAAGTCACCCGTCGCCCCGAAAGCTTTCGGGGCCGGGGCGAATCCTTTCGCGGCTAACCCCGATCCGGTGGCCGCCGGATCGGCACTCCGTGTGCATTTCTCACGGGGCCTGAGAAATGCGGGTTAGTAGAAGTAGAGAATGTTTCTGCTAATATCAATTTTTCATTAAGTGATCAATCTCCACAGCGATCAGGCAGACATCATCTGCAAAGTCTTTTGTAACTGCGAATTGCTGAACCTCAGCGACCAGCTGCTGGCAAAGTTCGCCGGCGCAAAGGCCGGCTCGTTGACTCACCGATCTCAGCAGCCGGGCCTGATCGTAATATTGCGCATCGGCTCCTTCGACCTCAAATAATCCGTCGGTAAAGAGCAGCAAGGTGTCTCCTGCGCTCAGCTTGCAGGACGAACAATGGTATTCTGCATCATCAAAAATCCCGAGCACCGGACCGGGCTTCGATCCGCGAAGGGAAAGGGGCTCAACGCTTCGCTGCGCACGGTGCACGCAGAGAGGGGCCGGATGACCTGCATTTGCATAACGCAGCTCTCCCCGGGCAATGTCCGCCAAAAGATAGCATGCTGAGACAAACATCGGAAGCCGGGTGTGATTTAGAATGCGGAAAATGCCGCGGTTCAGTTCTTGAAGAAATCTTGAGGGTTCGGTCGCATGTATGCGCCCTTCTTCCACCAGCGCGCGTAGGATCGCAGCCACAAGCGCTGCGCGCACGCCGTGCCCCATCACGTCGCAAATAAACACTCCCGCGACAGTGTCAGAGAGCTGAAAGACGTAGAAGAAGTCACCGCCCAGGCCGGATGACGGACGAAAGAAATGGTGAAATCCCAGCGCACTCGCGGCTGGCAAGGCCGAACTTGGAAAGAGCGGATATTGTTGCGGCAGTAACGCGTTCTGTAGCTCGCGCGCCGTCTCCAGGTCCTCTTCCAACTCTGCATTTTTCTCGCGCAACTCCTCCGCATATTTGGCCAATTGCTCCTCCGCGTTCTTGCGCGCCGTAATGTCGCGTGTCGTGGATACCAAACCAATCAGCTCTCCCTTTTCGTCGCGCAGGGACATCTTTGTAACCGACATCCAGACCTTATTACCCGCGCGGTCAACGGCCTCGTCCACGCTCTGTACGACCGGTTCACCTGATCGCAATACACGAAGATCCTCGGCATGAAATTTTGCTGCAATTTGAGTAGGTAGGAAATCGAACACGGTCTTGCCGACCACCTCCGAACTATTCGTTGCGCCGAGGAAGCGGGCATGCCTGCAGTTGTCGAAAATATACCGTCCCTTCAGGTCCTTAATGGAGATATTATCAGGCATCGAATCGAGCACCGCGCGGAGCATTTTATTTTCAAATGCAAGCCTTTCCGCCCGTTGCTGATATTCGAATAATTCCTCTTCGGTGCTTAACCGATCTGGGCACTTCTTGTCTTCCTCGTCTTTCATGTCGGTCTGTTTGCAGCCCTAAGTCTACCACTTTTCCAAACTTGGATCACTGTATCCCTTGTTAAAAAAACACGGCGATCAAGCTTCTCCGCTTTCTCCAGGCGATTTTATGAAACGTTAGAGGTCGATTACCCCGATCGGGTCATTTATCCCCTGGTTACCAAGTGGCAACGATGTCGTAGGTATTCTGTTGATTATGACTGACAGAATTCTTTTTGGCGAATTAACCTTTGGACGGATTGGCCCAACGGACAGGGAAAGGGAGCAAACCTTCTTCGGGCAGAGCCCAAAAAACCGGTTTCCTCGGTTGACGCCGCCTTGCACGGCGGTGATGTCCCTGATCCTCCTTGTTTTGGCGATTGCGCCGCCCATTTGTTCAGTTGGGTGGGTCACAGGATGCTGTACTTCAGACCATTAAATTTAGCGCAGACGACACTTGGATTGTCGTTCAGCGCCATCTCAGCAGCGAGATTGCGGGGGATGACCTGAACGAAGATTACCGCCTACTGCGAAGTCTTCTCGACGAGGCCGGTAAAGAAAGCCTGAGAGTAGAGGAGTTGGCGTGGTTGAACAAGCGCGACGCAATCAAGAACCCGCAAGAGAGGCTTGAGTTTACGAACGCGCGCGTGGCCAGCCTCGAAGACAGGATACATAAATTGAGGAAATGACGCGAAACGCGTGCTAGCCCGAGTACGTTAGCGCAGCCACAGGGTTTCGGCTCTACGGCAAATCGATCCCCAGAACTCCAAAAGTACTGCTGCAGTTTTCGTTTGATTTCCTGGGCTCAATGCCCCGAAGGGGCAAGAGAACTCAGCCCAGGGTTTCGTTCGTGTTTAGCGCGGTTGGAGCGGAGCAGCTCGAGCGAGTTCGGCAATGAAGCTGATGGCGCGCTGGGCGCAGGTGGCGGCCAGCGAAGCGAGGATTTGCCAGGTCCGGGCACCTTTTTGGGTTTTGTTACCACAGGAAATTTTGCGTGCAATCACCGCTGGGCGTAGTTGGCGTTCGGCCAAGTTGTTGGTGGCATCGACGCCGTCGTGATCGAGGAAAGTAAAAAGATGGTCCCGCTGTTTGTTAAGGCGATTGCGCACGGCTTCTTCGCAGGGTTCGCTGCGGGGAGCCTCCAGTAAGAGGAGCGCTTTGCGTTCCAGGGCTTGGCGCAAGGCGCGGAAACTTTGAGGGTCGCATTGGGCTTTCTGTTTTTGGAGTGCGACGGCAGCGCGCAACATCGCTGCGGCTTCAGTCAGAAAGCCTTCCCCCTGGTGAGGGTGAAGGGCTTTGGCTTCGCTAATAGCTTTATGATGATGGGCGTAGCACTTGTGTTGGAGCGCGGTGGCATCGTCGTAAATAGCTAGACAGTCACTGACCAGCACGCCGCCGAAGTTTGTGCCCAGCAGTTCGGTCACGACCGCACGGCCCCGGCTTTGATCAACCACATAAAGGGTGCTCTGTGCATTCACGAAAACCCACAACCACCACCCTGGTCCGCCGACCCACCAACTGGTCTCATCGCTATGAACCACCGGTGCTTGGCGCAGTTCTTTAGCGATGGCGTAGTATTGAGATTGGACTTTGCTCGCGAGCCGATCCAGGGCTTGGGAAAGCCCGCCGGGGCTCAACTGCAGGCTAAAACAATCGCCTAAAATGGCGCAGGTTTTTCGCATGGAGAGCCCCTTGGCCTTGTTCAGATCAGCGGCCAAGGCGAGGGCGCGAGGTCCGAGTTGGACGCCGGCAGCGCCGGTAGCCAATGACATTTGCAAAGGATGGCTGGAACGGACACTCTCACCGCATCGCGTACAGGTAGCCTCGTAAGTGGTCAGCCGTGTCACACGAGGGCGGACCGGCGCAATGTCTTCGATGGTCTGTTCGATTTGGGCCTGATCAATAAAGTGCCTGCCACCGCAGTGAGGACAAACACAGAGAGCCACTTCGATATACTCGTCGATGTGATCGGGTCGATGGCGAAAAGCACCGGGATGTCCAGGCTTGCGTCCGGGTCGCTTTGGTGTAAGGACGCGCTTCTGTTCTGGTCTGCGGAAGGGTGCAGCCTGCCGGTGGGCGGCGCGCTGGGCAGCTTCGAGCGCCTCTTCCAGCTCGCGGATGCGATTGGTTTTGACTGCCAATTGCTCAGAGAGCCGAGCATTTTCGGCCCCTAGGCGCTCCAGTTCCGCTGAGCTCTCGGCGAGCTGCTGGGCCTGTCGCAGAGCAGTTTGGAGCAAGCGATCGGGATCCTGATGGCGCCATTGGCTAAGGATGGCCGCCGCCGTCTTCATGCACAAAGCCGCTCTTTAAAATCAGCACAGAGCGCATAGAGATAAATGTCTTTGATGGGTACCCGTAGCGTGTTGTCCCGATCGTAGCGGCTGCGACCGCAAGTCGAGCCCACCCGCACCCAGTTGGCCGCTCTGTAGCAGATGCCAGAAAAACGTTCGCGCTCAACGAAAGTCTCTGCCAGGCAGGGCGCGATCTGGTATTTGCTTTGCCAGTCGCCGCGCAAGCGCCGCAGGATTATGCCGAGAATATGACTGGCCAGATGAGGCACGCGCACGTGAGACAGAATCAGAAAGCGGCTATTGTTAACTATCAGTGAGAGCCGCTGCTGGCGCTGCTGGGCACTCCAGCCGATGAAGCCATCGCGCGCTTTGACTTTCCAGGCCGCGCCGCCAAAGAGCACGCAGGCCAAGTCGCGACTATAGCAGTCGCGAATGAGGTAGCGTAAGTTTTGGCCGGAGGCGCCGCCAAAGCCTAGATAATGATCGCGCTCTAGATAGCAGACAAAGTCATCGGCCTCTTTAGTCCGTGGCTGGATCAGCATCAGTTCCAACGGGCGTAGAGCCTCCAGCGGACCTTCGATCCGCTCCTGGCCACTGCCAGTGGCCCAAAAGAGTTCCGGCTTTGAGAGCGCACGCAACCTCCGGCCTCCGCCTCGGCGCTGGCGCGGCGGCAACTTGATCAGGCCACGCTGGGCCAGCTTGGCCAACAACAGCCGGGCCGACATGTCTTTGAGCTGTCCGCTCGCTGTGCGCCAGTTGAATGCTTCGCTGACCGCGACCGAGAGTCGGCGGCGACTCCAGTGGGGATGCTCGGCAATCAAGCACCGGATGACTTCCACATCCTCCGCGCTCAGCCAGCGCCCTTGCACCACCTGGGAAACAAACATTCCCAGTTCTTAGCCCGCTCCATTTCTGGAAACCAGAAAAAAATTTTGGAGGGCCCTTTTTTTGTGCTAAACGGCGCTTAACACGAACTGGGTTTCAACCCTGGGAAGCGTGTGCCATCAAGCGACGCCCTGAAAGGGCGCAAGAGAGGATTAGTGTTCCCAGGGTTGAAATCCTGGGCTGAGTCCTGCTGTACCTTCGGGACAAAGCTCTCGAGACGCGAGCCTGCATTCGGGGAGTAGGCGCTAAACAGAAACTAGCCCGAGGCTAGCCCCTATCGCTCACAAACCCTGGGGGGCAGCCCAACACCCCGTTTCAGTCTGTTAAAAACGCAATTTTCCTCCAGAGCCGCCTCCCGGGCGGCTCAATAGCGCGAAAATCTCACGAGCGCTTTGGCTCGTGAGATTTTCGGGTTAAGATCGCGCCAAACCAAGATAGAGCCTGCGGATGTGATCGTCATTGAGAAGATCCGACGATCTGCCGGTCAGCGCGATCCGGCCTGTTTCCAATGCGTAGGCGCGATTTGAGATTTTAAGGGCCATCCGGGAATTCTGTTCGACGAGGATAACGCTGATTCCTTCCTCGCGATTGATCTCGACGATCGCCCGAGCGATGTCGCGGACGATCATTGGCGCGAGGCCGAGCGAAGGTTCGTCCAGAAGAAGTAACCGCGGACGGGCCATCAGCGCGCGACTTATAACAACCATTTGCTGCTCCCCACCCGAGAGGCTGCCGGCCTGTTGCCGTAATCGCTCCTTCAGGCGCGGGAAACGGGCAAAACTCTTCTGAAGATCCTGTTCGATCCCCTTTTTGTCTCTGCGAAGATAGGCACCCATCAAGAGGTTGTCCTTTACGGACATGAAGGGATAAACATGGCGGCCTTCCGGCACCATTGAAATACCGAGCCCGACGATAGCGGCTGGGTCCAGCTTGTCGATGCGTTGGCCGTTGAACCAAATTTCTCCGGCCGAAAGCTTGGCCAGACCGGTAATGGCCCTGAGCGTCGAAGTCTTGCCCGCGCCATTCGCACCGATAAGCGCAACGATTTCACTTTTCTCGAGATTCAACGACACATCGTCAAGAGCCTGCACCTTGTCGTAGTGGACGCTGATGTTCCGAAGAGCGAAATACATTGCTCAATGCCCTAATTCGTCGTCGGCCCGGCCAAGATAGGCCTCAATCACCGCGTCGCTTCGCTGGATCTCGGCCGGCGCGCCTTCCGCGATCTTGAGGCCGAAATTTAAAACGACAATTTTGTCGCTGATCCGCATCACAGCCGACATATCGTGTTCCACAAGCACAACGGTCACGCCCCGATCCCGAATGCCACGAACCATTTGCACCGCTGTGTCCGTTTCCTCCAGGTTCATGCCGGCGAAGGGCTCATCGAGCAATAACAGTTTCGGTTCGGCCGCCATAGCAATCGCGATACCGAGTGCGCGCAGATGGCCGTGGGGAAGGTTGCGCGCCTGCAAGCGTTTAACGGCGCCCAAGCCCAAATAGTCGAGAATCTCTGTCGCACGATCGCCGAAGCTCGCCTCATCGGCTCGGGCCTTCGGACTTCCGAAATAGATGCCGAGGCTGGAAGCCCTGCAGAGCAACTGGTGGGCGACAATGACGTTCTGCAGCGCCGTCATTTCTTTGAAGATCGCCGTCTCCTGAAATGTCCGCACGACGCCTCGTCTCGCGACTTCATGGGGTGGCAGGCCGGTGATCGTTTGTCCGTCGTAGAGCACTTTGCCGGAGGTCGGCGCCACGAAGGAACTAATCAACTTGAACAGCGTGCTTTTGCCTGCGCCATTAGGCCCGATAACGGCGACTATCTCTCCTTTTTCAACCGAGAAGCTCACGTTGTTGACAGCAGTCAGGCCACCATAACGTTTGGTTATTCCCTGAATCTCGAGGATCGGCATGGCTAAGTCTTTGAGCTTTGGCGTTCGGCAAGGGGCCGCAGACCCAGGCTCAAAATACCGTTCGGCAGCCAGAGCATACAGAAGATCATCAGGGCGCCGTAGATGAGCGCCTGGTAATCTTGAACCGCGTGCAGGAGCTCGAACGAGATCACCAGAAGGAACGCACCAACGACCGGGCCAAACAGGTAGTCCAGCCCGCCAAGGAAGCAATAGAGCAGGAAATTCACTGAATCCGCAACGGTGTAGGTCGAGGGGTAGATGTTTTGCTGAAAGGCGACAAAAAATGCGCCTCCGATTCCGGCCATGAAACAACAGACCGAGAAGGCCATGACGCGATACTTCGCTATATTAATGCCGATCGATGTGGCAAGATCCTCATTTTGACGCAGGGATCGGAACACCCAGCCGAGCCGGCTGGTCGACAATCGCCAGACGGCGATGAGTCCAAGGGCCAGCATTGCGGAGGCCAGGAAATAATAAGGCATCGGATTGGCGCTGCTGAACTGCGGCACCACCGTCAGCCCGAGGATCGATATTGCTCCAGGGGGAGGAACGTTGACGATGCCAGTCGCGCCTTTCGTTACATCACCACCGTTGAGTGCGAGCAGCCTGATTGCCTCTGTCAGGCTCAGCGTCGTCATTGCGAAATAGACGCCCTTGAGCCGGAGCACGGGCCAACCGATAAGCGCACCCAAGCCGGCCGAAACCAGCCCTGACAGAGGCATGCAGATCCAGAACGAAATTCCATACCGAGTGGCAAGGATGGCGGTCACGTAGCCACCGACCAGAGCAAACGCACCCTGGGCCAGATTCATGCGACCGATCGAGAAAGTGACCCACACGCCCAGACTGATGAACGACAAAACAGCTGCGTTGGTCAGGACGGTGATGAAGTAGGGTGATCTCCCCAAGGTCAGCGGAACTCCGACAAACAGGAGCAGGACGAAGGCTGTGAAACCGATTATTTGCCGGAGCGCAAGAGCGCCTGCTTCGTTGGCCGTTGGCCGACCACCATTGTCAGTCACCTGGACCATCTGATCGTTTTACCCCCACGGCTTCCCCATCAGGCCCTGTGGCCGGAACAGCAGGAAGACGATTAAACCGATAAAGATCAAGAGATAGGTAATGGAGCCTGGCAGAAGCGCGTAACCAATAGCTTCGGCAAATCCCAGCACGACGGCGCCGAGAATTGCTCCCGGCACAACACCGGCGCCGCCAATCATAATCATGATGAAAGCCTTTATCGAGTATACGGTCCCGACTCCGGAGTTGACCCCGAAAACGGTCATGAGAAGGCCACCGGCAAGACCGGCAAGCGCCGCGCCAAGGGCGAAGCCCAGCGCAGCTACGCGATCGACGTTAACCCCCATGAGGTAGGTTACCTCCCGATCCTGCGCCAGGGCGCGCAGCGCGCGGCCCAGCTTTGTATATTGAACAAACAGGAGAAGGCCGGCGATGAGGACGAGAGCAAGAACCATGACCAGCAGCCGGCCGGCCGGCAAAAAGGCGTCTCCAATCTTAAATACGCCGCTCACCACGGGAGGAACGCCTCGCTGTTTCTCTCCAAAGGAAGAAAGCGCAAGGTTCTCCAGCAGCAGCGCCGTACCCACGGCAAGCAGCATAGAATTTTCTTCCCTGGTCGCGATCTTACGCATGCGCCGGAAGAAGAACGTCTCAAAACACCACCCAATCACGCCGAGCACGAAAACGACACCGATCAGGCTGACGAAATAGTTCACACCGAACAGGCCATACAGATAGTAGACGACAAATCCACCGATCATAAACATCTGTCCGTGGGCAAAATTCAGAATGTTCATGATGCTGAAGATCAAAGTGATACCGAGCGCGATCAGAGCATAGTTGACGGCAAGCACAACCCCATTGACGAGCACCTGTTGCAAAAATCGTTTCCTCCGTTTCGAATTGCCGCAAAAAGGGGGTTGCTGGCACGAGCCGGCGCAATCTGCGAACCCCAATCACTCAACGCTGCCGATGAACAGGGTCTCGAATTTGCCGCCCTTCACTTCATTGACTACCATAGGGACCCCGATCTGTCGTGGCTGTGAAAAATAAGCTGTTCCGACATATTTCAGCGGCTTATCCTCCTTGAGGAATGGGTTTTTCATGCTGAAGTCATCCATCGCCTTTTTGAATAACTCGACGTTACTGATCGCCTCGGGTCCCGCCTTTCGAAGGGTTTGAAGGATGATCTCCAGGGCGTAGACCTTTGTGCCGGCCTCGTCATTCCACTCTCCAGCGACTTTCTTGTAGCGCTCCACAAAATTTTCCATCTCCGGGCTACGGATCTCGGGTGTGCTGGCGCCACCTACGGAGATAAAGCCTTCGGCCGCAGAGCCTGCGACTTCGTTCAGGATCTTGATATCCTGGGCGGTTTCGGTCGAAAGGATGCCTTTGAAGCCCAGTTCACGAGCGCTTTTGATTAAAAGCGGCGCATCAGCCGGTGCGACACCTGAAAGGACGATGAGGTCGGCGCCATTGCTCACGACCCGCGACATCACCGGAAAGAAGTCGGTTGTGCCCGGCTCGTAAGTATCGTTGGAGGATTTGATTTCCAGACCGAGTTTCTTGGCGGCCTGGACGCCTTGGTCCCGCTGATCGAGTGGGTCCGACTCGTTGCGCGCGATAAAGCTCACTGATTTTACGCCCTTCTTGTCCATGAGGTATTTATAGATAATCGGTCCGGCCTGATAAGATGCGATCATCCCCAGAACCGCGTTGCCGTGCGGGGGCGAATAGAGCGACTTCTGGAAGGCGTAAGGGAAGTAAATAGCGCCCGAAGCTTCAGCAACAGGCTGGACGCTCGCAGCGGTCGTGTCGACATTCGGTCCGATGATGTAATGAATACCTTCCTGCTTGGTCAGACGTTCGCAGCCTGAGACGGCTAACTTGGGATCATTTTTGTCGTCGATGGCGACGATCTCGATCTTATATTTCTTCCCGCCTATTTCAAACCCACCCTGCTCGTTGTGCAGTTGAGCCGAAGTTTGCGCACAATATTTGTTGACGAGACCCCAGGAAGCAGCGGGTCCACTCATCACTCCAAGAACGCCGATTTTCAACACGTCCTCGGCGAGAAGTGAACCCGAAAAACATACCGATCCAAGCGCTACGAGCACAATTCCGATTGGGAACTGGCGGCGATAAAACTGCATTATCCTCATAGATTCCTGTCTTCCCCACCCGCGCAATCGACGCCAGGAAAAAAGGCGCCAGCGCGATTGCGAAATTAGCCCCATCATATATTGGCGCTCTGGATCGGCAAGAAAGAAGGATATGGGGGAGAGAATTCAGAATTCAGGAGTCATGAACTCCGAACTTCAAGCCTCGAACTCCGAACGACGAACCGTCGGCCGCCGGTCTTTTCGTGGTCATTCCCACCATCAAAGACTGACTGAATCGGGTTTGAACAAAACAGCCCCCAGGCGATGTTGGGAGACAGTCTCGGGACTCGCGCTTTGATTGTCGACTCCGGCGCTTCCGCCTTTGGCTACTACCTTCTCTAGCGAGCTTCCAAGATTCTTTGGGCTCCAGACCTTATCAATCAAC
>Ga0306923_10003593_pt1 | contig 14683 bp, 12 predicted proteins | sample sta12Can44000108_FD_203841 | JGI IMG/M metagenome (GOLD analysis project Ga0306923, IMG submission 203841) | Lab enrichment of tropical soil microbial communities from Luquillo Experimental Forest, Puerto Rico - statanox.12C.anox.44.000.108 (v2)... | ecosystem: Environmental > Terrestrial >... | reverse complement strand
ACCCGCGGATGGGCGACGCCGCTAAAGGCAGCTTCCGCCCACCCCAAACCCATGCCTTCCCACAGCATGCGGGCGAGCTTGGTAATGTTGGAATTGGCGTCCGGGTCATTGGTGCCCCGCCCGACGACGACGAGCAAGGTTTCGGCGCGCGGGATTCGCGCGTCGGCCGCTACCGCGATACGATCGGCTGCCGCCTGCAGCAATTTCGGGTCTATGCCGAGATCGCGCCCCAGCCGCACATCGATATCGGGATTTTCGGCGATGAAGCTGTTCATCTCCCAAGGCAGGTCGTTTTTGACGTGACTGCCGGCAAACAGCATACCGGGTATCGCCAGAATTCGCCGCGCCCCGCGCGCCGCCAAAAGGGCAAGCCCGTCGCGGATCGTCGGGCGCGCGAATTCGAGATAACCGGTGGCGAAATCGAAGCCATGCAAGCGCGGGCGCAATGCTGCGGCCGCCAACTCGAATTCCTCGATCGCTTCGGGATCACGGCTGCCGTGTCCGCAGAGGAGCACCGCCGTATCGGTCATCGGCCGATTCTCCTCGCGCCGGCATGACAGCCGCGGCTGCCAATTCTTTGGTGCTGCTGGTCGCCGGTCTTGGTGTCGACGCGCTGTTCGGCGACATGCCTGCGGTCTTCCGCTATATCCCGCATCCGGTCGTTTTGGCCGGCCGCGCGATCGCATACTTCGACCGAAAGCTCAACCGCGAAGCCCGCAGCGAGGCGTCGCGCCGCGAACGCGGCATCGTCACGGTCGTTGTGCTGGTCGGCGGCGCGGCGGCGCTCGGGCTGGCCGTCGAGCGGGTCTGCCGCGGCAGCCTGATCGGCGCCGCGTTCGAAGCCGTGACGATTGCAATACTGGTCGCCCAACGCAGCCTCCACGATCACGTCGCCGCCGTAGCGGCGGCGCTCGCGTCGGGCGGAGTGGCTGGCGGACGCGACGCGGTGCGGCACATCGTCGGCCGCAATTCTATGAGCCTCGACGCACACGGCGTGGCTCGCGCCGCGATCGAGAGCTTGGCGGAAAATTTCAGCGACGGGGTCGTCGCGCCGGTTTTTTGGTATCTGGTCCTCGGTATGCCGGGGCTCTTCGCATACAAAATGGCGAACACTCTCGACAGCATGATCGGTCACCGCACAGAGCGCTACCGCGCCTTTGGATGGGCGGCGGCCCGCCTCGACGATGTTCTCAACACCATTCCGGCGCCGCTCAGTGGCCTCCTCCTCGCCGCCGCCGCGGTGTTCACCAACAACAGCCGGCCTGGCCGAGCGTTGGCGGTCATGCTGCGCGATGGGCGCAAACACCACTCGCCCAATGCGGGTTGGCCGGAAAGCGCAATGGCGGGCGCGCTTGGCCTGGCGTTGGCGGGACCGCGGCATTACCCCGAGGGTCTCGTCGCGGATCCGTGGCTCGGTGAGGGCACCGCGCGGGCCGGGGTGCCCGACATCGTGCGGGGATTGCAGCTTTATTGCACTGCCTGCTTGATCCAGGGCGGCCTGTTGCTGGGGGTTCTGCTGGCCCCACATGTTATGCCGCTCGCCTGAGACTGGGCGGCCGAGCGGCAGCCAACAACACCGAAAGGTCGAGACTGCACTCGAGATGATCGGCGAGCGCATCGAGGGTCGTCTCGATTTGGTGCTCGTACGCAATTGCCCCGGGCTCCCCGCCCAATGCCGCAACCAATGCCCGGCGGAACGGGTCGCTACCGAACAGCCCATGCAGATAACACCCGGCAACCAGCCCGTCGCCGCTGATGCTGCCGTCGCACCCGCCTTTCAGCCGCAGCATCGGGCGTTCCAGACCCGGTCCGTTGGTCTCGCCGAGGTGCATTTCGTAGCCGTGGACTGGCATCCCGGTCGCCAGCTCGACGCCGGAGCATTGCGCGAGACGTTTGGTGTCGGTCAGAACGGTCTCCACATCGAGGAGACCCAGCCCCGGCACCGTCTGCTTTTGGCCTTCCACGCCGAGCGGATCGGCGATGCTTCGACCAAGCATCTGGTATCCGCCGCAAAGGCCGAGGATCCGTCCGCCCTGGCGGCGATGCGCCAAAAGATCGATGTCCCATCCTTCGCGCCGGAGAAATTCGAGATCGCCGATCGTTGCCTTCGAGCCGGGAAGGATCACCAGCGCGGCGTCGCGCGGCAACGGCTGCCCCGGCCGGATCATGACCAGCTCGATCCCCGGCTCCGCCCGCAGTGGATCAAGATCGTCGAAATTGGCGATGCGGGGCAGCAGCGGCACCGCAACGCGCACCGGCCCCTCACCCCGGCCCTCTCCCCGCAAGCGGGGAGAGGGAGAGACCCGCGCAGCGGCAAGCGCGAGAGAGTCTTCGGCGGGTAGAGCTGAGGCAGCGGAATAGAAGGGCACCACGCCAAAGCAGGGTATCCCGGTGCGGCTGGAGATTGCCGATATTCCGCCATCAAACAACCCGACATCGCCGCGGAATTTGTTGACGACATATCCCGCGAGAAACACCCGCTCGCTCTCCGACAGCAGCGCGTGTGTGCCGACCAACTGGGCGATGACGCCGCCGCGCTCGATATCGGCGATCAGCACGACCGGCACATCGGAGGCCTCGGCAAAGCCCATATTGGCGATGTCGCCGTCGCGCAGATTAACCTCGGCGGGACTGCCGGCCCCCTCGACGAGGATGAGGTCTGCGGCCTCAGCGAGGCGGGAAAACGAGCCGAGGATCGCCGGCAGCAGGCTTGGGGCCAGCCGGCGATATTCGGCGGCGCCGGCCGCGCGCCACACTCGCCCGTGCAGCACGATTTGTGCCCCGTTCTCCGATTGCGGCTTCAGCAGCACCGGGTTCATGTCGGTGACCGGATCCGTGCCGCAGGCGCGCGCCTGCAATGCCTGGGCACGGCCGATCTCGCCGCCATCGGCGGTGACGGCTGCGTTGTTCGACATGTTCTGCGGCTTGAACGGCCGCACCCTTAGTCCGCGCCGGGTGTAAGCGCGAGCCAGTCCGGCGAGCAGCAGCGACTTGCCGACATCCGAGCCCGTCCCCTGCAGCATCAGCGCTCGGGCCATCAGAACTCAATCCCGGGCTGCGCCTTAACGCCGGAGCGGAACGGGTGCTTGACGAGCGTCATCTCGGTAACGAGATCGGCCGCTTCGATCAGTTCCGGCCGGGCGTTGCGGCCTGTCACAATGACGTGCAGGTCGCGCGGCTTCGCCTTCAGCGTCGCGACAACCTCGTCGACCAGCAAGTAGTCGTAGCGCAATACGATGTTGAGCTCGTCGAGCAGGACCAGTCGGTAGGACGGATCCGACAGCATCGCCTTGCCCGCCTCCCATGCTTTGCGCGCAGCGGCGATGTCGCGGGCGCGGTCCTGGGTATCCCAGGTGAAGCCCTCGCCCATTGCCCGCCAGGTTACGAGGTCACCGAACCGCTCGAGCGCGACGCGCTCGCCGGTCGACCACACGCCCTTGACGAACTGGACGACGCCGACCCGCATGCCATGGCCGAGACAGCGCAGCACAATCCCGAAAGCGGCCGTCGACTTTCCCTTGCCCTTTCCGCTGTGGACGATCAAAAGTCCCCGTTCCTCCGTCTTAGTCGCCAGCATGCGCTCGCGCGCCGCCCTGCGTCTCGCCATCTTCTCGTTATGGCGGCGGTTGACCTCCTCTTCGGTTTCGGAACTGGTGCCCTCTCCGCCCGCTTGCGGGGGGAGAGGGAGGGGACCCGTCGTGGGAGCGACGGGGAGGGTGAGGTGGGCTCGGCCGCCAAATGGAGCTGGGGCCTCCCCCACCTCACCCCGACCCTCTCCGCCCCCCAGGGCGGAGAGGGAGAGGTTGGGTTTCATTTCGCGCTCCATTGAGTGAGGGCCTCGCGGGCGCTGTTGCGGCGCGGGCGCCACAGCCCGCGGTCGATTGCCTCCAGAAAGCGCCGGCTGGTCTCGGTGAGGGCCGCGGGGTTGTGCTCGGCCATGAAGCTGCGCACCCCGTCATCGACGAGATAGGCATCGTAGAGCGAATCAAAATGCGCGTCGTCAACCGCTCGCGACGTTGCCGCAAATGCAAAAAGGTAGTCGACGGTCGCGGCGATCTCTGCGGCGCCCTTGTAGCCGTGGCGCATCACGCCGGCGATCCAGCGCGGGTTGGCCGCACGGCCGCGGACGACACGGCCCAACTCCTCGCGCAGGCTGCGAATGCGCGGTCTCTCGGGCCGCGAATGGTCGTTGTGCCAAACTGCGGGCGCGCGGCCGGAGAGCTGGCGAACAACGAGCGCGAGCCCACCCTCGAATTGGTAGTAATCATCGCTGTCGAGCAAGTCGTGCTCGCGGTTGTCCTGGTTGTGCAATACGGCTTCGGCGGCGGCCAGTCGCGCTTCGAGCATTGCCCGTTCGGGCCGCCCTTCGCAACCTGCTCCATAAGCGTACCCACCCCACCCGAGATAAGCCTCGGCGAGGTCGCGTTCGTCCTCCCAGACCCGCTCGTCGATCAAGGTCTGCAATCCAGCCCCATAGGCTCCCGGTTTCGACCCGAAGACGCGATATCCGGCGCGTTGGGCGGCTTCTTCCGGCGCCACCCCCTTCTTTTCGAGCGCTAATCGATCGGCAGCGTATCTGGCGGCGAGCGGATTTGTGGCCGAGGGTTCGTCGAGCGTGGCAACGGCGCGCACGGCCGAATCGAACAGGTCGACCAAACCGGGAAAAGCATCGCGGAAGAAGCCGGAAATTCGAAGCGTGACATCCACTCGCGGGCGGTCGAGCACCGAGGCCGGCAGGATTTCGAACCCGGTCACTCGCCCGCTCGCCCGCTCCCAGACCGGGCGAACGCCCATCAACGCCAACCCTTGGGCGATGTCGTCGCCACCGGTCCGCATATTCGCGGTGCCCCATGCCGACAATGCGACCCGCGCCGGATAATTTCCGTATTCCTGCGCATGACGCTCGAGCAGAAGCGCCGCCGATTTCCAGCCGAGCTGCCAGGCTGCCTGGGTCGGCACGGAGCGGGTGTCGACGGAATAGAAGTTCCGGCCGGTCGGCAATACCTCCGGCCGGCCGCGGCTCGGCGCACCGGACGGCCCGGGTTGGACGAAGTGCCCGTCGAGTCCCGCAAGGAGCCCAGCGATTTCGGCCTCGCCGGTCCCCGCAATTGCCGGGCATAATTCCCGTTCAATCCAGTCGAGAACGGAATGGGTTTTGGCCCAGCTGGGGTCCGGAAAAAGATCGCCGGCGACGAGACGGGCGGCCAGCATTTCGAGCCGTTCGACAGTGTCTCCGGCACTGCGCCAAGCACCGTCGCCGGCCAGCGCAGCGGGACGGCGTCCGGTCCAATGTTCGGCCGGGTCCATGGTCAGCGGGTCATGACCGAGCCCGAGATCGTCCGCCAGCGCGCGCAGCAACGACGCATCTTTTGCGGCACTGCCGCGGCCGGGCCGGGCGAATGCGACAAGCAATGAGCGCAGCCGCTCACCCTCCGGACTGCGACCGAAGACATGGAGCCCGTCGCGGATCTGCAGCTCTTTCATCTCACACAGGAACCCGTCGAGCTTGCGCAATGCTGCGGCGGGTTCGTCGCCGGAAGCAATGCCGCAATCGCCGTCCAGCCCTATGGCTCGCGCTTGTTCCAGAATCGCGGCGGCGAGCACAGTGAGCCGGCGGGAATCCCCCAGGGCGGCCTCGTAGTATTCGTCGATCAGCCGTTCGAGCTCGGCCATTGGGCCATAGCTGCCGGCGCGGGTCAGCGGCGGCGTCAGGTGATCGACAATCACCGCCTGAGCCCGCCGCTTCGCCTGCGTCCCCTCACCCGGGTCGTTGACGATGAACGGATAGAGATGCGGCAATGGCGCGAGCACGGCCTCCGGAAAGCACTCGGCGGAGAGAGCCAGCGATTTGCCGGGCAGCCATTCGAGGGTGCCATGCTTCCCGAGGTGAATGACCGCGTCCGCGCGAAATTCATCGGTAAGCCAGGCATATGCCGCGAAATACCCATGCGGCGGCACCAGCGCCGGGTCGTGATAGGTCCCTTTCGGGTCGATGTTGTAGCCGCGCGCCGGCTGGATCAGCACGGCGAGATTGCCGGCGCGGAAGCCAGGAATCGCCAAGCGGCCGCAATCCAGCCGGCCCGGCCGGAAGAACGGATCGCGTTCGGCGGAGCCCCAACGGCCGTTTACTGCTCGTTGCACCGCTGCCGGCAGCGTCGCAAAGAAGGCGGAGTAATCCGCGAAGGACAGCGATTCCTCGGCTGGGGCGCCAGGGTTGCTGTTGGTTGGACCAGCCAACAGGCGCCCGATCAATTCTTCAGCGTGGCTCGGCTCGTCGTCGACGTGGTAGCCGGCGTCCGCCAGCGCGCGCAGCATCGTGATCGCCGATGCCGGCGTGTCGAGCCCGACGCCGTTACCGATCCGGCCGTCCCGGTTTGGATAGTTGGCGAGGATCAACGCCACGCGTCGCTCGGCGGCCGGCTTCGCGCGCAGGCGCGCCCAGTTGCGCGCAAGATCGGCGACGAATGCGATCCGGTCGGCGACCGGCCTGTAGCCGACGAGATCGGCTTCGGTCTCGGGATCGCGGCCTAGCGGGGCCTTGAATGATACCGCGCGCGAAAGAATGCGCCCGTCGATCTCCGGGAGCGCCACATTCATTGCGAGATCCCGCGGGCCGAGCCCCCGGGTGCCGCTGCGCCAGCTCTCCTCGTCCGCACCCGCAAAGACCACCTGCAGGATCGGACAATCCGCTTTCGCCAGCGGGTCCTCGGCCCCGCCGGCACTTACGGAAAAACCCGTCGCATTGAGGATCACCGCCGGCGGCGCAGCAGCAAAGAGCTCGGCGATCAGCGCGGCAGTTTCGCCATCCTTGAGACTGTGCACAAAAACCGGTAGCGGACGAAGCCGCCGGGCCGACAGCGCCTGAACCACCGCATCGATCGGCGCGGTGTTTCCCGACTGCACGAGCGCCCGGTAGAACACGATCGGCACGACCGCGCCCTCTCCTCGCCATTGCTCGACAATCTCGTTGAGGCTCGGCAGCGCGCGATCGGGCCAGTAAAGTCCCGCCCGCAACAGCGGCGCAGGCTCCGCCCATTGCGCCGTGTAGCCGATCAGCGACCCGGCATAGCGGAGCAGGTTTTCGGCGTTCACGGGGCCGCCTTCGGCGAGATAGCGCCACATGCGATAGACAGGATCGGGTTCCAGCAACGAAAGCCGCGTCAGCTCCGGATCGGGTTTGTCGTCGCCGGGCAGTAGCGCCAACGGGATGGCGCGCGCGCGGCACGTTTCGACCAGACGCTCGACCCCGTAGGGCCAATAAGCGCTGCCGCCGAGCAGCCGCGCGATGACAAGCTGCGCCTCTCCGACGGTCTCCATATACAGATCGACCGAGAAATTGTGGCCGAGCCGCTGGATCGGCGCGAGGCGCAGACGCGGCGCGGCCGGATCTTGCATCCGGCGCCGCGTCTGTGCCGCCGAGATGAGCGCAATCTCGGTGTCGGCGCTCGACAGCAATACGATGTCGCCCGAAGTCTGGGCGAGATCCACGGCGGCGGAGCCGTCGGCGATTGTCCCCGGTGCTGTCGCGAGCAGATGCATTTAGCCGCCCAAGGCCGCAGTAATCGCGCCGCGATCGAGGCCCTTGCGGCCGATCACGACAAGCCGCGTCTCGCGCTTCTCGCCGCTATGCCAGGGCCGGTCAAAATGATGCTGAACCCGATCGCCGACGGCCTGGATGACCTGCCGGCGATCGCGGCCGGGTAGGTCGACAAAACCCTTGACCCGCAGCACGTCGTGGAGACCGATCGCGGCTTGCAACCGAGCAAGAAACGCTCTCTCGTCTTCGACGCCCCCTCGGGTAACAACAAAACTTTCGAAGTCGTCGTGGTCGTGCCCGTCTTCGAGCTCGTGCACCGACGGCCGCGACGCGAGGTCGTCCTCCACGGCGGCCGCCAAGCCGAGCGCCACCCACGGCGGCAGCCTCCCCTCGCATGTGCCAACGAGCTTGACCCCCGGACGAAGCTGCACCTCGATCTCCCGACGGAGCGCCGCGAGGGGCACTGCGTCGATCAGGTCGGTTTTGTTGAGGACCACCAGATCAGCGCAAGCGAGCTGGTCGCCGAACACCTCCTCCAACGGATTGTCGTGCGCAAGGGCGGGATCGGCCGCGCGCTGCCGGGCGACGGCGTCGGGCTCGGCCGCAAACAGCCCCGCAGCAACCGCAGCGCCGTCGACCACCGTCAGCACTCCGTCGACCGTGGCGCGGGTGCGGATCTCCGGCCAGGCGAAGGCCTGCACCAGAGGTTTCGGCAAAGCCAGACCCGAAGTCTCGATCAGAATATGTTCCGGCGGCTGCTCTCGGTCGAGCAGGCAGCTCAAGGTGGGCACGAAATCCTCGGCCACGGTGCAGCACAGGCAGCCATTGGACAACTCTACGATGTCTCCATCGCCGCACGCTGCGTCGCCGCAGCCAAGCAGCAATTCGCGGTCGATGCCGAGCTCGCCGAATTCGTTGACGATCACCGCGAGGCGCCGGCCTTCGGCATGGGCCAAGAGGTGCCGCACCAGGCTCGTCTTGCCGGCGCCAAGAAACCCGGTGATCACTGTCGCAGGGACACGGCGCATCGGCTCAGGACCCCTTAAGAACGAGGGGTAGGCCCGCCGCGACAAAGACCACGCGATCGGCGAGCGCCGCGACCTGTTGATTGAGGCGGCCGGCCGCGTCGCGAAAACAACGGCCGAGCGGCGTCTCGGGGACGAGCCCCATGCCGACCTCGTTGGCGACGATCACTACGGGTCCAGCAGCTTTTCGTAATGCCGAGACTAACTCGTCCGCCTCTCGGGCAGGTTGTCTTCCGGCCAGCAGCAAGTTCGACAGCCAGAAAGTCAGGCAATCCACGAGGACTGGTCGTCCCGGTGTCGCCTCGGCGGCGATCGCCGGTGCGAGTTCGAGGGGGGCTTCAATCGTTCGCCAGAACGGGCCGCGCCGCGCTCGATGAGCGGCGATGCGCTCGGCCATCTCCGCATCGCCTGCTTCTGCGGTGGCGCAATAGGTGCCGCCGCTCCCAGCTTCCTCGACGAGGCGCTCGGCGTAACGGCTCTTGCCTGAGCGCGCGCCGCCCAGAACCAGTGTGACGGGGGAAAGGCGCGATGGGTTCGCGCCGAATGCCGGCAATGGTCCCTCCTCCACCCGAGGGATCGTCCCAACTCATGCGATGCGGAGGTCTCCTGGCTCGGGGTCGTCGCCCGCGGCGCCTTCCCAGCCGGGTCTGGCCCAGCCAGTGGCGGTTGCCGCGGACTCGCCGCTAACAGTTGCGGGGGCAGCGCCGGCCTTGCACCGGCCTTCCCTGTCGCATCGCGAATTGAGGCTAGCACACGCCGATCGGCTGCGCCATCCTCCCTCGGCTGTTTCTCAGGCAACAGGAGGCGTTGATGAAAATCGAGGGTGGCTGCCTGTGCGGTAAGGTGCGCTACTCGGCCGACACGGAACCGACTTTTGTCGGGGTGTGTCATTGCAAGAATTGCCAAAAGGGTACCGGAACCGCCTTTTCGGTCGTCGTGGCTCTACCAACGCCGGCACTGACGGTACAGGGCACGCTGCAAACATTTACCGGCCGGGGTGACAGCGGCAAAGCGACTTATCGACGCTTCTGCCCAGAGTGCGGATCGGCGCTTATCGACGAGGCGGAGATCATGCCGAACGTAACGATGATCATGGCCGGTACGCTTGATGACGCGAGCTGGGTCGAGCCGGAGAGCGAGATCTTCTGCGATAGCGCTCAGCCATGGGTGCAGCTCGCCGGCGAGAGGCGCCGCTCCCCGAAAATGCCACCGATGTAGGCGCCTTAAGCGCGCTGCGCCGTTTGGTTGAAGAGGACGCGGCGCTCGTCTTCGGTTGGCGGGGCCGAGCGCCGCAGCTCCTTGCCTAGATCGACGCCTCGCTGCACCGCCGAACGCTGTTTTATCGTCTCGCGCCAACGGGCGACGTTCGGGAATTCGTCGAGCGGCTGGCCGAGCGGCTTTGAAATCAGCACCCAGGGCCAGCTCGCCATATCGGCGATCGAATATTCGTCGAGGATGAACTCGCGCCCGTCCAGGCGGCGCTCTAATACACCAAGGCATCGATTGTATTCGTCGGCGTAGCGCTTGTACGAATAGGGGTGCTCCCCTTGGGCGTAGTTGACGAAATGGCTTAGCTGGCCGGCCATCGGGCCGAGATTGCCGACCTGCCAGAACAGCCATTCCAGAGTTTCCTTGCGGCCCAGCCTGGTTGCCGGCATGAAGCGCCCGGTGCGCTCCGCTAGATGAATGAGGATCGCGCCGGATTCGAACACCGGCGTAGGCCCCTCCTCGTCGTCGTGGTCGACGATCGCCGGCATACGATTATTGGGGCTGATCGCTAAGAATTCGGGTTTGAACTGGTCGCCTCGGCCAATATTCACTGGGATCATGCGGTATTCGAGGCCGCACTCCTCGAGCATGATCGCGACCTTCCAGCCGTTTGGCGTCGGCCAATAATAAAAATCGATCATCGGCTGTTCTCTCCAGTGAACTGGGCAATTTCCCGAGCCGAATAACCGATCTCGGCGAGAACTTCTTGCGTGTGCTCGCCAAGCGCCGGCGCGCCCCGGCGGATTTCCGGTGGGGTTTGCGAAAAGCGCGCCGCGGCCCGAGTCTGGCGCAGGCGGCCCGCCCGAGGATGCTCGGTCTCGACGACGAGGCCCAGCGCCGCAACTTGCGGATCCCGTATGACCTGGCCGCGGGTCAGTACCGGACCACAAGGCACGCCGGCCGCGGTCAGGCATTCCAGCCATTCCGCCGCTGGCTGCGCCATCAATGCCTGCTGCGTGAGCTCCAGCCGCGCATCGATGTTCTTCTGGCGTAATGCCGGGGTCTTGAACCGCTCGTCTTCGAGCCATTCCGGTCGCCCGACGACACGCGCCAAACCGGCCCATTGCCGGTCGGTCAACGCCGCCACGGTCATGTACCCGTCCGCGGTCTCGTAGATCAGGTCGAACGCGCTGGCCGGCTCCTGCCGCTCCGGTTCGTCGCCGACGAAAGTCTGACCGCTCATATCAGAGGCCCACAAAAACCCGAGCACGGCTTCCAACATTGAAAGCCGAACATGCTGCCCTTCGCCCGTCCGCTCGCGCGCCAGCAGCGCGGCGGTGATCGCCTGCGACGCGGTGATCGCGGTCAGTTTGTCTGGCAGGATAGTGCGCAGCAGTCGCGGGCGTGCCTCGTCCGAGCCGGCCTGCACCGTGGCCAATCCGGAAAAACCCTGGATCACCGGATCGTAAGCGGGCTTTTCGGCGTAAGGGCCTATCTCGCCGAAGCCGCTGATCGAGACATAGACGATTTTCGGTGCGACGGCGCGAACCGGTTCCTCGCCGACGCCAAGGCGATCGGCGACGCCGGGGCGAAAATTCTGCACAAAAACATCGGCGGCAGCGGCCAGCTTCAGCAAGGCCTTTCGTCCGGTTTCCGTTTTCAGATCGAGGACTACCGAACGTTTGTTGCGGTTGTTGTTGAGGAACGAGGCCGTAAACCCGGCCCGCCGGTCACCGCCGGAGCGTGTCGCGTCGCCGCCGTCCGGGGCCTCGACCTTGATCACGTCGGCCCCCTGGTCCCCAAGGATCATCGTCGCGAGCGGCCCCGCCACATTCGAAGTTAGATCGACGACGCGGTACCCGTGCAATGGACCCGGCATGGTTTACCTTTCCTAATGAAACCGCGGCATGACCTCTTGGCAGAGCAGCTCCAACGCGGTCATCACCTGATGGTGCGGGACGAGGCCGCCGCAATTGATCTCCGCCAAAATGCCGTCGATACCGAGTTCGCCTTGCAAGGCGCGTAAGTGATCGGTCACTTCGTCGGGCGTCCCGACAAGCACTTGGCCGTTCAGCGCCTCTTCGTAAGTCAGGTTCTCGATCCGCTTGAGCCGCTCCGCCCGCCCCTCGACCGCGCGGGTGCCGGCGCGGCTCAATGAATCCCTGAGCCTCTGGGCCTGCTCCCGGTAGAAATGCATCAGACTTTCCCGGGGCTCCGCACGCGCCCGCTTTTCGGTCTCGGCGAGATAGGTCGGGACGCGCAGATAGACCTGCCCCCTGCCCTCGTGACCCGCCGCTGCATAGGCTTCGCGGTAGGCGCGGATCTCCGGCGCGAATTCCGAAAACGAGCCATAGCGCGCATTGATGAAAATCGGCAGCCCGCGCTCTCCGACCGCCGGATAGGTGTCCGGGCTCGCGGCGGCGATGCGAATCGGCGGGTAAGGCTGTTGCAGCGGTTGTGGGGCCACCGTGATGTTCTTGAAATTGTAGTACTTGCCCTCGAAGGAGAAATTCGGCTGCGACCACGCCAGCTCGACGATGTCGAGCACTTCGGCAAAGCGGTCGCGGCTTTCCGCGTAAGACACGCCATAGTCTTCGTAGGTGCGCGGCAAACCACTGCGCCCGACGCCAAAGATCAGCCGCCCGCCGCTGATGTGATCGACCGTTGCGGCTTCTTCGGCGATACGTAGCGGATGGCACAGCGGGAGGACTTGGACGGCGATGCCGATCTTGATCCGTTCGGTGCGCGCGCCGACCGCGGCGGCAATGCTGAGCGGCGCCGACAATACCGAACGCAGCGGATCGAAGTGGAGCTCGGCGAGCCACATCGTGTCGAGGCCCCAGCGTTCTGCCGCATCGATCTGCTCGAACGCCTCCGCGAACGCCTCCCTCTGGGTGCGGCCGGGGAGGGCCGGAAACTGGTGGAACATGCCGAATTCCATGCGGCGATCTCCCGTTCGGGGCTCGATGAGGAGCAATATTGCAAACCAACCGTCTCAGACACACAATAACCGTGATGAGCGAAGAGGCTCCCAACTTGGTTCTCGAACACCTCCGCGCCATCCGGACGGAGCTGCATCAGATCCGCGAAGAGCAGCGCGAACAGCGCGGCCATCTGGGCTCGATCGAGCGCAGTATCTCGCACATGACGCGTGAAATCGCAGAGATGGGCTTGCGGCTCGACAGGGTGCATGACCGCCTCGACCGGATCGAGAGGCGCCTCGACCTCGTCGAGGCGTAGGTTGGGCCCCGGCTCACGGAGCCGGGAAATGCGTGCGCAGCTCCTGGCCTCCGGCTTTGGCCGGGTCGGCGTCGATCAGGATGAAAGCAAAGACGGCGGGTGTCGTGCCGTTATTGACCCAGGCGTGCATCGTGCCGCGCTGTACGACGATGTCCCCAGGCTTCATGTGCACAACCTCGCCGCTGTCGAGCTCGAGGTCGCATTCGCCCGACAATAAGAGCGCGTAATCGACCGTTTCGGTGCGGTGCATGAATTTGGGCACGCCCGGCGCGAATTCGGTGATGCGGATGACCGTGCCCTCACCGGTGCCGACGTAATTGTAGCGTTTGACAAAACCCGCACGCTGCGCCGCCTCGGCCGCGTCCGAGGTGTTGTCGACCGGCATTTGGTCGGTCGACCAAATCTCGCAGCCCGAGATATGCGGACGCCCGAGCCGCGGGACTGCGGCCAGACGCTCGTCGGTCTTGACGACGGCCTTACCGTTCGAGTCGTGTCCGGTAACGATCCGCCTTACTTCCAGCGCCATTCCTTCCTCCGTCGGTCTTGCATTTGGCGCGCTGTCGCGCAACGCTAATGCATAACAGATCGACCTGACGAGTGGAGGGTGCGGTGAACGATATATCGCCGACGCAGTTCAAATGGGTGGGAACTCGGCCGATCCGCCCAGACGGCGTGCCAAAGGTCACAGGGCGCGCGATGTACGGCGCCGACTTCGCGACCGCGGGAACCCTTTACGGCAAGGTAATCCGCTCGCCGCATGCGCATGCCCGCATCCGCTCCATCGACACCTCGAAGGCCGAGGCGCTGCTCGGCGTGAAGGCGGTGGTGACCTCCGCGGATTTCCCGGACCATAAATTCGAGTATGTCGGTCCCGAGCGGGTAGCACAGAATTTCTGGCACATTACCCGAAACGTCATGGCGCGCGAGAAGGCGCTGTATGAAGGTCACGCGGTGGCGGCGGTGGCGGCAATCAGCAAGAGCGTCGCCGATGAAGCGGCGTCGCTGATCAAAATCGACTACGAGGTATTGCCGCACGTCATCGATGTCGACGAGGCGATGAAGCCGGACGCGCCGCTGCTGTTCGAGGACATGATCACGCGCGGCATCGAACCGGCACCGGCCCAACCCTCGAATATTTCCAAACGGATCGAGTTCAAGATCGGCGACCTCGAGGCAGGCTTCGCCGAAGCCGACGTAGTCGTCGAGAAGGAATTCAAGACCGCGGCGGTGCACCAGGCCTATATCGAGCCACACGCCTGCGCCGCGCGTTTCGATGCCGATGGCCAGGCCGAGATCTGGGGATCGAGCCAAGGGCATTTCGTGATCCGGGCATTGACCGCGAAGCTGCTCGATATGCCGGTCGGCAATATCCGCGTGACCCCAGCCGAGATCGGCGGCGGGTTTGGCGGGAAGACCGTCGTCTATCTCGAGCCGATCGCCACCCTTCTCGCAAAGAAATCCGGCCGCCCGGTCAAGATTGTGATGAGCCGCGAGGACACATTCAAAGCCACCGGCCCGACCTCCGGCGGCTCCATGTGGGTCAAGATCGGTGTCAAAAAGGATGGTACCATCACCGCGGCCGAGGGCGAGTTCAAGTTTCAGGCGGGCGCCTTCCCCGGCTCCCCGGTCATGAATGCGTGTTTGTGTGCCTTTGCGCCCTATAACATCGCGA
>Ga0306923_10003592_pt1 | contig 14683 bp, 17 predicted proteins | sample sta12Can44000108_FD_203841 | JGI IMG/M metagenome (GOLD analysis project Ga0306923, IMG submission 203841) | Lab enrichment of tropical soil microbial communities from Luquillo Experimental Forest, Puerto Rico - statanox.12C.anox.44.000.108 (v2)... | ecosystem: Environmental > Terrestrial >... | reverse complement strand
GTATTGCGGCAACTATCGGTTACGAGGATTTGGCCGTTCGGCAGTACAAGGAAGTTGTAGGCATAAGCACCTAAGACGCTCGCGTTGAGGGCGTCGGTCGTCAGTTGAGCGATTGTATTCGTGCTGGTGAATTCAAAAAAGTGGGTGGGGTTTCCACCATACCCGGCGCTTGCGGCGAACAAGATGTTGCCATTAGGAAGCATCGCCGCCGGAGCGTCGGCGAGATCACAACTTGTTCCGCCTGACCCGCAGACCGCCGGTACGGAGGGACCCATGGTCCAGGTGTTGGCAAATGAATTATAGATCGCGGTGGGATCTGTCGGCGACGGGGTGGCGCAGCCGCTTTGAAAGGTGACCCCGGTGTTGCCGCCAAAGGCGACCACGGTGCCGTCAGGACGCGTCACTGCGGGCCCAATTTCACCCATGCCGCAAGGAGGCGGCCGATCGGGAAGCGACACGGGCGCGGAGTGGACACTGGTCCATACGGAGGTTGCGACGGTATAGTTCTGGGCGTTGGGGGGATCCCAGACATCGATCGTCAGCACCTTGCCGGTGGGCAACAGCGTATAGCCTTGTTCCGGCTGCCACGTCCCGCCTCCACAGGGTACGTTTACGCAAGGGTCGGTTGGCGCACCGGTACTGGTCCAGCTCAAACTCGTGGCATCGAGCAGCGCATCAACGGCCGGCGAGGCGGAGGCGGCGCCGAGCAGGAATTCGCCGTTGGGTAGCACAATGCTTGGGGCGTCGCCAATGCCGCCATCTACTGCCATGTGTTGGCATGGAGGATCCTTATTAATCCAGCCCGCGCCGCTCGGCGGCGATACGGCTGTCCAGGTATTGCCAAGCGGATCGTAGATCGCGCCCAGGCTGGTCCAGGTCAGGTTGGAGGACGACCCGTAGGCGCCGCCGCAGTTGAAGTTGTATTCGCCGCCCATGATGATGACGCGGCCGTCGGGCAGCACCGCGGAGGCGTAATATTGCGGCCCATACTGCACGGGCCGGCCATACTGCACGTCGTTTATGACGGGTAGCGAGGCGATCTGCGACCAGGTTCCGTTCACATAGCTGCCGGTGATGTCCGGGGTCAACTTGTACCAATCGGGGCTCAGGCAGTTTTGTACGATCACGGTCCCGTCGGTAAGCAGAAGCGGGTTGCACAGCCGGATTCCGGCAGGCGTAGACGTCACTGCCTGCCATGTCCCCCCGAAGGCGGGCGAGGTCAGCTGCGGCGTCGCTTGCGGCGTATTTGTGGGCCGCGGAGCCAGTTGCGACAGGAATGCACGCCAAGCCGCCGGATTGCGCTTGAAGTATTGCGCCATGGGGACAGATATCCGTGGCGGGACTGGGTTCAGGGACCCCGGCGGCGGAGGCGACGCCTCTCCCACAACCTCGGGCCCCGGCATCTGAGGCGGGAGCAGCGCCTGCGCGTCTTGCGGCGACAGCGGATACGACAGCGGCGAAAGTGCGATCCCTTCGGATGTTTGCTGCGCGTCGAGCGATGACGTGTATAAAAACAGCGCAAAGGCGGCCACAAACGCTACCAACGCGATCGTGCAGCGCACAAATCCGAATTGTCTGGACATGCGCCCTCCCGAAGGTGCGCGCGATCCCCAGTCGCGGATGTCAATAAAAGGTTGACGAGGATGGGTCGGTCCTTGTGCTTGCGCGCCGGCTCGAGGCGCGAGGATCATCGCTCCGAGGGCGAGCGCAATTCGAAGAAGCGCTGCTGGTCTTCTCATGCTGTCCTTCCCTTGATTTGGTGTCATGTCGACTGCAACACGCCGAACCTGACCGGCACGGGTGCCGATAGGCTTGCCGATGTCCTCCGGTCGATGTTTTGTACCTTGGAGGCAGTAAGCGCGATCAGCCGCAATACAGAGATGTGAGCCGTGCCGTCTATCCAATCGCGTTTGGGAGGGCACGGATCGGCCGTGGTCGCTTGTAATGGCGTCGTATTCGGGATTATTTGTGATCATCTCAACCTCCCAGAGCAGGGGCTTTGACCGCGGCGCTGAACCGCCGCTTTCCCCGTTGCATAATCCTGGCTGAGACGAGGTGGGCGCTATGAGACCCGTCCAAATTCTTCCAAATCTTTTCCAAAAGAATTTTAAAAACCAGCCATCTCGATTGCGAGAGGGCCAACAGCATCGAAGGCGGACCACCCGAAAAGCCGCAGGGGACACCTCTTTGGTGGAAGGTGTCCTCTGGTGTTCTGGATGGCTTTCGAATTCAGGCGACGCAAAAGGGGGTCAATCGCTGCGGCGTACAGCCACCGTCATAGGCGCAGTTCTTGGCATAGAAGACGATGCCGTAGCTTCCTTCAGTGTAGGGGCCGGCTGGGCTTCGTGTGGCGGAGCGAACAGGCCAGCCCCGGTCGAAAGACTGGAACGTCGTGCCGGTCTCAAGCTCCTGCCGTAACTTACTCTCCGCAAAACGCCCCGACAGTGGCCTGCAGTACTGGAACACTGAACTTCAGCGTTGATGCAGCCTTCAGAAGGTCCCCAAATTGCTGTATCAGTCCGGCCACACTTTCCCTCTGACAGTCTGCCTCCCCGACCGTGCCGGCAAAACCGTAGATCACGCCGGCCGGGGAGGGCTAGGTCAACCCCGCTCGGCGGCCCGCAGCATTCGAAGAACTGCACCTCGAACGAGGTACTGCCGGCGCACGGGGATTAAACACCCGGGCTCTGTAATCCCAATCCGCATGCCCGCGGACAGCATTGTTTTAGCCTCGGCGCGGACGTTTCACAGTCATGATGGTCATGAGACGTGCCCCCCTCTAGATGAACAGATCGAGCGGCGGTAGATTTCTTTGGTAAAAACGGCGTCCGCCTGTTGGCGCTCACAGACATTTTCAATTTGGCCATTCAGGGCTTTCCCGACCCTGTCTCCCTGAGTTTCCCGACCGAAATAGAACGCGCGGCGCACCGACCGGACCAGAGCGCCGCGGTCAGGCCGTTACAGGCTCAAGGTGCCACGTTGTTTGTGTTTTTGCAGCCGGTGCCGCTGAGCACGAGGTTCTTACCGTTACCGGTGGCTGTATTGTCGATCAGGTTGGAGGGGCAGGTTGCGGCAATTCCGACACTATACCCGGTGACGGTGTTACCGATCGCCGTGCCCGTGTCAATGCTGATGCCGGTGCCGGTGCCAGCAAGGTTATTGCCACTCACGACTCCGTCAAAGGCGTCGATCCCGTCTTCGCAGGCCTCCACGACGTTGCTGGTCACCGTGCCGTTGACGACCCTTATACCGATTCCCGGACCGGCGCCGCAAACCACGGTGTTCCCCCTCACAACTGCTCCTCTAACAAGTATCCCATCCAACCCCGCCGTCCCGCCGGCGGTGCCAAAAATGCGCAGTCCCTCGACGATGGCGCCGTCAGTCCCCCCAATCCTGATGAACTGTACCCCGGTGGCGAAGCCTGAGATCGTTCCGTTCCGCGCCGCGAAGCCGCGCCTGGGTGTTTGAGGGGTCGGCCCTACGAACTGGATCGCAGTACCATCGCCGCTGCCGATGATCGCGAAACCGGCAAGGTCAATAGTGACAAAGTCGGAGTTGATCTTCAGGCAGTCGCCGGTGGCAGTGAGATTGTGCACGAGTACATAGGAGCCCGGCTGACTGATCGTTTGGCATGTCGCGATCTCGGTCGGTCCTTGTGCTTGCGCGCCAGCTCGAGGCGCGAGGATCATCGCCCCGAGGGCGAGCGCAATTGGAAAAACCGCTGCTGGTCTTCTCATGCTGTCCTCCCCTGATTTGGTGTCGTGTCGACTGCAACACGCTGGGCCTGACCGACACGGGTGCCGATACGCTTGCCGATGTCCTCCGGTCGATGTTTTGTGCTTTGGAGGCAGTACACGCGATCAGCCGCAATGCAGAGATGTGGGCCCTGCCGACTATCCAATCGCGTTTGGAAGGGCACGGATCGGCCGTGGTCGCTTGTAATGGCGTCGCATTCGGCATTATTTGTGATCATCTCAACCTCCCAGAGCAGGGGCTTTGGCCGCGGTGCTGAACCGCCGCTTTCCCCATTGCATAATCCTGGCTGCGACGAGGTAGGCGCTATGAGATCCATCCAAATTCTTCCAAATCTTTTCCAAAAGAATTTTAAAGGGCCGGCTATCGACCGGCTCGCCTTTCGCGGGCGAATGTGGTAAATAGCTACCCTTAAGGGTTATACCGTTCTTACCGGAGAACGGGCGCATGGGCAGGGTCGGGTTCGCTGACAGTATCCTGTTCGACAGCTTCCGCCTCGATCTCCGCGGCGGCTGTCTGTATCGGCTGGATCAGGGGGGTGTGGCCACCCCGGTCGTACTTGGCTCGCGCGCGCTCGATCTGCTCGGCCTGCTCGTCGAGCGACAAGGGGAGCTGGTCTCGAAAGACGAGATCATGGCGGCGGTCTGGCCGGGAAGGGTAGTCGAGGAAGCCAACCTTAACGTCCAAATTTCGAAGCTGCGCCACATCCTCGATCAGAACCGGGAACAGGGCAGCTGCATTCAGACGATACCAGGACGCGGCTACTGCTTTGTCGCACGAGCGAAGCAGCCCGACACGGATGCGTGTGGCCGAGTTTTAGCAATTCCCGAAAGCAGCACCCTCCGGCGGCCGCGTCTGTCGATCGTTGCCGATCGCGACCTGACCTCGGCGGAGTCGCCACGCGCCTCGATCGCGGTCTTGCATTCCAACGTGAGCGACGGCCCGGAGCAGCAAGATCTCGGTCGTTTTGGGGCAACTCCCATGGACGTGGCCGGATGGCTGTGCGGGCTCGGGCTCGAACAATATGGGTCCGCGTTCTACGGCACCGCTGCGTCGTCGACACGGTCGGCCGGTTCGCCGGTTTTGTCGCTAAGCACGTGGGGGATGGAGTGTCGGTCTATTTCGGTTATCCGGAAGCGCACGAAGACGATGCCGAGCGGGCGGTGCGGGCCGGGCTCGCCGTGATCGGTGCCGTCGCCAGGATGGCGAGGCCGGAACGACTCAGTGTGCGGCTCAGCGTCGCCAGCGGCTTGGTCGTGGTCGGCGATCTGACCGGTGCTGGCGCGGCGCAAGAGCGCGGGGTTGTCGGCGAGACGCCCAACCTGGCCGCGCGGCTGCAGGCGCTGGCTCAACCGGGCACGCTCGTCATTGCCGAGAGCACTCGACGGCAGATCGGCGCGCTGTTCGAGATCGAGGATATCGGACTGCAGCCAGTCGCCGGCTTTGCCAAGCCGCAACGTGCCTGGCGCGTCAAGGGCGAAAGCGGCGTCTTGAGCCGTTTCGAGGCGCTGCGCTCGGAGGCGATGCCGCTCGTCGGGCGTGACGAAGAACTCGAGCTGTTGTTACGGCGCTGGCAGCAGTCGAAAGCGGGTGCGGGGCGGGTGGTGCTGATCTCGGGATAGCCGGGGATCGGCAAGTCGCGCCTCGTCGTGGAGCTGTCTCAGGCGACCCAGAGCGATCAGTATACGCGCCTGTACTATTTCTGCTCGCCGCATCATCAAGATAGCGCGCTCTACCCGTTCATCGTCCAGCTCGAACGCGCCGCGGGTTTCGCGCGCGACGACATGGTCGAAGGGAAGCTCGGCAAATTGCGGGGATTGCTCGCGCCCAGTGCGCGCGGAGATGATGAAATCGAGTTGCTGACCGAACTGTTGTCGTTGCCGAGTTCCGCCGCCGATCTCAACCTCAGCCCGCAGCGCAAGCGCGAGAAGCTGTTCGAAGTGCTTCTGCATCAGCTCGAAACCCTGGCGCGAAACCGGCCTGTCTTGTTGGTTTTCGAGGACGCGCATTGGATCGACCCGACCTCGCGCGAATTGCTCGACCTGACGATCGATCGGGTATCGCGGCTGCCCCTCCTCGTCGTTGTCACCTTCCGTCCCGAGTTTCAGCACGTTTGGAGCGGCGAGCCGCAAGTGACGGTGCTGGCGCTCAATCGCCTTGACCGGCGCGATCGGACTGTTTTGGTCGAGCTGATCGCCGGCGGCAAGGCGTTGCCCGATGAGGTTGTCGCCGGGATCGCCGATCGCGCCGATGGCGTGCCGCTGTTTGTCGAGGAATTGACCAAGAGTGTCTTGGAGAGCGGTCTGCTGCGGGAGGACGGGGATCGCTACGTGCTCGATCGACCGCTGCCACCATTCGCGATCCCGACCAGTTTGCACGCCTCGCTGTTGGCGCGCCTCGACCGCCTGGCGTCGGCGCGGCATATTGCGCAGATCGGCGCGGCGATCGGACGCGAGTTTTCCTACGCGCTGCTGCGCACCGTCTCCCGCCTGCCCGAGGACGATCTGCAAGCTGGTCTCGCTCGCCTCGTCGCTTCCGAGCTGGTGTTCCAGCGCGGCACGCCGCCCGAGGCGGTCTACAGCTTCAAGCACGCGCTGGTGCAGGACGCGGCTCACAGTAGCCTGCTTCGCACCGCCCGCCGAGAGTTGCACTCTCAAATCGCCACTGCGCTTGAAGCACAATCACCGGAGCTCGTGGACAGCCAGCCCGAGCTCTTCGCTCAGCATTATGCGGAAGCTGGATTCGTTCAAGAATCCGTCCTCTACTGGGGCAAGGCTGGTCAGAGATCAGCCGCCCGTTCGGCAATGGCGGAGGCGGCCGCCCAATTTCAAAAGGCGCTGGACCAGCTGGCACAGCTGCCGGACGCCCCTGAACGCCAGCGACAGGAGCTCGAACTGTGGAGTTCTCTGGGTACGGTATTGCGATTCCTTAAAGGCAACGCGGCGCCGGAAACGGGCCGAGCCTATGTCCGCGCACGGCAGCTTTGGGAGCAGCTGGGTTCTCCTGTGGAGTTCCTTCGGATTCCATATGGGCAATCTCGTAACTACGCGATCCGCGGCGAACTCGATTTGGCACAGCGCTTGGACGAAGATTTGCTGCGCCTGAGCAGTCGGCGCAACGACTCGGCGGGTCTCGTTCTGGGTCACGTCTCGGCCGGCCGAACCCTGATGCTTACTGGCCGGTTTGCGTCATCCCGATTGCATCTGGAAGAGGTGCTAGCGCTTTTTGATCCAATCTCCCACCGCGCGCTTGTCCAGCAGGCCGGATTTCATCCCTACGTAACCTCAAAAAGCCATTTGGGAGTAGTCCTTTTCTGTCTGGGGTATCCCGACCAAGCATCGGCACAGAGCAACGCGGCAATCACTGAGGCGCGGCAGCTGGCTCACCCCCCGTCTTTGGCCGACAACTTGACACTCGGTGTCAGGCTGCTTTCGCTCTGCGAGGATAGTGCCGTCCTCGGCGAGTGGGTAGACCAATTGCTTGCTGTGGCGACGGAGCATGGTTTCCCCCACTGGCGGGCGGTGGGAGCGATTTTTCGCGGGTTGGTCGAAGTCAAAAATGGCAATGTGACTGAAGGGATATCTCTCCTGCGCCGCGGTTCAGCGGCTTACGAGGCAACTGGAGCGCGGGCGAATATGACCTATTATATCGCCCTCCTGGCCAGGGCATGTGAGATCGCAGAGCAAATTGAAGAGGGCTTGACCCAGTTGGACGAGGCTTTGCAGATAGTCGAAAGGACAGGGGAGCGCTGGTTTGCGGCCGAGCTGAACAGGCACAAAGGCCAGCTACTACTGCGGCAAGGAGATACCGAGGCCGCCGAGGAACTGTACCGCAAAGCCCTCAACATCGCCGCGGAGCAGGGAGCCAAGCTCTGGGAATTGCGCGCCGCAGCGAGCCTCGCCCGGCTGCGCTGCGACCAGGGTCGCCGCGGCGAAGCCTGCGATCTTCTCGCGCCGGTCTACGGCTGGTTCACCGAAGGCTTCGAGACGCTCGACCTTCAAGAAGCACAGGCGCTGCTTGAGGCGCTCGGTGGATAACCTACTACGCTTAACTATTACAACCTTGTCGGCGTGAAGGCCGGAGCTGAGCGCGCGTGACGACCAAGAAGGGGAAAATCTGCTCGGCGGCAGCGCCAGGGGGATCGGCTCGGGTCTGCCCTCGGTGATCACGACCTCGCCATTGCTCCTCTGTACATCGGCACGCGGTCGCCGAGGCGCGTCGTCGCCGCGCCAATCGGCAGCGAACGGTGCCTCCCAAGGATGGCAGGAACCGTCGCTGCCGTAGGCGGGCTCATGGAGCGCTATAGCAGTATTTTTTGAGCGTGATGATCATTGGCGAATCTGGCGCTGGTGACGTCGTAAAGTCCGTCAGAAACTCGACGAAGGCCTGTAGTTCCGTGTTCTCGCCCGGGCCACGGCGGTTCTTAACTGGGATGCCAGCTTGAGTAAGCGGATTGTAATTGTTGATGAGCACTGGCGGCGTTGTCGCCGTACTCTCTATGGCAAAATAAGCCAGCGCGCTTGTTCCGTTTCCAGGGGTGGGATAACTCCCGTTGGAACAGATTGCCGACATCGCTACAAATCCTACCGGGTCCTTCTCGGCGATAACCGCATCGAAGGTGGCCGTGATATTGGGATATTCGTGGACGAGAAGGTTGCTGGAAAGAGGTGCAGCAAGACCGTATCTGCCCGTCAATACTGTCTGAGCCGCTACGCCGTAAGGCGCAAGACTTGGGTCTTCAATCGCCACTGTCGTATAGACGGCGGAATCGTACCCGCAGCTGCCCCCGGCATCGCAGGAGACATCCACACCAGGGGTATTGCTCAATAAGGCAAGAATCCCCTGGGCATAGTTAAAAATGTAGAGCTTCGGGGCGGAGGGTGGGAAATTATAAGGGCTCACCAGATTAAAGTGATTGGTGAGCAAATCTAGCGGAGTGGCGGTGTCGGCCGCCAGAAACAGATCTACCCCCAGCATATTGCCGTTAATGATATGCTCTTCAAGCGTCGAAGTGGCACCGTTGTCGACTACGGTAACAGTGTAGCCGGGGTTTTCCATTTGAAATGCGTTTATAATGTCGGTTATCGCGCTGTTTGAGGGCGGAAATCCGTAAAAATTAGACGCCACGGCGAGGTTGATGTTTGTCTTCGCGTGAGGTGAATTCGCGTGAGCTACAAATGAAGACGACATCAAAATCGTCGCCGAAGCGATGCCTCCAATCCATTGTCTCGCATTGCCGCTGAGCATCGTTGGATTCTTTCCTTTCTTTGGGTTAATCGTGGTCGGTGGGATCGCGTACCTCGATGCTGTCGATATTCGAGACAAATCGGCCACCGGCCTTGTCTCCTGGAACAACGATCCGCGCAAAACCAGCGCTGCCGAGCGACTGCCCGCCAGTGGCATACGCAACCATGATTTGACTACCGCCAAAGAACGGATCGAACTCGCCGGCGCCAAATACCGATTGATAGCAATCGGTGCCCGTCACGATGACGACCTTATGCAGAATGTCATTTTTGATGGTCGGGTTCGTGACGATCCCGTTGACTGGCGGGTTATTCAAGAGGTCCCATAGCAGAACCCCGGTGAATGCTTCGGTGACGACCGATCCTGCGGCGAAATAGGTGACGTTTTGCTGCGCCGGAGGAAACTGTTCGAGGTCGTTCAAATCAAAGACAGCTCGCTTCGTCACCTCACCGGAGACCGTGAACGAGCTCGAAACCCCTCCCGGGCACGCCGCCTGCAGCGGAAAGGTGCTGGCGCTGATCAGGAGCAAGGCAACGGACAGCACGCGCGTCATCATTGAGGACCTCGCATGTTGGCGGAAATTTCGGGATCGGGGATGCCAGCCCGTGTGACGCTGAGGGCGTGGCTTCTAATGTACGCTGCGCAATTTCGGCGGGCGCTGATCGGCATCAAGCGTGGGCTTAGGGGTAGCGTTGGCCATGTCGGAAAGATCCGCCGCTGTCAGAGCGAACGAGACGTGAAAGCCGTCGACGGTGCGCAGTGTCACAATGAATGTTTCCGGGACTGTGCTTCGTTCGACGTCCCAGCCGGCGGCGCGGTAGACGAGGCGAAGGCTGGGATCGTGGTGCTGCAGGCGCAGCGCCCGGCGCATCATCTCGGGTAGCGTCATCATCAACTCTTTGAGACACGCCGTAGGGAGAATCAGCGCACCTGTGCGCCCCTCCTCGTCTGCAACGCCGAGCGAGACGCTGCTTCCGTCCGCAGCAACCGAGAAGGTCGTCAGGCGCTGTGCGCGGATGATTGTCATCTCGGTCCCCTCTTCCGTGCCGCTGAGCTTCGCGGAAATCGATATATTTGACGAGATATATCGTGGAGGAGTCAACCCGGTCTGTGCTCGCCCCAATTTTCGGCGTTGAATCGCACTCGGATGGTGCCCGCGCATGAGCTAGAATTGAGCGCATGGCGCGGCTCACGTTGCGTCTCGACTTCGGACCGGGGCGGGCTATCGGCCACGGCAAGATCCGGTTGCTCGAAGCCGTCCGCGATCACGGATCGATTTCGGCAGCGGGACGCTCAATGGGTATGTCGTACCGGCGGGCGTGGCTGCTGGTCGACGCGCTCAACCGGCTCTTTGAGACGCCGGTCGTCGAGACGAAGCATGGGGGCTCGGCCGGCGGCGGCGCCGAGCTCACGCCGTTCGGCCACCGGGTCGTGCAGCAATATCGCACGATCGAGGTCAAGGCCCACGAGGCCGTCGCCAGTGAGCTCTCCGCGCTCGCGGCGGCGACCGCGAGGTCCGATCGCTAGGCCGGAAAGACGGTCGCCCGGGCGGCGCTACTGAAGCACCGTGAAACCCCGCTTCTCGAAAATCGGCCGCGCCGCCGGCGAGGTGAGAAATTGAAGCAGCCGGACCGCGCTTGGATTCTTGCTGTCGGCCGTCAACGCGACCGGATAGACGATCGGCGGGTGGGTATACTCGGGGAACACGCCGGCAATCTTGACCCCCGGATCGACGGCGGCGTCGGTCGCGTAAACGATGCCGAGTGGCGCCTCCCGGCGCGAGACCAACAGCAAGGCGGCGCGCACGTTTTCGGCTGGCGCCACGGCGGCGCCCACGGAGTTCCAGACGCCAAGCTTCTCGAGCGCAGCCTTGCCGTACTTACCTGCCGGCACACTATCCGGATCAGCCATGGCGAGATGCCCGCCGTTTAGCGCGCCGGCCAAGTCGAAACCCGGCTTGATGTCGAGCTTCAAATCGCTGTCGGCCGGAGCGACGATGACGAGCCGGTTTCCGAGCAAGCTCTTGCGCGTTCCGGGCTGAATGAGATCGTGTCTTTGAAGATAATCCATCCAGTCGAGGTCGGCCGAGATGAGCAGATCGGCCGGGGCACCGCTTTCGATCTGCTTGGCGAGCGTCGAACTTGCCGCATAGGCGATTTTTACCGCGTCGCCGTTTTGATTGTCATAGACGCGCACTGCGTCGTCGAGCGCTTCCTTTAGGCTGGCCGCAGCGAATACGACGATTTCGGCGGCGGACGCAGCCGCCAAGGTCCCTAGCAGGGCAGCGACGACCAGGATCGACGGGACGGCCGCGCGAAAGCAACTAAAGAGCCTCATTGTCACCTTCTTGAGCATAGTTGCGACAGTTCGTCCGGCGCCTGCACGGCGAATGGAGGGGACCAATTCGGCTTGACGGTGTTAAAGCACAGGCGGCGGGTCAGGGATATAGCAGCTAATATATATCGCGATCGTAGGAGGTTTCCCCATGGCGTCGAGCTACACCGCGACCGACGCGCATGCTTATGAGCATCTCATGGGGCGCTGGAGCTCCCGGCTCGCGGAGGAACTGATCGCCTTTGCAGGGATCGAGGCGGGCGACCGCGTGCTCGATGTCGGCTGCGGAACCGGCAGCATGGCGTTCACGCTTGCCGCGCGCGCCGAGCCCGCAGCGATCGTGGGCATCGACATCGCCGAGCCGTACATTGCCCATGCCTCGACGCGGTCTGCCGACCCGCGCCTGATCTTTATGACCGGCGATGCAGTTGCTCTGGATTTGCCGGCCGGCAGCTTCGATCATTGCTTTTCGCTGCTCGCGCTCAACTTCATGTCGGACCCCGCCCGCGCCCTCGATGGCATGCGCCGGGTTACGCGCCCTGGCGGGGCTGTGGCGGCCGCGGTATGGGATTTTGCAGGCGGCCTGGTTTATCAGCGGATCTTCTGGGATACCGCCGCGGCGCTCGACTGCGAAGCCGACTTGGCGAGAGGCCGACATTTCTCAAGCCCCTGGCCGGCCCGGGCAGGCTCGTCGCCGCTTTAGAGGATGCGGGTCTGCGCAGCGTGCGGCCGGCCTCGCTCACCATTCGCATGGAATACGCCGAGTTCAACGATTATTGGGAGCCGATCGCCAACGCCCAGGGGCCCGTCGGCGATTACGTCAAGCGGCTCTCACCAGACCGCCTTGCGACGCTCGCTGCGGCAGTGCGGCGAGCTTATCTCGTTGGTGGTCCCGATGGTCTGCGCTCCATGGCCGCGACCGCTTGGGCGGCACGCGGCCTGGTGCCGTGATCGGTTTCAAAGAAGGAGGAGTAGCAATGAAGCTGAGCGCACGCAATCAGATCAAAGGCAAGATCCTCGAGGTCCGGAAAGGCGCGACCACCGCGCATGTACGGATCGACATTGGCAACGGTGTCGTTATCACCTCCTCAATCACGAATGAAGCCGTCGAGGATTTGGGGTTAGCGGTCGGGACGCGGCGATTGCGGTTATCAAGGCTTCAGACGTGATGGTCGCCAAATAGCCTGGTGAACAGCAATCGGAGCTGGCGTATGGTGCCACCAATCCCTCCTACTGCGTCTGCGGAAATCTCGTCGCCGATTGGCCGGTTGCGCGCCCCGCCCGTGCGGGCGTGAGTGGCTGCGAGGCCATGTGCAATGAACGACGACAGCAAGGGAATGCCTTGATGTGGGCAAGGTGCCGAGTTCCAGCGGCTTGGCGCAGTCACCCGGCTGTTTCGACCGCCTCCTGCGGATGCGGCGCGCGTTTTTCGTTGCGGGCGACCCTGCGCCACACAACTACCGAGAATCCGGGGAATGTCGGTCAATATCGCGGGCTCACCGCCTGCAGGAGGCAGTATGGAACTCAATACTGATTTTTCCCGTCGCGTCGCTATCCACGCCGGCCGGATGCCCTGGGCCGCTTCGCCGATGGCCGGGGTCGAGCGGCGCATGCTGGATCGCATAGGCGACGAGGTGGCCCGAGCCACGTCTATCGTTCGCTACGCACCGGGTAGCCATTTTTCCCCGCATACGCACGACGGCGGGGAGGAATTTTTCGTTCTCGAAGGCGTGTTCCAGGATGAGCACGGGGAGTTCCCGGCTGGCTCGTACATCCGCAATCCGCCGACCTCGCGTCACACGCCCGGCTCGGTGCCGGGATGCATCCTGTTCGTCAAGCTCTGGCAATTCGATCTCTCCGATCGAACGCAGGTGGAGATCGATACCGGCGCTAAGCCCTGTCGTCCGACCGCCGGCCGACCGGGTGTCGAGTTCATTCCGTTGTTTAGCGACAGTCGCGAAGAGGTGCGCCTGGAACGCTGGGCTCCCGGAGCGGCGATCAAGATGAGCCTGCCGGGCGGCGCCGAGGTGCTGGCGCTGGATGGCGATTTCCATGAGGCCGGCGAACGCTTCGAGGTGCAATCCTGGCTGCGGCTCCCGGCCGGCAGCACGCTCGGAGCCAAGGCTGGTCCGGAGGGCTGCACGGTCTGGGTAAAGACCGGCCATCTCCTGCATATTGAGGGCGTAAACAGGCTTCAACGCCAGCTCGTCTAAGATCAGATCCTCGATAAAAGGGGCAGGCGAAGGGAAGAAGCCGCCTTCAAGGCAATCGGCAAGCCAGCAGGTGCAGGCGATAAAAGCGTCGAAACTCGTCTTGCTGGTCGAGTCCGTCGCGGCGGATGGATTGGCGCGGGTCGTTTACGCCCTCGGTGACAACCACTGGCTTGGGATAAGACGGGGTTGGTCCCGCCACGAGGCGACACTGTCCGGACCGGGACCAGGGTAGGGTCTCCTGGGTTAATTGGGGGCCGTGTATACAGGAGTTGGAGAGCCTTCAGAGCCCTCGGTGGACTGCCAAAGCTGTCAGTCGCGTTGAGCGACAAACCCTGACCCGTCGCCCTTGTGGATAAAAATGTGGCCGACAAGGCGGCCGGCGGTGCCGAGAGCTGCCCAGCCACGGCCGCTGGCGTGCGTATTGTCGTCCGAACCTTCCCATGTGAACTCGGCGCAAGCCGAACCGTCCCGCGACCCATAGCGCACGTCGAGATCGGCTTCGACGGCGCCAAAAACGAGTTCACCGCCTTCCTTGCGGGTGAAGGTGATGTGCGCGGGTTCGAGCAGATCAAGGTCCTCCCATTGATCCATCTCGACAATCCGCCACCGTCCGGCAAAGGCTCGGGCGAAGGCCGGAGCACGCCGAATCATGGCGCCACCGCCTTCGGCCTGCGCAGCCGCACCAGGTTACAGCTCGCAGCCAGGTGGCAACAGCTCGCGGGCGACATCCATGACCGCCGCGGAGAGCTGGAAGGCCATCAGGATGCCGACGGGCATCGCTTTCTCCTTATCGATGGGCAGCGCCCTTCACCCCCCTTCCTTCTCCCCGCAATGCAGTGAGAGGGAAGGCCATCAGTCGCGCAATTCGGGGACGATCCAGAACGGCTTCTGGCCGCGCGCGACGCGCTCGAAATTGTCAAAGGCGTTGCGCCAGCGCTTCCAGTGATTGTCCCAGGTCGGTCCGGCGCCGTGCGGGCTAAAGATCGCATTCTTTAGGGTGAACAGCTCATGGTCCGGCTTGGGCGGCTCTTCGACCATGACGTCGAGCCCGGCACCCAAGATCTTCTCGTCGCGCAGGGCGGCGTAGAGCGCCTTCTCGTCGACCACCGGACCGCGGCAGGTGTTGATCAGGATCG
>Ga0306923_10003588_pt1 | contig 14687 bp, 12 predicted proteins | sample sta12Can44000108_FD_203841 | JGI IMG/M metagenome (GOLD analysis project Ga0306923, IMG submission 203841) | Lab enrichment of tropical soil microbial communities from Luquillo Experimental Forest, Puerto Rico - statanox.12C.anox.44.000.108 (v2)... | ecosystem: Environmental > Terrestrial >... | reverse complement strand
GGTCGAGAAGGTCGCGGTGAACGCGGTGATGGCGGGCGCCAAGCCGGAATACTTCCCGGTCATCCTCGCGCTCGCCGCCTCCAACACCACCTCGCGGCAAGGCTCGACCACGTCGATGACGTGCCTGAGCGTGGTCAACGGGCCGGTGCGTCACGCCATCGGCATGAATTGCGGCATCGGCGCTATGGGTCCGTATAGCCACGCCAATACCACCATCGGCCGCGCTTACAGTCTTCTTTCGCAGAACGGGCAGGGCGGCTCGGTGCCGGGCGAGACTTACATGGGCGCGCTCGGTAATCCGTTCGCCTATAGCCTGTGCTTTGCCGAGAACGAGGAACGAAGCCCATGGCAGCCGCTGCACGTGCAGAAGGGATTTAAGCCCACCGACAGCACGGTGAGTGTCTTCAACGGGCTCCGTTACATGCAGGAGGGCTTCGGCCCGCGCGACACCTGGGAGGAAAAATTTCGCCGCTGCCTCGCCGCCACCGCCTATCTGCCGCCGCTGGTCGTGCTCGATCCCATCGTGGCGCGGCTGTTCCAATCGCGCGGCATCGCGTCGAAGCAGGACTTGATCGCTTGGTGCGCCGAGAATGCGCGCCTGCCGGCGCGCGACTATTGGGACGATCAGTGGATGCAGACACTGGTGCGGCCGCGCGCCGCCGCCGGCGTCGAGCCTTATGCGACCAAGCTCAAGGCCGCGCCCGATGATATCGTCGACATGTACGAGCCGGACGACGTCAACGTCGTCGTGGTCGGCGGCGAGACCCAAGGGGCGTGGAAAATATTCGGCGCCAATTACATCACGACAATCTCGGTCGATGCCTGGCGTTGAGGCCACCGTGCCGGAGCGCGAAATTTGACCGCCGCATTCGACGTAGTGATCGCGGGCGGCGGCATCGCCGGCATGAGCGCCGCCGTGACCTCGGCGCGTCTCGGCCGCAGCACGCTCGTCGTCATTGGCGATGTCCTCGGCGGCCAGTTGGTGAGCATCGAAAAGGTCGAGGGTTTTCCCGGATTCCCGGAAGGCGTGCCCGGCTACGATCTTTGCCCGATGCTTCAGGAACAGGCTGCGGCCGCGGGCGCCCAGTTCATGATGAACAGCCTGCAGCGCCTCGACGCGCAGGACGGCCAATGGCGGATCACGACTGGCGAGGGTGAGACTCCTGCGCGGGCAGTCATTCTTGCCACCGGATCGGCGCTGAAGAAACTAGGCGTTCCCGGCGAAGAGCGGCTGACCGGCGCCGGTGTCAGTCATTGCGCAAGCTGCGACGCGCCGCTGCTGCGCAATCAAATTGTGGCCGTGATCGGCGGCGGCGACTCGGCCATGCAGGAAGCGTTGACGCTCGCCGAGCACGTTGCCAAGGTCATCGTGTTGCACCGTGGCGATGCCTTGACCGGCCAGAAGAGCTTTCGCGACCGTGTCGCGGCGCATAAGAAGATCGAGCTGCGCTTCCACACCACGGTGAGTGAGGTCATTGGCGAGACGAAAGTCAGCGGCGTGCGCACCCGCAATTCCCGCGATGGCGACACAGCCGATGTGGACGTCGCCGGCGTGTTTGCCTATGTGGGATTGCAGCCGAACACGGCTTGCGTTGCCGATCACCTGCGCCTCGATCGATCCAGGTTGATCACCACCGACGCCCTGATGCGAACCGAATTGCCGGGCGTGTGCGCCGCCGGGAACATCCGCCAGCAGTCGCCTTACCGCGCCGCCAGCGCCGCCGGCGATGGCGCAGCCGCCGCCGTCGCGGCCGACCGCTACCTGACCGACGGCGCGTGGCGCGGCAGCCGGACTGAATAGCGTCACGGTGGTTTCGCGCAGCCTCAGGGTTGCGCCATTCGCCGCGCGCATGGGGCAACATTGACAATGCGCGCCACGCGGGACGACCATCAGGTCGGGGAGGACGGTGCGTGAATGCAACGACAATGAAAATCGCTGGCGTCGATCTGGAACTGTTCGGAACCGATGGCGGTGGCACACAAGACGGCGCGGTTCTGTTCCTGCATAGCGGTCAAGGCTACGATCCCTGGCACTCGTTTGCGGCACAAGTCGCGGCAAGGCGGCGGCTGGTGGCGCCGTCGCATCCCGGCTTCGGCAAATCGAGCCTGCCCGAATGGCTCGACAGCATCGACGACATCGCGCACCTCTATCTCGAGCTGCTCGACCGCTTGGAGATTGCGCAGGCCGACGTGGTCGGCTGTTCGGTCGGCGGCTGGATCGCCGTCGAAATGGCGACCAAGGTGCCGCAGCGCTTTCGCCATCTAGCTCTTGTTGGCCCGGTCGGTGTCAAGATCGGCCCGGCCGACAAGCTCGACATTCCCGACCTGTTCGCCATGCCGCAGGATGCCGCCGACAAGCTCATCTACCACGACACCAGCCGCATGGCCGTCGATCTCAATAAACTCAGCGACGAAGAACTCGCCACGGTTTTCCGCAATCGCGAGTCGCTCGCGCTTCTGGTCTGGGAGCCGTGGATGCACAACCCGAAGCTTAAGCGGCGTCTGCATCGCGTGAGGTCGCCGGCGCTGTTCGTGCGCGGCGACGCCGACGGTTTGGTTTCGGACGCTTATCTGCAGGGCTATGCGGGACTACTGCCGAATGCGCGCACACGGACCATCGCCAATGCCGGCCACTTGCCGCATCTGGAACAGCCGCAGGCGCTGCACGCGGCGATCGCCGAGTTTTTGGAGCACTGACATGAGGGCGTGGCACTTCAGCGAAACCGCCTATCCGTACCTGCCGCCGGTGGAGACCTATCCGTCGATCCGGGTGTCGCTGCCGAATCGCATCTACGATCCAGAGAAGGGCGCCGCGCTCTATGACCGCTACATCGACGAATGGCTGGTGGCCGAGAGCGAAGGCGTCGAGATCATGCTCAACGAGCATCATCAGACTGCGACCTGCGTCGATCCGGCGGCGCCGTTGATGCTGGCGGCGCTGGCGCGCCTGAGCAAAACCGCGCGGATCTTGATCCTAGGCAATCCGATCGCCAACCGGCGACAGCCGGTGCGCGTCGCCGAAGAGATGGCAATGGTCGACGTGCTGTCGCACGGCCGCCTCGAAGCCGGCTTCGTGCGCGGCGTGCCCTACGAGATCCTGCCCGCCAACTCAAATCCGGTGCGCATGAACGAGCGCCACTGGGAGGCGCTCGATCTGATCGTCAAGGCCTGGACCCATCGCGACGGTCCGTTTAGTCACGAGGGCCGGTTCTTCCATCACCGCGCCATTAACATCTGGCCGCGGCCGATCCAGCAGCCGCATCCGCCGATCTGGGTCTCGACCACCTCGACCGGCGGCGCCGCGACCGTGGGCGCCCACGGCTACATCCAGGCGACCTTCCTCACCGGCTTCGACACGACGCGCCGCATCTTCGACGCGTACCGCAAGGGCTGGCGCGATGCCGGTCGCGGGGAGCACGTGCCGATCGATCGGCTCGCCTATGCGGCGCTGGTTTATGTCGGCGACAGCGAGGCCAAGGCCCGCGCCGGCGCCGAGAAGCTTCTCTGGTACATCACCGCCAATAAAGTGCCGCCGCACTTCGCCAACCCGCCGGGCTATGTGCCGGTCGCCATGAACGTGCAGCTCGCGCGCGGGGCGCACAATGTGGTCAGCGCGTTCGGCACCAAGCAGAGCACCGTCGAGGGCGCTATCGAGGCCGGTACCATGTTTGCCGGTACGCCCGATCAGGTCTTCAAGCAGTTCAAGAAGCACTGGGACCACGTCGGCGGCTACGGCAATTTGTTGATCATGGGCCAGGCCGGCTTCCTCGAGCACGACGACACCGTCCACGGCATCCGCATGTTCGCCCGCGAAGTCTATCCGCGGCTCAAGGAGCTTTATCCGGATACGATGATCTCGGGGGTGCAGGAGAGGGCGGTCACTGCGGCGGAGTAAGCGCAGCCTATACACTCAAATAGCTGTGCAGCACCTGCTCGTTGCCTTCGAGTTCCGCGGTGCTGCCGGTGAAACAAATTGCGCCCTTGTTCATGACATGATGGCGGTCGGCGACGGCCAAGGCCGCCCGTAAATTCTGCTCGACCAGAAGGATCGCCAAGCCTTCGCCCTTGAGGCGTTTGAGCACGGCGACGATCTCCTGGACGATCATCGGCGCCAATCCTTCCGATGGCTCGTCGAGCAGCAAGAGCGAGGGATTGAGCATCAGCGCGCGGGCGATCGATAGCATCTGCTGCTCGCCGCCGGAGAGTTGGAAGCCGAGGTTGCGCTCGCGCGCCTGCAGATTGGGGAACAGCGCGAAGATGCGCTCCAGCGTCCAATAGCTTTTGCCGCGGGTGCGCGCGAATACGGTCAAGTTCTCGCGCACCGTCAGGCTTTTGAAGATGCCGCGCTCCTGCGGCACGAAACCGAAGCCGAGCTGCGCGACCGCATAAGGCGGCAGCGCGCCGATGTCTCGGCCTTTGTAGCGGATGGCGCCGCGGCGCGGGTGCAGATAACCCATCACCGTCATGATCGTTGTGGTCTTGCCGGCGCCGTTGCGTCCAAGCAGGCAGACGACCTCGCCGTCGCGGACCGTGAGCGACACGCCATGCAGGATGTGGCTATCGCCGTAATAGGCATCGACCTGGTCGAGATCGAGCATCAGTGAGCCATCCCGAGATAGACTTCGCGGACGCGAGCGTTGGCCTGGATTTCGGCCGGTGTGCCGGTAGCAAGGATCTTGCCGTAATAGAGCACGGTGATGCGGTCGGCGACCGAGAACACAACGTCCATGTCGTGCTCTATCATCAGGATCGAGAGCGTGCGCGGCAAGGCTGCGATCAACTCGATCATGCGCGTGGTTTCGGCGGGCGACATGCCGGACGTCGGCTCGTCGAGCAGGAGAAGCTCTGGCTCGCCGGCGAGCGCGATGCCGATCTCGAGCTGGCGCTGCTCGCCGTAGGACAGGCTGCGCGCGATCCGTGCGCCGTCGTCGTCGAGATGCACAGTGCGCATCAACCGCCGCGCGCGCTCGAGCAGGGCGTCATCGCCAAGGGCCGGCCGGACGAAATCGAGCGGCTGGCCGAACTTGACCACGAGAGCCAGGCGCAAATTCTCGATGGCGCTCAGATTGTGGAACAGGTTGTTGCGCTGAAAGGTGCGCGCCACGCCGAGCCGGCTGATGCGGTGCGGCGCGAGCGCGGTGATGTCTTGGCCTTTGAGGACAATGCGCCCGCCGTCGGGTCTGAGCTGGCCGCCGATCTGATTGATGAGGCTCGTCTTGCCGGCGCCGTTCGGCCCGATGACGACGTGGCGCTCGCCTCGATCGATAACGAGGCTCACGTCGTCGGTGACGACGAGGCTGCCGAACGCGCAGCGGAGATGATCGATCGCGAGCACGGTCACGACGGCACCTTGTGCAGGCGCAGTTGCCGCGCCGTGCCCCAAATGCCGCCCGGAAAGTACATCACGCAGCCGATGAAAGCGGTGCCGATGATGGCGAGCCAGTGATCGCTGTAGGAACTGACGACGTTCTTCATCAAGAGGAACGCTCCGGCGCCGATGGCGGGGCCAATCAAGGTGCCGGCGCCGCCCAGCATGGTCATGATCAAAATATCACCCGACGCCGTCCAATACATTGCATCCGATGAGATAAAGCCGTTGAAGATGGCGTAGAGCCCGCCGGCGAGCCCGGCGAAGGCGCCGGCGATGGTGAAGGCGAGGAGCTTATAGGCGCGCGTCGGATAGCCGATCGCCGCCATGCGCGGCTCGTTCTCGCGGATGCCGATGAGGACGTGCCCAAGCGGCGCGTTGATGAGGCGCCGCAGCACAACATAAACCGCGGTGAAGAAGGCCAGGGTCATGAAATACATGACCAGCGACCGCGACAGCGACAGGCCGAAGAAGCTCGGCTGCGCGGCGAGCGCCAAGCCGTCGGAGCCGCCGGTGACGTCGCGCCATTTCAACGCGACCGAGAAAATGAGCTGCGAGAACGCCAGCGTCAGCATGAGGAACGGAATGCCGGCCGTGCGCACGCAGAAAAAACCGATCAGCGCGGCGCCGCCCGCGGCGAGGAGCACACCGGCGGCGATGCCGATCCAGGCATTGATACCGAATTGCACGCCGAGCACTGCGACTGCATAGGCGCCGAGGCCGAAGAACGCCGCATGGCCGAGCGACATCAATCCGGTAAAGCCGAGGATCAGATCGAGGCTCATGGCGAAAATCGCGAAGATGAAAATCTCGGCGATCAGCGCTCGCGGATAATCGGACAGCGCGAACGGCAGCGCGATCAGAACGACGAGCACCAGCGCTTCGGCGATGCGCGTGGCGGACGTGGTGGGCAGCCCGACCCGGGCGACGGCGGACGGCGCGGCTTCGGGATGCGTGATGCCGAATAGGCCCTGCGGCCGGATCAGCAGCACCAGCACCATTGCCAAGTAGATCAGAAACAGCGCGATGCTCTGGAAATAGGCCTTGCCGAACGTGTCGGCGATGCCGATCAGAAGCGAGCCGACGAAGGCGCCGCGCAGGCTGCCCGTGCCGCCGATCACGATGACGATGAAGGACGGAATGAGAATGTCGGTGTCCATGCCCGGATAGAGGCCGAGGATCGGCCCGGCCGCAATGCCGCCAAGCCCCGCGAGCGCCACGCCGAAGCCGAAAATGCCCGTGAACAGCGCCGGGATATTGCCGCCGAGGCCGGCGGCCATGGCGGCATCGTCGACGCCGGCCCGCACCATGGCGCCGACCCGACTCCGTTCCAGCGCGAGCCACAGCAACAGCGCAATGGTAAAGCCGAATCCGATCAGGAACAGTCGATAGGCCGAAAATACGCCGAGCCCGATATGCAGCGTGCCGCTCAGAGACTCCGGCGCGGGCAGGCGCAGCATGACCCGCCCCCAGATCGTCTGCACAAGATCGTAGAAGACAAAGGTGAAGCCGAAGGTGAGCAGAACCTGGTCCATGTGGCCACGCGCATAGAGCGGCCGCAGGAACACGAGCTCCATCAACACGCCGAGCGCCACGACCGGGATCGGCGCCAGCACGAGCCCCGCCCAGAAGCTGCCGGTGGCCTGATAGATCGAAAGCCCGAGAAACGCGCCCAGCATGAAGAACGAGCCGTGCGCCAGGCTGACGACGTTCATCAGGCCGAAAATCAGCGACAGTCCCGCCGCCATCAGAAACAGCAGCACGCCATAGACCAGCCCGTTCAGCAGCTGGGCGACGAGCAACTCCATGCGGCCCTCGGCGGCGCGTTTTTGGCGATGCTGCTGGCTTGCCGGTTAGTAGAGCTTCTTGCCCGGGTCCTGGACCTGGTTGGAGGTCGATAGAATCTTAGTGGTGATCTTGTCGCCGGCCTCGACCACCTGACAGATATAAATGTCCTGGATTGGGTTGTGCGTCACCGGATCGAAGCGGAATGGGCCGCGCGGCGCCTTGAACTGAACTTTGGTCATGGCCTCGGCGAGCTTGTCCTTGTCGGACGTGTTGCCGCCGACCGCTTTGATCGCGTCGGCGACGACCTTGGCGCCCACATAGGCGTAATCGGCGAACAAGTCGGGCGACGCATTGAACTTCGCGCGATAGTCGGTGACGAATTTCTTGGCTTCGGGATTGTCGACCGCATCGACGAAGGTGAGCGCCGAGATGACGCCGACCGCCGCTTTGCCGAGCGCGCTGATGGTCTGCGAGTCGATGATGGTGAAGCCGGTCAGCGGCGCGTGCTCTTTCAGCCCGAACTCGGAATATTGCTGGATGAAGCGTACGGCGTCGGCACCGGGCATGAAGTCGTAAGTCACCGGCGGATTGATCGACTTGATGTCGGTCAGGTAGGCGCTGAAGTCCGTTGTGCCGAGCGGCGGCCAGATCTCCTTCAGCACCTTGCCGCCCTTGGCGAGGTAGGGTCCCTTGAATTGCGCCATGACGTCGCGGCCGCCGGCATAGTCGGACGCGGTGGTGACGACCTCCTTGCCGAGATTGTCGTAGACATAGTTCGCCATCGGCGTCGACAGCTGATAGGTCGAGATCGAGGTGCGGAACAGATACGGGTAGCGGTCCCAGGTGATGGCATCGGTGCCGGCGCCTGTGACGACGTAGAACGCTTTCTGCTGCTTCATGTAGTTGAGCACCGCGAGCGCGACGTTGCTCGCCTGCACGCCCATGACCAGGTCGACGTTGTCGCTTTCGACGAGCTTTTTCACCTTTTGCAGGCCGACCTGCGGGTTGAACTGGTCGTCCTCCTTGATGAGCTCGATCTTGCGGCCAGCCACCGTCCAATTGATGCTGTCGAAGTAGAGGTTCGCGCCGTTGGAATGGGCCTGACCCGCATAGGCCAGGCCGCCGGTGAAGGTGTTGAGAAAGCCGATGCGAATGGGCGCGTTGGCCTGGGCGAGAAGGGCCGGCGCCGCCAAGCTCGACGCCAGCGCCGCACCGGCACCAGCCGAGCTTTTCACGAATGTGCGCCGTGAAACCGGGCGCGCGAGCGGATTGCGATTGTTCATGGCGGCTCTCCCTCTCCCTGATGCGATCGGCCGACAGCCGTTATTGTTCTAAGCGTCGCGCATATTCTATGCGGGCGCCGCCGGGCATCGCTAGAGGCGTTTCCGCTTGGTTGACCGCCTCGCCATGCATCACCATGATCGAAATTGTGTCGCCGACGCTTGCGGCGGCTCGGCGCTTATGGAGCGGAACGCACCGCCATGAGTCTGGAATTCGGCATTTTCGATCACCTCGACCGTAACCATCTACCGCTGCGCGAATACTACGAGCAACGGTTGCAGGTGATCGAGGCGTTCGACCGCTATGGCTTCTACGCCTACCACGTCGCCGAGCATCACTTCACGCCGCTCGGCATGGCGCCGTCGCCGAGCGTGTTTCTGTCGGCGATCGCGCAACGCACTTCGCGCCTGCGCTTCGGCACCTTCGTATACGCGTTGCCGGTGCATCATCCGCTTCGCGTGCTCGAGGAGATCTGCATGCTCGACCACATGAGCGGCGGGCGGCTGGAAATCGGTTTCGGCCGCGGCTCAGTGCCGTTCGAGATTTCCTATTATGGGCAAAGTGCCGAGGAGCGGCAGCAGATCTATGCCGAGCGTCTCGATCTCATTCTCAAGGCCTTCACCGTCGACACGCTGACCTGGGACGGACGATACGATCAGTTCACCGATGTGCCGATGGAGCTGAAATCGCTGCAGCAACCGCATCCGCCGCTGTGGTACGGTGCCCACTCGCCGGCCAGCGCTGAGCGTGCCGCGCGCAAGGGGCTGAACATCGTCACCAACGACATGCCGGCCAATGCCCGCGCCATTGTCGCGCGCTATCGCGAAGTCTGGAGCGAAGCGCAAAGTGCTGTGGTGCTGCCCAAGATGGGCGTGGTGCGCTTTATCGTCGTTGCCGACACGGATGAGACGGCGCTAACGATCGCGCGACGGGCCTACCTGCGCTGGCGCGCGAGCTTCACCTATCTGTCCGAGCTCAACGGCACGCTGCCGGAATCGCCGCTTCGGGTCGAGAGCTTCGACGCGTTGATCGGACAGGGACAGGCGATCGCCGGCTCGCCGGACACGGTGCGCGCGTTTCTCGCCCGCCAGGTCGAGGACAGCCGGGCCAACTATATCGTCGGGCAATTCTGCTTCGGTGATCTGACGCTTGGTGAAATGCTACGCTCGGTCGAGCTATTTGCTGCGCATGTGATGCCGGCGCTGCATGGAAAGTTTCGACACTAGAAGCTCTTAGATTTCAGCTACCGATCAACTTGGCTGCCCATGCTGCGACCGTGTCGAGCAGCTCGGCCATGACGTCGGTGTCGCGTCGCCCCGAACGGGCCGGCACGTGGAACGAATGATCCCCGTCCGGGATCACGTGAAGCGAAGCCTTGCGTCCAAGCTTGCGGACCAACGGCTCGAGCAAGGAAAGATCCGCCAACTGATCCCGGCTGCCTTGGAGAAACAGCATCGGCACGGTGACTTCAAAGAGATGCGCCGCGCGCTGACCGGATGGCTTGTCGGCGGCGTGCAGGGGAAAGCCGAAAAACACCAGCCCGCGAACGCTGTCCAAAGGCTGTTCCGCCTGGGCTTGCGAGGTCATGCGACCACCGAACGATTTGCCGCCGGCAAGAAGCGGCAGCTTGGGACATCGCGTGCGCGCTTCGGCCACCACGGCGCGCACGGTGGCTTGCGCCAGCGGCGGACGGTCGGGCCGTTTGGTGCCTCGCTCCACGTAGGGAAATTGATAGCGCAAGGTCGCAATGCGGCGCGCGGCAAGGCCGTCGGCCACGGCGGCCATGAAAGGGTGAGTCATGCCAGCGCCGGCGCCGTGGGCAAGGACGAGGCAGGCCGTGGCCCGCGGCGGCGCCTGCAGCAGCGCCGAAACCGAGTGGGCAGCGTCCACGCGAGTGTGAAATTTTTTCATGGCGCGCTTGCCGGTCATCGCGGATGGCTGTTGGCAACTCCGTTCATCTTCCGGATAATTAACCCGATCGCCGCGCTCGAAGAAAGCGCGGGGCAGACCGAGGAAACGCTCGTGGCGAATTCAGAAAGCTTCGACTTCATCATCGTCGGCGCCGGCAGCGCCGGCTGCGTTCTGGCGTACCGGCTGACCGCGTCGGGCCGGCACCGCGTGCTGTTGCTGGAGGCGGGGCCCAACAATTGGCATCCGTGGTTGCACATTCCGCTCGGCTTCGGCCGGCTGTTCACCGACCGCCGTTACAACTGGTGCTACGAGACCGAGCCGCAGGCCGAATGCCACAACCGCAATGTCATCGCGCCGCGTGGCAAAGTGCTCGGCGGCTCGAGCTCGATCAACGGCCTGATCTACATTCGCGGCCAGGCCGAGGACTTCAACCATTGGCGCCAGCTCGGCAATGCCGGCTGGAGCTTTGACGACGTGCTGCCGTATTTCCGGAAAGCCGAGGACAACGAACGCGGCGCAGACGAATTTCACGGCAGCGGCGGCATGCTTGCGGTGTCTGACCTGCGCGACCGGCATCCGCTAGCGGTCGCCTATGTCGAGGCGGCGGTGCAATGCGGCTATCCGCGCAACGACGACTTCAACGGTGCCGTGCAGGAGGGCGCGGGCTATTACCAGACCACCATGCGCGGCGGCGTCCGCGCCTCGACAGCGGCCGGCTATCTGAAACAAGCCCGGCGCCGCGCCAATCTCAAGGTGGTTTCGGAGGCGCTCGCCACGCGCATCCTGTTCGACGGCCGGCGCGCCACTGGCGTCGAATATCTCGCCGGCAACGAAAAGCGCAGCGCGACCGCCAATGTCGAGGTGATCGTCGCATCCGGCGCGTTCAACTCGCCGCAGCTTTTGCAGCTTTCGGGCGTCGGCCCGGCGGCGCTGTTGAAATCGCACGGCATCGACGTGATCGCCGACGCTCCGGGCGTTGGCGACGATCTCAATGACCATATTTCCGGCCGCATCATGTTGCGGTGCAAGGACACGTTCACGCTCAACGATGCGGTGCGCACCTGGGCCGGCAAGCTTTGGCACGGCTCACACTATCTGCTGACCCGGCGCGGCTATCTCGCCATTCCGGCGGTATCGTCGGCCGTGTTCCTACGGGCGCTACCGACCTCGGCAACGCCAGACTCGCAGTGCTCGATTTCGCTGTTCTCGGCCGCCAATATCGGCGGCGAATTGCACCCGTTCCCGGGCGTGACCGGCAATTGCGTGCTGCTGCGGCCGGAAAGCCGCGGCTATGTGCGCATCAAATCCGCCGATCCGCGGCAGGCGCCCGCCATCAACCCGAATTATCTCGCCACCCAGAAGGACCGCGACACCGTCACGGCCGGCGTCGCCGCCATGCGCCGCATCTTTCAGGCGCCCGCCATGGCGCGCTACATAGCCGAGGAGATCGAGCCCGGCGTGCAATGCGACAACGACGCGGAGCTGCTCGACTTCATCCGCCGCCGCGGCTCGACCACCTACCACCCGGTCGGCACCTGCCGCATGGGCCAGGATCCGAAAGCGGTGGTCGACGAGCACCTGCGGATGCGCGGATTTTCGGGCTTGCGCGTCGTCGACGCCTCGATCATGCCGGCGGTCGTGTCGGGCAACACCAATGCCGCCACCATCATGATCGGCGAGAAGGGCGCCGACATGATCCTGGAAGACGTGAAGGCCGCGGCATCGGCGCCGCGTCGCGCCGCCGCCTGATCGGCGTTTTTTTAAGATTTATCCATCGCGTTGTCGGCGACAAGTTCGGCGCCGTTGATGTAGCTCGCCGCGTCGGAGACGGCGAAGACGATTAGATGGGCGATCTCCTCAGGCGTGCCCCAGCGGGTGTCGCGCACGCCTTGATTTTTCGACCACTGCGCGCGCTCGCGTTCTGCGTCCTCGGCGCTGAGTTGGCGCTTCGCCATCTCGCGCTCCCACTTGGCGAAGCGCTCCGGCGTATTGATGAAGCCGGGGATCACGCAGTTGACGCGGATGTTGTGCGGCGCGAGCTCGTTGGCGAGCACCTTAGAGAGGCGGATCTCGGCCGACTTCGCCGGTCCCGTACACGACGACAGAAACGGCGGGTTCAGCGTCATGATCCCGGTCTCACCGCTGACATTGACGATGCGGCCGCTGCCTTGGGCGATCATCAGCGGCACGATGCGCTGGCAGATGCGAAACTGGGCGAAGAAATTGATTGCCATGCCGTAGGTGAGCTCATCGTCGGTTACTTCGAGGAACGGCTTGTAGGTGCCGGTGCCGGCATTGTTGACGAGAATGTCGATGCGGCCGAGCTTTGCGGCAATGACGCGCGGCAAGGTCGCGATCTGTTCGACTTTGGTGACATCAAGCGGATAAGTCTCGATCGTCATCTGCGTGGTCTGCCTGATGTCGTGCGCCGCTTCCGCGAGTGCCTTTTCCCGACGTGCGCAAATGAGAACTTTCACGCCTTCGCGGGCGAGCGCGCGCGCCGTTTCAAGGCCGATGCCCTTGCTGCCGCCGGTGACGAGTGCGGTCTTGCCCGCGAGCCCCAACTCCATTGCGCTTCCTCCCTGCGGACTTTTCTTCGCCCGCGCCCGGCGAATTCAAGCACGACCGCGGCGGCAATCAAGCCGCGGGCGCCGACAAAGTTGGAATGAATCCCACTCCAGCTCGGTCCGCAGAACAGGGCGCTTTGCGCGTCATCCGGGCGAGGATATAGTACGGCCACAAAAATACGACAGAAACGACAGACCACTGAAGTGAACTCAGGGTACGTTCAGGAGGACTTCAAATGTCGATCACACGTCGTCAAGCGCTGCTGTCGACCGGCGCCGCTGTTGCCGTAGCCGGTATCGCCAAGCCCGCAATCGCCGCCAAGGACCCGATCCAGGTCGGCTATCTGCCGGCGCTGACCGGCCCCTCGTCATCCACCGGGATCGGCATCAATCGCGGCATCCAGCTGGCGGTGAAAGAGATCAACGATGCCGGCGGCATCGACGGCCGGCAGGTCGAGCTGATCACGCGCGACACGCAAAGCGATCCGACCAAGGCGGTGAACGGCGCGGCCGAACTCACCCGCGGCCAGAAGGTGAGCGTCGTGTTCGGCCCGGTCAATTCCGGTGAGTCGCTCGCCGTGGTGCCGCTGCTCGCGCGCACCAACACGCCGCAGCTGCATCCGTGCTGGGTCGACACCCTGACCGACCCGCAGAAATATCCGATGTGCTTCCGCAACGCGCCGACCAATCAGCAGATCGGCGCCGCCGCGAACCGCTACGTGTTGGAGGTGCTCAAGCGCAAGAAGGTAGCGGTGATCAGCGACACCACTGGCTACGGCACCGCGTCGGTCAACGCCTATGTGCCGATGCTCAAGGAGAAGGGCGCCCAGGTCGTCTACCAGGGCAACGTCGACGCCGCCAATCCGGATCTGAAGCCGGAATTGTTGCGCATGCAGTCGGCGGGCGCCGAGGCGATCATGCCGTGGAGCGTAAACGCGGGCTTCCTGTCGCGCATCATCAACACCCGCGGCCAGATGGGCTGGGACGTGCCGATCGTCGGCCAGACCACGCTCGGCTCCGGCCAGACCAAGGACCTGCTCGAGAAGCAGGACTATTGGGCCAAGGTTTATCCCAATAATTTCCGCCCCGTCTGCTACGCCCCCGGGGGCAAGCTGACCGATCGCACCGTCGAGTTCCTCGGCCGGCTCAAGAGCGCCAAGATCGACATGGGTGATACGCTGCTCTGGTGGATCGCGCTCGGCTACGACTCGCCGCGCTTGATCGCCCAGGCGATGAAGGCCGTCGGCACCGAGCCGGAAGCCATCGTCGGCCATCTCAACAAGCTGAAGGGCTTCGGCGGCGTCTACGGCGACATCTCGTTCTCGCCCGAGCAGCACAACGGCTACCCGGACGAGCAAGTGGTGATGGTCGAAGCCAACTCGCTCAAAGAGGGCGCATTCAACCTGGCTCCGGGCTATAGCGCCTGAGCCGATGGTCGCATCGATTGTCTCGACGGGGCTGGCGATCGGCTGCATCTACGCACTGATCGGCATCACCTACAATGTGATGTTCTCGGCGTCGCGCGTGTTCAGCTTCACGGCGGGCACGCTCGGCATGCTGGGTGGCGTCCTGGGCGCGCTGTTCATCGCGCGCTTGGGGTTGCCGCTTGTGGTCGGCTTTGTTCTTGTGCTGGCCGCGGGCGCGGTCTTCGGCATCATCACCGAGATCGTTGCCGTGCGACCCGTGCTCAAAAGCCTCGACCAGCATCTATACGTGCTATCGACGTTGGCGCTGGCGCTGATGGTGCAGCAATACACTGCTATCGAGTGGGG
>Ga0306923_10003582_pt1 | contig 14691 bp, 15 predicted proteins | sample sta12Can44000108_FD_203841 | JGI IMG/M metagenome (GOLD analysis project Ga0306923, IMG submission 203841) | Lab enrichment of tropical soil microbial communities from Luquillo Experimental Forest, Puerto Rico - statanox.12C.anox.44.000.108 (v2)... | ecosystem: Environmental > Terrestrial >... | reverse complement strand
AGAACCTCCTCGGGCTCGGCGGTCTCGGTGAAGGCGGTGTAACCGCGCAAATCGCAGAATACGACGACGATTTCGCGGCGGTGACTTTCGAGGATCTTCTCGTCACCCTGCGAGACGATCAACTCAGCGAGCTGAGGTGCCAGAAACCGCTTCAGCCGCCCGACCCGCCCTAGTTCCTCGACCTGCTCAGCGACCCGCGCCTCAAGCCCACGGTTTAACTCTGCCACCTCGTCGGTGCGTTGACGCAATTCGCCCAAGAGCCGCGCATTCTCCATCGCGATGACCGCCTGGTCGGCAAAGGTGCGCACCAGTTCGGTCTGCCGCTCGGTGAACGGCTGCACTCGTTTCCGCCAGAGATTGATCGTGCCGAGCACGGCTCCCTCGCGCAGCAGCGGCACTCCAAGTCCGGTACGTCGCGCGGCGTGAAGGCGTGAAGTCTTGTCCGAGAGCCGGATGCGGGCCACAGTCTCGGGCAGCGCGAAGTCTGGGTCAGCGCGGATGTCCGCGATCTGCACGACCCCGCCTTCGAGCAGCACCTGCCCGGCGATGCTGTCGCGACCGGGGACAATCCTTCGCTGGCGCACGATCGCCCAATACTCGGGCTCCGATGCGCTGAACGAACTCGACACAGGGCGATAGACCTCGCCCTCGCGTATCGCGATCATTGCGAGATCGGCGCTGCAAAGCCGGGCGGCTGTTTCGACCACTGTGTCCAGCACCGGCTGCATATCGGAGGTCGAGCGGCTGATGACTTTGAGCACGTCGCTGGTCGCGGTCTGGTATTCGAGCGATTCTTCGAGGTCGCTGGTGCGCTGCCGCAATTCGCCGAGCAGTCGCGCATTCTCCATCGCGATGACGGCCTGCGCGGCGAAATTCTCCAGTAGCGCGATCTGCTTGTCGGAGAAAGGCCGGACTTCGCGACGGTACACGCCTATTGCACCGAAAAGAGTACCCTCCTTGGTGAGGGCGACGCAGGCTAGGCTGCGGATGCCACCGATGTTCACAAGCTCTCTAAATCCCGGGACCTGATGGTAGGTTTCCTCTTGCGTGGCATCGGCATAGCAGACGAGCCGCTCTCGCTGTCGCAGTATCCGCGCCAGTGGACCACTACTGCCTTCAGCGGGCTGAAACGGACCAACTTGACGCCACCAGTCAACAACACGCGGCTCACCTCGCATTGCCGTGGGATGGAAGCGCTCGCCGTCAAAGGTGTGGAGTTGCCCGTAGGCGGCATCACAGAGCCGCATCGCCCTTTCGAGCATCGCGTCGAACACCGGCGCTAGATCACCGGGCGAGGAATTGATGACCTGCAACACCTCTGCTGTCGCAGTCTGCTGCTCCAACGCCTCGCGCGTCTCAGTGAGGAGCCGCGCGTTTTCCATCGCGATGACCGCCTGGGCCGCGAAATTCTGCAACAGTGCGATCTGCTTATCGGTGAAGGGACGCACCTCGCGGCGACCCGCCGAGATGTGACCGAGAAGCACACCATCCTTGCGCAGCGGCATGAACAAGGCGGTGTGGACGCCCGTGGCATCGACGGTCTCTAGTGCTATCGGAGTGTCGATCGGCATCGGCTTCGCGATCCCGGCGGCGTTCGGCCAGATCTCAACCACATCGGGGATATGGACAAAATCAGCGCCGTTCAACAACGCTTCGAAAACCGGATTGTCGGCAATGGGCAGCCCCTCTCGCAGGCGCTCTGCCCAAGCTTCCGAATAACCGTATGTTGCCCCAGCGCGGAACTTGTCGCCGTCGCGAAGCGTCAAGCTTCCGTGGTCTGCGCCGCAGAGGGCGTGCGCCTTCTCTAGGATGGCATCGAACACCGGCTTGAGATCGCCGGGCAAGGAATTGATGACCTGCAATACCTCTGTGGTCGCGGCCTCGCGGGCAAGCGCCTCGACGAGCCGCTGACGCAACTCCGCGTTGGCACGCCGAAGTTCAGCCATCTCGTCGTCGAGCGACGCGGTCATGTTCTGCTCCGTCCCACCCTGTCTCGGTCATATGATACTCGCGTTAGCTCCCGGCTCCACGCGAGAAGCATGCTCCTCTCTCTGCTCATATGTGACTTTTGGTATCGAGAGCCATTACGGTAAATCTAGGTCAAACTCTAATATGAAATCCTCATATGCGACGTTTAATATGATATATCGTCTATATAACTCACCACCTAAGCGGATCATATGTACCTGCATATGGTCCAATATGTCCTTGATCTTTGGCTCAACTAGCCCGCAAGGTGAGCCCGGAGGCGTTCGTATGTCCCCTCCTCATCCGCTCCCATTAGCCGCGAGTAGCCCGCGACATCGGCAGCGAAGATCGCGGCGAGACGACAGGCCGCGTTCATTCGTCGGGAAAGCCAGCCTGGCGCAGGCCGATGTGCAGCGTCCTTTCGGCGAGCGCCCAATAGTGCGGATTAGTGTTCCCCCGGTTTAGGGCATACAACCGCGCCAGCGAGTCGATTTCCGGCTTGAGTCGTAGTGACTCGGCCAAAGAGGCTCTCGCCTCGTCAAGATCGCCATGAAGGCTGAGCGCTCCCGCCAGAAAGAGGTGCATGTAAAACAACCGTGGATTCTCGGCGCGACCCTTGTTGAAAAGGTCTAGTGCTTCAGAGACATGCCCCAAAATGAGATGGCACGTTCCCAATCCCCAATACCGGATAGCCATGTTTGGATCTCGCGGATTGAGCCGGTTGGCCTTCTCGATATGGGGGATTCCTGCCTCCGGTTGGCCCAGCCACATTAGCGTTTGCCCAAGCTGGAAAAATGCGAGGGCGTCATTGCCGTTGAGCGCGATCGCCACCTCGCACTCCATCTGCGCTTCGCTCAACCGGTTCTGTGCCCGACGCAGCATCGCTAAAGCCACATGCGCTAGTGCATTGTTCGTATCGGCTTCGAGGGCTTCAAGGAGCAGCTGTTCGGCGCGCGCTTTGTCTTGTTCGGGAGAGCTGCTCAACCCGTCGAGAACAACGCTAACCAAGACCATTGCGAGGCCGATCCTCGCGTCGATAGAGCGCGAATCGATCTCCAACGCACGCGCGAAGGCCCTTTGCACCTCTTGTCGGTTCGCTTTGGAGATGGGCCGATACCAGTAGGCCCACCCCCGCATAACGAAATCACGCGCATCGGGATCGACGGCCTTTCCCTGATCGATCCGACGCCCTGCATCACGCACCAGTTCAATATTCGGCGTCCGCGCAAGGCGACCGGTGATCTCGTTCTGCGCCTCCGCTAGGTCGGCTCGATCGGTGTCGAACCGGTCCGCCCAGATATGCGCGCCGCTCTTGGTGTCGATCAATTGCACGTTCACCCGCACCTGCTCGCCTGTCCGGCGCACGCTCCCTTCGAGCACGTACCGGACGCCAAGCTCGCGACCGATCTCCTTCGCGTCGACGGATTTGCCCTTGTAGGTGAAAGCCGTATTACGGGCGATCACGAAGCTGTCCGCAATGCGGGACAAATCGGTGGTGAGATCGTCGGTGATGCCGTCGGCAAAATATTCCTGATCGGGATCATTGGACAGGTTTGTAAATGGCAGGACAACGATCGAAAGCCGGGGTGTTTCGCGTCGCGGCTTCGCACGGTGGCGTGCTGTTTTTGGCCGTATCGGCACGGCGACCCGCGGTAATGCCGCCACGATGTCGGCGCTGAGCGCATAGGTGCGTACTGGTCGTGCAATGTTCTTGACGCTCTGCTCGCCCATGTCCTGAAGCGAATAGGGCAGTTTATCGCGGATCTGGTCCCGGACCGTTCGCGATATGCAGATGCCACCGGGCTCAGCAAGGGTTTCTAGACGGGCGGCTACGTTGACACCATCACCAAAAATGTCGTGCTGCTCCACAATGATGTCGCCGAGGTTGACGCCGATGCGAAACCGGATGCGGCGCTCATCGGGCACCTCGGGCTCGCGGTCGACCATCCCGCGCTGGACCTCAACAGCGCAGCGCACCGCATCCACAACACTGGCAAATTCCGCCAGCACGCCATCGCCGGTATTCTTGACGATACGGCCCCTATGTTCCGTGATCTTCGGATCGACTAGCTCGCGGAGGTGGGCCTGGACCCGTTCGTGCGTACCCTCCTCATCCGCGCCCATCAGCCGCGAGTATCCCGCCACATCGGCGGCGAGGCGGCGGGTCGAGGCCATGGCTGGGCAAGGCCACCCTGGTCGAAGAAAGCGCTTAACGATACCATAATTCGCGCGAGGGTACACGCGGGCCGTCTTGGCGGGTGATCCGTATGGAGCCCCTCAGCCTTGGCAAGAATATTCCCGTCCTCACGAGACGACCTCAGCCTTGCTTGTTCATTTTCGGTTATAACTCTATATAAAGAGCCAATATAAGCCATATATATGCCCATATGCGCTTTTGATATATACTGATATAACCCTATATATGAAACCTTTATATGAGGCCTGCGGCTTGATATTCGTTCCCATAAATATGCCCACGGCCCATATATTCTCATATAACCGCGGTTTTCCTCGCCTGCTCACCTTCGCTACAAGCTGCTCGGGATTGGCTAAGGTGCTGTCACGTGTCAGGCTCATATGCGGACCTCGTCAGGACCGATCTCCCGGGCGGATCATACCGCGATCGGCAGTGGCTACCATGTTGTTGTCGATCGGGACGGTCATCGCTCTGCGAATGACTGGTAATCGGCCGGTCCCATCGGATTCCTCTTCGGTCCGTAACGGCCGGTTTCGGCGCAACCTTGTCGTTCCCGCGCGTTCCGGCGAAGGCCTCCTAACCGAGCCCACAGCCGCCGCTCAGCCCCGGCGGCAGGAACCGCTCTTTATGCCCCATTTCCGCCATTGGAGGGTTGCTCGGCGACCGGGCGCAACGACCACAGTTAAACGCTCTGTGGGCCTCCTTCGATGACTCGGAGGGCCGGTGGGGTAGCCGCGAGCGGCACATTGAAGGCGGATACCGGCTGGGTGAGACCTTTCAATGTCAGGCTGCCGAGGTCTTCGAATGCGATTACTTTCTCTACGGCTGCAGCGACGCGACCGGCGATCAGGATCTGGCCATCCTTCGCTTCAGCACACAGCCGAGCGGCCAGGTTGCACACGGTGCCGATAGCGGTGTAGCCGGAGCGCTCGGCAAAGCCGATCTGGCCCAGCGTCGCATAGCCTTGGGCGATGCCTGCGCCAAAGCCTAACTCACGATCGCGGCGGCGCCAGTCGGCGATTAGCGCCCGGGCGACCTCACCCATCGCTATCGCCATCCTGACCGCGCGCTCCGCTGGGTCGGGGATCGGTACAGGGTCGTTGAAGAACACCATGATCCCGTCGCCCGAAAACTGGTCGAGCGTGCCCTCGAACTGGGAGACGAGCGGCCCCAACGCGCCATGATATTCGCGCAAGAAATCTAGAACCTCTTCGGGCTCGGCTGTCTCGGTGAAAGCGGTGTAGCCGCGCAGGTCGCAGAACACGACGACGATCTCACGGCGATGGCTTTCGAGGATTTTCTCGTCGCCCTGCGAGACGATCAGTTCGGCGAGCTGCGGCGCGAGAAACCGTTTCAATCGCCCGACCCGCCCCAGTTCCTCGACCTGCTCGGCAACCCGCGCCTCGAGCCCTCGATTAAGCTCGGCGACCTCCTCGGTACGCTGGCGCAATTCGCCGAGCAGCCGCGCGTTTTCCATCGCGATCACCGCCTGATCGGCGAAGGTCCGCACCAGCTCGATCTGCCGCTCGCTGAACGGCTCCACTCGTTTCCGCGAGAGATTAATCGTGCCGAGCACGGCCCCCTCGCGCAGCAGCGGTACCCCAAGTACGGTACGTCGCCCGGATCTCACACCCTCGGGGAACGCGTAGTCCGGGATAGCGCGGATGTCCGCGACATGTACGACCCTGCCTTCGAGCGCCACCAGCCCGGCGACGCTGTCGCGACCGGGGACAATGGTTCGCTGGCGCATGGCCGCGAAGTACTCGGGGTCCGCTGCACCCGAATGGGTATTCGACACATAGCGGTAGACCTCGCCCTCGCGTATCGCGATCGCTGCGGAATCGCTGCGGCAAAGCCGGGCGGCGGTTTCGACTAATGTGTCCAGCACCGGCAGCACATCGGAGGTCGAGCGGCTGATCACCTTGAGCACGTCGCTGGTCGCGGTCTGGTGTTCGAGCGACTGCTGCAAATCTTTCGTACGCTCGCGTAACTCGTTGAGAAGCCGCGCGTTCTCCATCGCGATCACCGCCTTTGCGGCAAAGTTCTGCAGGAGGCCGATCTGTTTGTCGGTGAAAGGACGCACTTCCTGGCGATACAGCCAGAAAGCGCCGAGATAGGTGCCGTCCTTGCGCAGCGCGACCGCCATCGCGGTGCGGGCGCCACCGAGATCGACGATCGCACGACGCGACGGCGCGCCCGCCCGGTAGATTTCGTCATCAGCGGCATCGGCGATCTGCACAGCGGCTTCGCCGGCCTGCAACCTGCCCACCAGCCCAACGCCGCCGTGGACCGGGCGGTCGAGATACTCGGCCAGCGCGGGCGAGAGTGAACGATGCGCGATGGCCCGCTGCAACTCGCCATCAGGAACCAACAAGACGCCGAAGGCCGCCTCGCACAGCTGCATCGCCTTTTCCAAGATCGCATCGAGCACCGGGGCGAGGTCGCCGGGCGACGAATTGATGACCTGTAGCACCTCAGCAGTGGCGGTCTGCTGCTCCAAGGCCTCGCGCGTCTCGGTCAACAGCCGCGCGTTCTCCATTGCGACGACCGCCTGCGCGGCGAAGTTCTGCAACAGCGCGATCTGCTTATCGGAAAACGAGCCTTGCTCCTGCCGATAAATCATAATGTAACTGAGTACTGTTCGGTCTCGCAGTAGCGGCACCATCAGATAAGCTCGAGCACCACCGAGATCGACCAGCGCCCGGCGGTCTGGATCACCATGCTGATAAGGCTCGGTAGCTGTCAGATCAGGGATGTGAACTAGAGGTTTCCCGGCGAGAAGCTGGGGCGGTCCAGTCCCCGATCCGTAAATTCCCGTATTATGGGCACGGTAATATTCCACATAGGTACTTGGCACGCCGTTGACCGCTGCGAGATTGAAGCGCTCGCCGTCATAGGTACGCAACTCGCCGAACGCGGCACCACACAACCGCATCGCCTTTTCCAGCATCGCGTCGAACACCGGTGCGAGATTGCCGGGCGACGAGTTGATAACCTGCAATACCGCAGCGGTGGCGGTCTGCTGCTCGAGGGTTTCCTTGAGTGCGGCGGTACGCTCGTCGAGTTTGCGCTGGAGTTCGGCGTTGGCTCTCTCCAGCTCGGCCACCCTGTCATCAAGCATTATGGTTACTCAATCCTGCCGCGCTTCGCGCTGGCTGCATAAGAGCCCAACATAGCACCGAATGGCAGGTTTCCCCTACGGCTACCATCGGGGTGGCCACCCTGGCCCGCTGAGCCGGCCGAGGTGAAAAAGTAGCTTCAGGAAGCTCTTCACCCGAGATGAAGATCCTGAAGAAAAAGCTGGGCGAATACCTCAGTTCCGCGATTCCAGCCCATCGCACATATCGGCACGGTAAGTCGACCCTTGCCGATCGGGTGATCCAGACCTGCGGTGGGTTCAGGCGAACTTTGAACGGATGAGCGCGCCGGACGAGTCTCGCAGGCGAGCATTGCCGATGATTTCAATAATGCCTTGCAGACTGTCGCGGGGCACGCGGAGTTTAGGTCACGAGCGGCCGGGGTCTCGCGCCCGGCGAACGACGGCTTTGGGTCGAGCCTCCCCGCTTCGGGGTGAGCGCGGGAAGGTCCGTCTGACAAGAGTATAGGCGGATCAATTAGTTAGATGGTGATATCCCGAGTCAACCCACAAAACATCCCACGCGTTCTGCCCTCACTTAAATGTCGAGCACCGTTTGCGAATACAGTCGAGCACCGTTCGCGAATAATATTACAGATCTTTCCACAGAGTAGCTCTATATAACGCCACGAAGATTTTGCTTGCGCCGGAGCGACAACGGCGCATAATGGTCTTCCGAAGACCTTTGCGGACTTGCTGAATGGCGACGATTAAACCGCTCGTCGTGCGCCCACGCGAGGCCTTTGCCATGCTCGGAATCGGCAAGACGCTGGGCTTTCGGATGCTGGCTGACGGGCGGCTCGAACGCGTCAAGCTGAGCGAGCGGGCGGTCGGCGTCACGCTGCGCAGCATCGAAGCGCTGATCGAGATAAGGTCACAGCCGCGCGCTGCGGAGCCCCCTCCCCGGATCACTCGCCCAGGAGATAAAGGCGATGAAGCACTCCTTCCGCACGCTGTTGAGCTGCATCGGCCGGTGGCTGGCGGGGCGTCCGAGGGGCGGCCTCTTCGGCGTCCTCGTCGGGGTCGCGCCGACCGCTAATCCCGAATCGCCTGTCAACGGGAGCGGCTGATGGCGTCGGTCCGCAGGCGCACGGGGCGCGGTCATGAGCGCAAACTCATCGGCAGGAGGTGAGCAATGGCAGTCCGCAAACGCGTGCGGCCGGACCGTCAAATGGGTCCACGACCATTACGACGCCGATGGGGTGCGGCGCTGGTCGACATTTGACACGCGGGCCGAGGCCGAAGGTCTCGAACGCAGCACCCGGTGGCATTACGCCAATGATCTGCACCGGCACCTGCTGAGCAAGGAAAGCGGGCTCGGACCGCTCAGGCCTGTGCAGGTCTGGATTTCTCGGAGGCGAAGCCATGCCTGCATCCCAAGTTAGTCGACCCTACTTCGAACTCACGATCCGCAAGCGCGTTCGCGACCGTGGCCCAAGTCGTGGGATAGTTTCGAAATCCTGCTCTATGTCCTTGTATTTTCACAGCTGCTCGAGCCGGCGATGGCCACGATCCCGACAGCCTGAAGCGTCCTTCGCTATCCCGGAAATCGGCAGAATTACTGGACCTTCACCCTTTGTCTCTAACCCCCTGCATCTGTGTAAATCCTCCTCCATCCTAATCACGCCCGTGGGCCAGACCGTGGGACAAATTTCGGGGACCGTGGGACAAGGGGAAGGCGCATGACACGGGGCTATAATCAATTGACGGCGCTGTTCTGCCGCCAGCAGAGCGAGGACGGTCTCTACAACGATGGCGGCGGGTTGTGGCTGCGCGTCCGGGGCGGCAGCAAGTCGTGGATCTTCCGCTACCACCGTCGCGGCAAGGCCTCTGATTGCGGGCTCGGCAGCCTCAACACAATCAGCTTGGCCGAGGCCCGCAAGCTCGCCCTGGAATGCCGCCAGATGGTGCTCAAGGGGCTGGACCCGATCACCGAGCGGCGCCGCCAGCGGCAACCAGCGCGGACGATACCGAGTTTTCAGAAATGCGCCGAAGCCTATCTCACCGCCAACAGCAGCGGCTGGCACAACGCGCATTACCTTCATCATTGGCGTCGCTCGATGGAGATATATGTCTATCCGCAGTTCGGCGACCGGCTGGTCAGCGAAATCGACACCCCCGATGTGATGGCGGTGCTGACCCCGGTATGGAATGAGAAGCCGCACACCGCCGGGCGGCTGCGCCACCGTATCCAACTCATCCTCGAAGCCGCCAAGACTACGGGCTATCGCAGCGGCGACAATCCGGCGCGTTGGGTCGAGCATCTCGAAAATCTGTTGCCGCACCCCGAAGAGGTGCGGGCGGTCAAGCACTACGCGGCGGTAGCTTGGGATCAGATGCCGGAGCTGATGGTGCGACTACGGGCGATGGAGGGGGTCGTCGCCGCCGCGCTCGAACTGTTGATCCTGACGGTGGCGCGAGGGGACGAGATCCGCGGCGCACCGTGGGACGAATTCAATCTGCCCAACGGGCTGTGGGTGATCCCAGCCGAGCGGATGAAGACCGGGAAGGAGCATCGCGTGCCGTTGACCGAGGCGGCACTGACCGTGCTCACGCGCGTGGAGGGCTGGAAGGGCAACGACTTCGTCTTCCCCAAGCAAATGGGGGGCCGCAACCGCTTGTGGCAGTTTCGCGATGATGGTCATATCAGCGCCTGCTTGATGCCGAAATTACTCAAGAATAAGCTGGGCAAGCACTCCTTCACAGTCCACGGGCTTCGTTCTACCTTTCGCGATTGGGCTGCGGAATGCACGAACTTCCCGCGCGAGATCGCCGAGATGTGTCTGGCCCACACCGTCGGCAGCGAGGTCGAGCGCGCCTATCGCCGCAGCGATCTGTTGGAACGCCGCCGTCAATTGCTCGAAGCGTGGGCGCGCTATCTCGACGAGCCGGTTGCGGGGGTGGTGCCGTTGCGCACGGCGCAGTCATGACCGGCGCAGTCATGACCGGCTGGCCGCCCGAATTCGGCGGGCTGGCCACGATCCCGTTTCAGCGTTGGCTCAAGCTCGCCGGGATCAGCCACAACAGCGGTTATGCATTGTTACATGCCGGTGAAGTCGACAGCATCACCGCAGGCTTTTCGCGGCTGATCGTCATCGCGAGCTGGGCCGCCTATATCGAGCGACAGCGCAGCGGTCACGAGCGTGATCCAGTGGAGCGGGCGGCGGCGATCAGCGCCTTTAAAAAATCGCTGGCGGGCCGCGGTGGTCATCAGGCCGCGCGCGCCCGAGAGCGCAAGCGTCCAGTGGCGAGCGCTGCCAGACGCGAACATCCGGTAGTGCTGGCCCGGCCGTCGTCGTAAAGCCCCGTCCGTCGAGCCAAGGCGCTCACTGGAATAAGCAGCGAGAGCCCGAGGGCCAGACCGGCCCTCGGGCTTTTTTTGCCCTCGGGTTTTCCGAAATGGCAGAAACCACGGCAAAGAGTGACGGAGCATAACCATGCCGCATCACGATCTTCTGGTCGGTGCCTGAGCGCTGGCCGAATGGTTCTTTGGCGAGGACCCGGCGGCGACCAGAAGAAAGATCTCCTACTTGAATAGCGAGACCCGGGGCGACCGACGACCGCCGTTCTTCACCCTGGGCAATTCGCAGGTGTGCGGGCGGATCTCGCGGCTTGAGGCGCGGATCGCCGAGCAGGAGACGGCAGCGGGTCAACCCGAGTGAGATGACGGCGCCTGCCGGCGAAAAAGCAAAATCGGGAGGAAAGGAACGCCCTCCGCCGACGACGGGCGCAAAGGAGGACGACACTTGGAGATTACAAAGCCGATTCAGCCCGACTGCGTCCTCCGGGTCAAGACCCCAACCGATGTGAGGACGCGATGGCCAAGGAGACATCGAGCAAGCTGCGGGCGGCGGAGCTTCAACACCTAATTACGCGGGGGCCGCCGCTTTGACCGCCCCCGAATTTGAAATGCCGGGGGCAAGACCCCGCAAGAAGAACAGACTGGATCGAGGTGCTGACGTGACACGGATACTGTCTGCGGTCCCGGCGCTGGCTGTAATCGCTATGCTTCCAGCTAGGGCCGAGATGTTTGGGCCGTGCTTCCAGCCTTGTGGCGAAAAAACCTCCACACTTGCCGTCGCCGAGTGCGTGCAGGCAAAAACGAACGTCGCGGACCAGCGGTTGAATGCCGCCTATAAAGCACTGCAAGCTCAGATCGACGCGAATCAGCGCCAACCGCTACTCGCAGCGCAACGTCTATGGGTCTAATACCGGGACGCCAATTGCGCCTTCTACGGAACGCAAGACGGATCAATCCGGCAGGTGCAGGCCGCCGAATGCCTACGCTCAATGGCGGAAGACCAGGACGTGAACTCGAAAAGGCGATGAAGCTCGATTAAGCTGGTGCGTCCTCGTTTATCGCCAGCGCGTGACCGAGATGGCGCAAGGTCTGGTTCGTGATTGTCCTGCCAGGGTTATCCGCAAGGTTGGCGGACGAGAATCTTTCAGATCCAGACATCCTGCTGGGCTGTCCGCTCGCCATCCGCATCCCCCGTATTGAGCACGCCGCGCGGCTCGATCAGGAGCAATTTGACCTCTTTCTCGGCGAACGGTTTGTGCTCCACCCCCTTCGGAACGACAAACATCTCTCCTCCCCGGACATGCTGGAAATCGATCCGCAAATCCCCTTCGATTACGATGAACGTCTCGTCAGTATCTTTGTGATCATGCCAGATGAAGTCTTCCTGTAATTTCACAACTTTGACCTGGTAATCGTTCATCTCTGCAATCACTTTCGGCTGCCATTGCTCATGGAACAGGCCAAACTTCTGCACAAAGTTGATTGCTCGGTATTCCATATGACCTCCTTAACGTTAGGTGTCCCCTCATCCGACCCAAAGCCAGACCTCGCGGCACGATGTACAACCGCCTAATGAATGGCGGGATCGGCACATGGCGCCGACGCAGCCGGATTACGACGGCACAGTCCCGCGACAGGCCCATGCAACGCACGCAAACGAACGCAACCCATCAGGTAAGTTGGCGAGATAGGCAAGTCGCAAATGTTCTTTCAGCGTTGAACGGGTAGCCTCGGACTGACCGGCAACGAATAGCCCAGGCGGTCTTTCCCCCTTGGTGAAGGGAGCCAGTAATCATCAAAGCAGGATAACTCCGCGCGGATCAAGAGGCTGGTCTGCTCGACATCCCGGAGACCAAGCTCAGCCCACAGCGTCGCCAATTCCTTCGGTGCGCTCAATGGTCTGATCAAAGGCCGCTCGATGGACGGATTGAGCGCACCGGCGATGTCCCAGATCAGGTGGTGTGTGGCGTCCCCCCGTAGACATCCCATATCGCTGCCGTCACTGTGCCACCATGCCGCACCACCCGGCGAATCTCGGCGACAGCGCGCGCCGCGTCCGGGATGAATTGCAGCACGAGCATCGAGAAAGCGCGGTCGAAGGAGTTGTCCTCAAACGGCAAGGCTTGTGCGTCGGCTTGCCGGAAGTTGATCTTCGGGCCGGAATTGCGCGCACGCGCGAACTCCAAATAAGGTTCGGTCACGTCAATGCCAGTGACCGCCGCGACATTGGGATTTCGTGGGCAGGTGAACGTCAAGCTACTGGTCCCGCAACCGACTTCGAGCACGCGATCACCGTCCGCAAGGCCACCAATTTGGATCAGCAATGGCGCGGGGCGGCGGCTCCATCGACCCATGAGTCGTTCGTAGGCCTCGGCGCTCTGGAATCTGGCGGCGGCATGGGGATTGGGCATCGCTAAATCCTCTGGACCGTCTACGGCGCTTTCCCGGGGTTTACCGGAATGGCTGTTATCGCCGCATTCGGCCCGCCAAAGACTCTATGTTTCCAGACACCGAGGTGCGCGGGAGTGTTAAACCCGCATAGTGGAGTGTTTTTTTGTGGTCGTCCGGGCTGAAGCCAATTGTCGCGGACCATTGCCATCGTGCCTCTTCAGGGTTCGGCTGTTTCGGCTGGACCGTAATATGCCTCAATCCGGTATCCGTCTGGATCGATGATGAAGGCGGCATAGTAGTCAGGGCTGTAAATCGGACGCAGACCGGGCGCACCATTGTCGCGCCCGCCTGCGGCTATCGCTGCCGCGTGAAACGCATCGACGGCGGCAGCATCCCTTGCCGTAAAGCAGAAGTGCAGACCAGACTTTTCGTCGGCTGGAACCGGACGCTCGGCCTGGAACACCCAGAGCGCGATGCTGTCAAGGCCGTATCCGTAGCCCACTAGCGATCTCGCTTGCTTCTGTCGATGTTGCTTACCCCGATCGAAACGTGAGCGATCATTAGCCTCTCCCATCACGCCACACATAAGAAGGTTATAACCGGACTTGACCGACTAGCAGGTTCTCCAGATATTCAGACCGGGTTCGAGGTTTTGGTGGAGATCGTTCGACCCTCCGCCGGTAACTCATAGTGCGGTAGCATCGTGCACGGGTGCGGGAAATCAGACCAGAGCGTCTGCAAGATCCGTCAGCGTGGGCACAATCAGATCGGGCTGGTGCGGGGTCATGCCAAAGGGCCGTCCGCGCCGATCGATGAAGGCCGTTCGCATTCCGGCGGATTTAGCGCCGATGCAATCGAAGGCGTGATTGGCGATGAAGAGCACCTCGTCCACACGGACCCCCACTATCCCCGCCGCTTTTGTGTAGGTCGCGAGATGTGGCTTGAAGGCATTGGCAACCGCGACCGAGATCACCCGGTCGAAGGGAATTCCGTGGTAGCGCTTCGCGGTTTCCAGCATGTCTGGATCACCGTTGGAAAGAACCACCAGCGGATAACGCGTTTGTAGTCGAGCGAGCGCCTCGGGCACCTCGGGAAACGGTCGCAGCCGCTCAATATGAGCAACGAGGTCGCGCACCTCATCAAGGGTGTAGGGAATACCGGCGCGCTCCAGGACGAAAGCAACAGAGCGATGGCCGATCTCGCGATACGAGGTATGTTCCCGGTGCAGGAGCGCGTCGATCATCGAGTTCTCGAAGTGAGTCCGACGCCACCATGTTACGAAGGAGTTGGGATCGCCCTGCCACCCCTTCGCCGCCAGGAAAGGGGCTGCGGCCTCAGTCAATCCGGTCTGCATGTCGACCACGGTTCCATATTGGTCGAACATGCAAACCTTGATAGAAGCTCTCACATCATCCGCCTGTGCCATCCCTGTTCCCTCGAAATGTAGCGAGCCACTGCCGACCGCCAAACTGAACACGTCGATCGCTGCGAATCACCATGCCCGCGAAAGCCGGAGGAGTGGAAGATGGATGAATAGCACGCAACCACCCTCCGGTCAGGGATCGTGTACCGAAAAGAGCGAGCTTACTGGACATCCTGATACTATGGCTCGGGCCATCTTCATCATTTGGATCGGTATCGCCATGTTATTGGAGATATCTTGGGGGTGGTTTCTGGTGGGCTTCGGCATTCTCATCC
>Ga0306923_10003580_pt1 | contig 14695 bp, 12 predicted proteins | sample sta12Can44000108_FD_203841 | JGI IMG/M metagenome (GOLD analysis project Ga0306923, IMG submission 203841) | Lab enrichment of tropical soil microbial communities from Luquillo Experimental Forest, Puerto Rico - statanox.12C.anox.44.000.108 (v2)... | ecosystem: Environmental > Terrestrial >... | reverse complement strand
CAGCAGGTGGATGCTCTGTTCGTTGGACCTGACCCCTTCTTCAATAGCCGGCGCGTCCAGTTCGCGCTGATGGCCGTGCGCCACGCGATCCCGGCGGTTTACGGGGCGCCCGATTATGTCGACGCCGGCTGCCTCATGAGCTACGGAGCCAGTATCCCGGACATCTATCATCAGGTCGGCGTCTATACCGGCAGAATCTTGAAGGGCGCGAGGCCGGCCGACCTACCAGTCATGCAGTCAACCAAGTTTGAGCTGGTCATCAACCGGCAGGCGGCGAAGGCGATCGGCCTCGATCTGCCGCCGATGCTGCTCGCCCGCGCCGACGAGGTCATCGAATGATTCGCCGGCGCGAGGTCATCACGCTGCTCGGCGGCGCGGTGGCTTGGCCGATTGCGGCACGCGCGCAGCAGGCAGCAATGCCAGTGGTCGGGTTTCTCAACGGGGCGTCACCCGACCGGTACCGGCCCATGGTGGCGGCATTCCGTCAGGGCCTCGAACAATCTGGTTATGTCGAGGGGCAGAACGTCTCGGTCGAATACCGCTGGGCCGAAGGCCATTACGATCGGCTACCGGCACTGGCAGCCGATCTCGTTCACCGACAGGTGGCCGTGATCGTGACCGGTGGCACCCCTCCGGCGGTTGCTGCCAAAGCGGCGACCTCGACAATTCCGATCGTCATAAACGTTGGCATTGATCCGGTGCAGGCGGGTCTGATTGCGAGCCTCAATAGGCCGGGTGGCAATGTGACTGGCATAGCCATTCTAACGGCTGTGCTGGCGATAAAGCGTGTCGAAATGCTGCACGAATTACTGCGCACATCAACCACTTTCGCAATACTGGTTAATCCGACCAGCCCACTTACCGAACCCGAACTGAAAGGGGTGCGAGACGCTGCGCGTTCTCTTGGGCTGGAGCTGCATGTCCTGAATGCCACGACGGTAAGCGAAATCGACTTAGCCTTCGCAAGGCTTATCGAGCTGCGCGCTGGCGGGCTCGTCGTGAGTGTCGATCCGTTTCTGACCAGCCAGCGTCAGCGAATCATCGCCGCGGCAGCGAGCCATAGCGTGCCTGCAATTTATGGGGTGCGCGAGTTCGCAACCGCAGGTGGCCTGATGACCTACGGAAGTGATCTTGCCGATGCTTACCGTCAATCCGGTATTTATGCCGCCAACCTTCTCAAGGGAGCAAGACCCGCCGACTTACCTGTCCAACAAGTCGTAAAAGTGGAGCTCGTCGTCAACCTGAAAACTGCCAAGACACTCGGGCTCACATTCCCAATTACGCTGCTTGGCCGCGCGGACGAAGTCATCGAATGAGCAACTGTGACCTTGTCGCAGGGCCATCGCGGATCGCCTTGGCCAGCGCGGCGACCAGTCTGCGGTTCATGCTGCCAGGCTCGGGCAATGGCCCGCTCACCCAGAGCGCGATTCACTCCGCTGCCAGCCACGAGCGTTTGCAGATGGGCCGGTCTCGGAAGACGGACCGGCATCGATGCTGGATTCGCCTTGTTTATTTATCGTGAAAACCGGACACTGCATCTGATTGGTTGCAGGCCCGGGCAGAAGAGCGGGCATCACATCGGGAAAGAGGAAACGACCTGCATGCTGCACATCCGCCGCACACTGCTCTTGCGCGACACGGTTGCCTCCGACATGGGAAAGCCGCTGGCGCGCCCCATCGTGCGGGCCATCGGGATGGCGGTGATCGTCAATCCGTTTGCGGGGCGATACGTTGAGGACCTGACCGAGCTGTTCGAGGCCGGCCGCTCGATCGGGGAGCAGCTGATGCCCGAGCTCGTGCGGCTCCTGGGAGCAAGCGCCGTTTCCTATGGCAAGGGCGCCATCGTCGGGGTTAGCGGCGAGTTCGAGCATGGCGGCGCCTGCATCCATCCGATGCTGGGCAAGCCGATGCGGGCGGCCGTTGGCGGCGGCAAGGCGGTGATCCCGTCGAACGTGAAGGTCGCCCCCTGCGGCGCCAGTCTCGACGTGCCGCTCACCCACAAGGACGATTCCTGGTCCTTCGACCATTTCGATACGGTGACGGTCGCCATGCCCGATGCGGAGGAGATCGTGGTGATAATGGCGGTTGCGGACGGGGGGCGACCCCACCCGCGGTGCGGCAGCGCGCCGCGCTGAACTCGCCGCTTACCTGGCCGTTTGCCAAAAATCCGGGCGGGCTCTTCCGCAATTATGGCCAACTTTACCTCTAGATGCCGGCTGGCACGTCCAAAAGGCGGGAAGGTTGGCGCATGATGCACAAAGCTTCGCTCGTTCTCCTTGGCGCGGCGGCAGGGGCTGCCCTGTCGCTGGTGGCACCTCAACCGCGCCTTGTGCTCGATGGCGCAACCGCTCACGCCGCCCCGGCTGCCGACACGTACCGGCAGCTCGGCCTGTTTCGCGACGTGTTCGAACGGGTGCGCGCTGACTACGTAGAGAAGCCAGACGACGGCAAGCTCATCGAATACGCCATCAACGGCATGCTGGCCGGCCTCGACCCGCATTCGAGCTACATGGATCCCAAGAGCCTGCGCGAGATGCAGGTGCAGACCCGCGGCGAGTTCGGCGGCCTCGGCATCGAGGTGACCATGGAGGACGGCTTGGTGAAGGTGGTCGCCCCCATCGACGATACGCCGGCGGCCAAAGCCGGCATTCTGCCCAACGACATCATCAGCCATCTCGACGACAAGCCGGTGCAGGGGCTCACCCTCGATCAGGCGGTCGAGAAAATGCGCGGGCCGGCCAATACGAAGATCAAGCTTACCGTCGTGCGCAAAGGCCAGGATAATCCGGTCGAGCTTTCGATCACGCGCAAGGTGATCCGCGTCGGCTCGGTACGCGCTCGGCTCGAGGGCAACGACATCGGTTTCATTCGCGTCACCCAGTTCAGCGAGCAGACCACCGACACCCTGAAGAAGGCGATCGCCGACCTGTCGACCCAGGCCGGCGGCAAGCTCAGGGGCTTTATTGTCGATCTGCGCAACAATCCCGGCGGGCTGCTCGACCAGGCGATCTCGGTCTCGGATGTCTTCCTCGAGAAGGGCGAGATCGTCTCGACGCGGGGGCGGCTTGCAACGGAGACGCAGCGGTTCAATGCGCATGCCGGCGACCTTGCCAAGGGTAAGCCGGTGATCGTGCTGATCAATGGCGGCTCGGCCTCGGCTGCCGAGATCGTCGCCGGGGCGCTCCAGGATCACAGGCGCGCAACGCTGCTCGGCACGCGCTCGTTCGGCAAGGGCTCGGTGCAGGCGATCATTCCGCTTGGCTCCGGCAATGGCGCTCTGCGGCTTACCACGGCGCGCTATTTCACCCCGTCCGGCCACTCGATCCAGGCCAAGGGCATCTCGCCCGACATCGAGGTGCTGCAGGACGTCCCCGAGGAGCTCAAAGCGCGCACCGACACGCGCGGCGAGGCGTCGCTGCGCGGCCATCTCAAGGCCGAGGGCGAGGAGAAGACGGGCTCCCAGTCCTACATTCCGCCCGACCCGAAGGACGACAAGGCGCTCCATACCGCGCTTGATCTCATGCGCGGGGTGGCCAAAGACCCCGCCTACCCGCCCATCCCAAAGACGGCGGTGGCGAACTAGGATCGCTGCAGGAGCGGGCGCAAGGCGCGGATATCGGGAACGGCCTCGATCGCCAGCACGGTCTCGATCAGCCGCGCCGATGTCTCACGCCCCAGCACCGGCGCAATGAGATCGCCGGCCTTGGCGGTCACGTCGGCGCGCGACATCGGGTTGCGCGGCGTCCCACGGACCGCAGCGACGCGCTCGGAGAGGCGGGTGCCGTCGGCAAGCTCGACCTCGACCACGGTGACGCGCACCGGCAGCAGCTTTGACAGCTCCTCGTCGCGCACCAGGCTCACCTTCGCGCGCTCGCGCTGTGCCGCGGCATCCGCCATGCGCGGCTTGTCATGGGCGGCGTGGAAGGAAACCGTCCCGTCGAGCAGCATGACCGCGATCATGTGCTGGAGGCAGATGTCCGGCATGTCGCGATTGTCCACCACTGCCCCGACCGAGGGCGCAAGACGAACCGTCACGCGCGCGACCTCCCGCGCCTCGAACGGCCGCTTGGCGCGAATCGCCTCGAGCGCATCGAGTGGCCCCTGGATCGGCGATCCGACGGTCCATTTCTTGATGTCGGTTGCCGCAATCTCGTAACGCTCGCCGAGGCCTTCGATCAGCTGCTGGGGCTGCGCCTTCGGCGCGTAGGCCAGGAAGAAGTTGTTGGTGCCGGAGAAAATATCGTCGACGCCGTTCCAGCCCGATTTCACCAGCAGCGCCGAGGTCACCCCATTGCGCGCCGGCATGCCGCCGAAGACAAACGCCTTCTCGATGTGGTCGGTATCGCGCCGCCAGGCGATAATGCCCGAGGACTGCTGGGCCGTGTAGTCGAGCAGCCACCGCATCTGTTGCGCATCAAGGCCGGCAGCGCAGGCGGCCGCGGCCGCGGCGCCGAACGTGCCGGCAATGCTATGCGTGCTCAGGCTGCTCTCGTAGCTGAATCCGGCGCCGCCCATCGCCATCACCACGCGCGTACCGATATCGTATCCGAGCGTCACCGCGCGCAGGAGCCGCGCGCCATCGATGCCGAGCTCCTCGCCCGCGGCGAGCGCCCCAGGCACGACCGCGCAGCCGGGATGCGAGCGCGAGGCGTTGTGCGAATCGTCAGTCTCGTCCGCGTGCGCCATGACGCCGTTGGCGAGCGCCGCATCGACCGCTGCGGCGGTGAGCGCCGAGCCCGCAACGGTTGCTGCGCCCTTGCCGGCATGTGCTCGGATGTAGCGCAGCGCCGCCTCCCCCGGCGCCAGGCGCGACCCCGAGATCATTGCCGCCAGCGTGTCAAGCAGATGGTGTTTCGCGTGCTCTGCCACCTCGGCCGGGAGCGCGCGGGTCGCGGCGGCGCTCATATACGCGCTCAGCGCATTCATGACGGGTCCCGGGGCCTGCGCCATGGCGCGCCGGCGCGTCAGCGCCATCGCCACGGCTATGGTCGCGGTCATAACGAGGAGGCGGCGTCGATTCAATTGCGGTCCTCCATTCAATCCGGTCAGCGCAGGGGGTCGGGATCAACCCACCATAAGATCAATGCCGAGTACTCGCGCCGCGCTTGCCATGCGCTTGTCAAAGGTCAACAGCGTGCCGCCGATCCGTTGGGCAATAGCGATATGCAGTGCGTCTGGAGTGCGCAGCGAAAGTTCAAGCCGGCGCATCAAGCCAATCGCCTGCGAAAAATCGATGCGCTCGATGTTGACCAACCTGCTGTAACGATTGCACCAAATGTCGAAGTTTAGAAAGGCCGTTCGCGCCTCTTCAGCACGCAGATCGCGCGTTCGCACTCGACGCGCGATCACAGAGGAAAACTCCGCGGCAGACAGATCGCTCACGATCAGCTCATTTTGCAAGCTGCGCAGCGCCTTCTCGGCTCTGCTATTAAGCGAATCGATGGCAAACAAGGGAACAAGGACGCTGGCGTCGAGATGGACGGTCACTCGCCCCACTCGTCACGCATACTGCGTACCAGTGCTGCGGCACTCTGGCGCGGCGTCCGCCGCCCGACCCGCCGTTCTACCAGCCAATCAATGGCCTTGGGGGAAATGGGCTCGATCGCCTGCGGGATTGGCTTGATCTCCGCAACTGGCCGGCCGTGCCGTGTGATGACAACCGGCTCGCCTTTCAGCGCCCGGTCAATCAGGTCGGACAACTGATTCTTGGCTTCAACGACGCTGTGCTGACCCATGCCCGAAAATAGCTACCTGATAGCCATTTTGCAAGGTCCCGCAGCATCCAGTGCCGGTTTCCGAGAGGAGATAGTTCACTCCGGCGCGGAGGAATTCATCGGTCGGCCCAACGCAAACTGACCCACCGGTCCCTCGACGTGGAATTCAAGGCCGGTGATCCTGGCGAAGGAACCGATATTGACGCTCCCGATCGCGCACCCACCGAGCCCCATCTCTGTTGCTATCAGATACAGCGTCTGCATCAGCACGCCCACGTCCTTGAGGATGAGCCCGTAGGCGAGCGAGCTGTATTTCCAGGAGCTGCGGCCGAAGCGCGCAGCAATCGTGATCAGGACCTGGGGCGGCGCGGACGCGCCCATGGCAAATGCCGCTTCGCCAAGCAGCGCATCGAGCTCATGCGCGGGCGCCTCGATCGGGACGAGCGCATGGGTGCCGGCATCGTAATGATAAAATCCGCGCGCGAGACCCTCGCACTCGTTGATCGCAACATAGAGCTCGAGCGGCCAGCTGCCGCCGCCCGACGGATACGGCCTCGCGGCAAAATCGATTGATACGTCGTCCGCGGCGCCGATATCGACCGTGCCCGTAAACTGCGACTTCACGCGTGCGCCGGCATCGAGAAACCGCGCCAGCTGGGCCAGCGTGATTGGCCGGCGGCCATCGAAGCTGCGCGTCGAATGTCGGCTGCGCAGGAGCCGTGTCAGCGGCGTCATCGGCTGCGCGGGCGCATCTGAAAGCCCGCGCAGATCGATCTTCCTGCCGCTCCAGCGCTCGCGCACGGCCGGCAGCGGCGGCACGACCCCTACGTACGGGTAAACTCCACCAATCGGGTTGGCGTGCCGGCCCTGCGTGCTGCGCGCGTGAAACAGAAGATCATGGAAGTCCCATAAGACGAGCTGGCTGTCGCCCTCCTCCGTCCTGAGGCCATTGCCGCGCGCCAGATCGAGCTTGAGAACGATGCCGCAGTCGACGAGCACGGCAAGGAGCTCACGCCCGGGGAAGCTTTGCTGACGGCGGAGCCGCTTGAGCGGCTGGGGCACCGAGAGCCGAGCGATGGCCGCAGCAACGCCCGGATCGCAGATGCGCAGCAACGCGCCGGCGCACGGGGATTCGAGCACCATGTGATCGCCGCGTTTTCGCAAATACGCAAAGCGTGAGAGCACGAGCACGTCGGCATCATCGATCTCCGCTGCGTTCGGCCAGTAGTGGGCAACCTGCGGCTCGATGACCACCTGTTCCTGGCGCTGCCTTCCGGCTCGCAAGCGTGCAAGCGGATATTCCAGGAGGCCGTGCCTGGCCAATTGCCGCACGAGGAGACCGAGCTCATCAGCAATGCTCGCGTCCGCGACGAGCGTAGCGAGCGGCAGCCCCGTGCGCAGGTGCCGGGCGCGTTCCCGAGCACGCGAGCTGATCTTCCCTAGGGCTACCGAATGGCCGTCAAAGCAAGCGGCCAGGTTGCCGTCCGCACGCGCGTCGAGCGTCACATGGCCAAGCAGCCGCGCGGATAACGTTGCGCTCACGTCTGCGGATGCAGCGGATTGAGCTCGTGCTCGGAAAGCGGCCGCTCGCGCCATCGCAGCTTCACCGGCACGTCGTAAAGCCGCCCGGGGGCGAAGCGACGATAGAAGTGCCGCAAGCCGGGCACGATCACCCGCACCACCGGCACTTCGATATCGGGACGGGTCTGATCCAGGACGAGAAAATCAAGTCCCTTGCGCCGGGCAAGATCGACACAGGCAGTGACCTGCTCGCACGCGTCGAGGCCGCCAAACCGCGCGCCGAGGTTGGAGCCTGAAACAGTGTCGGCCACCGCAGCCCCATTCGGCGTCAGATAGGCATGATCGTCGAGCCGGAATGGGGGAACGTTGGCATCGCTCGCCTGTGTCGGCTCTTCCGCGCCCCAGTCCCGCGTTGTTTCCTGCCCCGACGGGCTCTGGCTGCGGGCGCCCATGAGACCAATGGCCAGGAACTGATTGAGCTCGGTCATCGCTCGCAGCAGCGCAATCCGAGCATCGAAATGCGCGCCGGACCCGAAGTCGACGAATTCCTGCCCGTCGACCTTCCAATGCGCCACGGTCACGAAGCTTGGAATGCGGAGATCGCTGGTGACATCGAGGACCCAGAGCCGCCGGCCGGTTTCCGCCAACTGTACTTTCAGATCACGGATGTAAGCATCCTGAAACTGGGCAAGGTCCAGCTCAGGGCGGTGGAGGCGGTTGTACCACCAGATTGCATAGGAATCCCGCTCCACCAGCTCGAGGAAGCCCTGCACGATTGCTTCCTCGACCGTATTGCCGGCCGCACAGCCGTTGGAATCAGCGTGCACGTGGTAGCCGTCCGGCCCCTGGTAGAAGAAATAGAGGAGCGTGGTCGGAAGATATTTGAACCGCTGATCGCGCAATGACCAGACCGGCGACCATTCGATGTCGGCCGCGGGATCGAACGGCGCCGGCATCGGCGTTCCGTCGCCGGCGTCGCTGGTCTTGCTGCGGTCGCGCCGGTATTGGGCGTCGCTGAACAAGAGGACGTCGTTGGGAAGGATAGCATCGCCGGGCGGGAAATCGGCAAACCGCCGTCGCACCCTGATCTCGTCGCCCTGGAATACCCCGGCATAGCGCTCGATCGCCTCCATCAAGGCGCTTGCCTCGCCCTGCTCGGCGGTGCTGCCCTTGCCGAAGCTGCCGCCACGCAGTCCCGCGCGCAGCTCATCGACGGTCTGCGGGCGCCAGGAGAAGTTGTGGGTGGCGAGCCAGTTGGTGTTCATGGGCAGGTCGGCATCGATGCGCTCGAGCCGCGACACCACGCCGGTGAGCGCGCTTACGTGCTTGCGGAAGCGCGCCACCGTCGCGCGCGAGGAGACGGCCCGGTAGCCCCCGCTGGTCATGACCAGCTTGCCGCCTGCGCCGAGCATGACCGGCGCCGGCGCGCGCTGCGGGTCGCGCAGCTCCTTGTAGCCGCAGGCCCGACATTGCGGGCGCGCCGGCGCGTAATGCCGCGCAACGGTCGAGCCCATAAGATCGAGGCTGATGATGTGGTCGCACAGGTCGGTGCGAAAGCCGGTCGCGATCGCTTTTGCGATCTCGACGCCGGCAAGCTCAACGCCGCCGTGTCCCACCGTTTCGCTCGCCAGCGGTGAGACGGCGATGCGGCGCGCCTGCCCGCGGTCGAGCAGCGCCCTGACCTCGCGGTTGCGCTGCATGCGTTCGGCAATGCAGACCCAGCAGGCGCCCTTGCCCGGGCGTAAAACCGGCCCCACAAGGGGGAAGATGCCGGACGGCTGGGCGAGCAGCCACGCCGTGCCATCGCCAAGGTGCTTGCTGTTGAGCTCGGCGAGGCGCGAGTCCAGATAATCGTTCACCAGCGTAACGGTAAGGTCGGTCGAACCCCTCGCCACGTGAACGCCCAGGGCGCGCAGCGCGTTTTCGAGCTCACCTGTCCCCGCTACATCGATCGCCTGAACGCGCACGCGGCATTGCGCAAGCTTGCTCTGGGCGTCCTGCGGCGCAAGCCCGAGGCTCGCCCAATAGGCCGCTGCGATGGTCGACTGCGCGGAACGCGGCCCCACCACGACATAGCGCCGAGCGACGAGCCGCTCGAGCGCTTCTCGGACCTTGTCGGGAGGAAAATGCTGCTCCAGCTCGCGCGCGAGCGCGCCCAAGCTGCGCCCGCCTCCCCCTATGGCGGAAGCGAGCGCGCAATAGAGCTCTCCATGCAGAAAAAACTTCCGATCCTCGGAGTAGAGGCACACGACATTGTGCGGAAGCACGTAGACGGTGAAGTTCGGCGCGAACCGCGCAACGTCTTTGCTGTCAGCTGACGCGGTGCGGCTGCGCCCCTCGCCTGTCATGCGGCGAGCACGCGCGCCCCGCTGGCTCCGAGCACGTCCGGTACGGGAGTCTAGCAGATGCGGCAAACTCCCCACTGCCAGCAGCAGCCGCAGCTGCAACCGCAACCGCCGCAACCGCAGCCTCCACAGCCCCTGGCGCAGCCGCGACAACCTCTGCACCCGCGGCAGCCGCCACAGCCGCGGCCGCAGCCTCCGCGGGCATACTGCACGCCACGCTGCGGAGCGCCGGCGTTCTCCTTGTCGAAGACATAGAACGTGCCCAGGCTCACGTCGGAGAGCTCTTCCTCGCTCAGCGTGAGCTCATGACCAAACGTGCCATCCCGCGCGGGTACCGACTGCACATCTGGCGTGGTCCCGACCGTCGCTGCGGACGCACCGCCCGCGAGCGATAACGAAACGCCCACTGCCCCCAAAACCGGTACAGCTTCCTTGCGACGCTTACGCTTCGAGCCCTGCTTTGTCTGCGGCATTATCGAGTCCTCTCATGCCTTGTTCGAAATCTCACGTCCGTGCCACTATTACTACGCTGCGCATCTCTACTCTGCAAGCCGATGACGTGCACAAACAACGCTATTCCCGGCCGCATGAATAAGACATGAATGCATGCTCGCCGGAAAACATGGCGAGATTATTTCACGTCAGTCTCGACAACATCAAGCCCCCAAGTCCGGTTCCAGCTTACCAAACCTTACGTGGAAATTACGACCTCCCTACGCCATTGTCATGCCTGCGCGGCATCAGCAACCGCCACAGTTGCCGCACTTGACGGGCGCAGAGGACTGCATCATCCGCTTGCACGCGATGACGACGACAAGGCCCATCAGCTCACACGGCCGCTTTCTCTGGTACGAGCTGGCCACGACGGACATGGAGGCAGCGAAAGCGTTCTACACCGCGGTCGTGGGCTGGAGCGCGCAGGATGCATCGATGCCCGGTCAGGCCTATACCCTATTTACCGCAAAAGGCGTCCCGGTGGGCGGCCTGATGCAGCTGCCGGAAGAGGCGAGCCGATTGGGCTTTCGACCGGGCTGGCTCGGCTATGTCGGGGTCGACGACGTGGACCAGGCGGCCGAGCGGGTGGAACGGCTCGGTGGTGCTGTGCATGTGCCTCCGAAGGAGATCCCCGGCATCAGCCGGCTTGCAGTTGCTGTCGACCCGCAGATGGCGACCATCGCGTTGCTTAAATGGCTCGAGCCAGCACCGCAGCCGCCGAGCGACCTGAGCGTGCCAGGTCGCGTGGGCTGGCACGAGTTGCTCGCCGCCGATTGGGAAGCGGCATGGGTTTTCTATGGCGACCTCTTCGCCTGGCAAAAGGCGCAAGCTGAGACGGGCGCGATCGGCACCTATCAGATGTTCTGCGCCGGCGGACTCACCATGGGCGGCATGTACACCAAGCCCGCCAGCGTCCCGGTGCCGTTCTGGCTCTACTATTTCAACGTGGGTGACACCGACGCGGCAGCGACCCGTGTGAAGGCAGGTGGCGGTCGCATCCTCAATGGTCCGGTTGCGGTGCCGGGGGGCAATTGGATCGTGCACTGCAGCGACCCGCAGGGCGTCATGTTCGCGCTGACCGGAACGCGGCGCCACGAGGGCATCGGATATTTCGGACCCGCCGCGCCGCGCTTCGAAAGGGCCAAGGCCCCGTAGCGTTGCCAGGCATGGAATTTCTGGGGCAATGTAGGGCCGAGGCATGCCTCGCCCCTACAAGCAAATTTTCTGGGTGCACATGAAAGCTCATCGCCCCACCATCATGGGCACGCGCCACATGATTGCCGCCACCCAGTATCTCGCGGCCGAGGCCGGCTTTCGAATTCTAGAGGCGGGCGGCAATGCAATCGATGCCGGCGTCGCAGGCGGCATTGCGCTTGGCGTTGTGCAGCCGGAATTCGTGAATGTCGCAGGCGTGGCCCCGATCATCATCTATTCCGCCACCGAGGGACGCGTCATCACCATTCCCGGTCTCGGCTCGTGGCCGAAGGCGATCACGCGCGATCATTTTCGCAGGCACCACGGCGGCCGCATCCCGCAAGGCATCCTGCGAACCGTGGTGCCGGCGGCCCCCGATGCCTGGATCACCGCGCTCGAGCGCTTCGGCACCATGAGCTTCGGCGAGGTGGCGCAGTCGGCAATCGCCTTCGCGCGTGACGGCTTCCCCGTCTACCCGCTCATGGCGGAGATCATTGCGGAGCACGAAGAGGAGTACCGGGCATTTCCCTCCAACGTAGCGCTCTATCTTCCGAATGGACGCCCGCCACTTCCAGGTGAAATCTTCGTGCAGACGGCGCTCGCGGCCATGCTCCAGCACATGGCGGACCAGGAGGCGGCAGCGCGCCAGCGCGGACGCGCGGCCGGCCTCGCGGCGGCACGTGATGCCTTTTACCAGGGCGACATCGCAGCCACGATCGTCAGGTTTCAGAAGGAGAACGGTGGCCTTCTCTCGGCGGAGGACCTTGCGAGCTATCGGTCCGGCTTCGACGAGCCGGTGGAGAGTCAGTTCGGCAATGTGCGGCTGTTCGCCTGCGGACCGTGGTGCCAGGGCCCTTCACTGCTTCAGGCGCTGAACCTGCTCGACGGACCCGAGCTGCGCACGCTCGGTCACAACTCGCCCGGCTATTTGCACCGCATCACCGAGGCGGTGAAGCTCGCGTTCGCGGATCGCGAAGCCTGGTTCGGAGATCCGCGCTTCGTCAAGGTGCCGATCGAAGGATTGCTGTCGCGGGAATATGCGCACGAGCGGCGCAGGATGATCCGCCCCGACCGCGCGTGGCCCGAGATGCCGCCCGCGGGCGATCCCGGCAAGCCTGTTGCTGGGCGCTCCGCGCAGGCGGACGCGGCACCGGCGGCGGCGCGCGTATTTGCCGCGCCCGATCTCGACACCTCGCACGTCTGCGCTGTCGATCGGCACGGCAACGTGTTTGCCGCAACCCCGAGCGATGGCTCCTACAACGCACCGGTGATACCGGAGCTCGGCATCATTCCCTCCCCGCGCGGCAGCCAGAGCTGGGGTGACCCGGATCACCCGTCAGGCGTAGCGCCCGGCAAGCGGCCGCGGCTCACGCCGAGCCCGGCAATTGCGATCGCGCCCGGCCGGATGAAGATGCCGTTCGGCACACCTGGCGGTGACGTGCAGACCCAGGCGATGCTGCAGGTGTTTCTCAACATCGAGCTGTTCGGGATGGAGACGCAGGAAGCGGTGGAAGCCCCCCGCGCCGCCTCCTACAGCTTTCCATCCTCATTCGAGCCACACGCCTATCATCCTGGGCTGCTCAAGCTGGAGAGCCGCATCGACAACGCCGTTGCGCAGGCGCTTGCCGGCCTTGGCCATCGGACCGAGTGGTGGCCGGACTGGACCTGGCTCGCAGGCGCCGTGTGCACCATTGTCGCTGAAGAGAAAACTGGCTTGCTCAAGGCAGGCGCCGACCCGCGGCGACCCTCCTACGCGTGCGGACTGTGATACTCTAGGCAGCCCGGCTGTTTCGCAGAGGATTTGGAACCGAGAGAGGTGCTGTGATGAGGACATGGTCGGCAGTCCTTGCATCGGCTTTTCTGTGCGCCCTGGCGACCGAGGCATCCGCTCAGAACATGGACGAGATGATGCGGCGGATGCAGCAGATGATGCAGCAGTCGCAGGCCGTGCGCGCGGCGGAACGTGAATGGGCAAACCTGCCCAGCGATGAGCGCGCGTGCCTGACTCGAAAGCTGGAGGAGCAGGGCGACACCATCTCCGCATTGACGCGGCGCGGAATTCTTCCGTCTGAGGCCCGTTTTGCTGAAATGCGGGCGCAATGCGCTGCGACCAAGGCGGAGACTCCTGCCGCCAAGGAGCCGGTCGCTACGGCGCCGAAAGAGCCGGTCGCTACGGCGCCGAAAGAGCCGGCTGCTGCTGCTCCAAAAGCGCCAGCCGCTGCTCCAAAACCGTCGGCTGCTGCTCCCTCGAAAGAGCCGGCCACGAGATCACCGACTGATCCGGCCGCGGTCAAGGAACCAACCGCCGCACCCAAGGAGCCAGCCAGCACGCCCAAGGAAGCAACCACTGCCAAGCCGGGTCGGGAGCCCGCAGAGGACGAGGAGAAGCAATCGCCGGCCGAGCTGAGAGAGACCATGAAAAAGCTGCGGTCCGAACTCTCTGTCTCAGACTCGTTGATTGCGGAGCTGGAAAAGGCAAAAGACACAGCGGAGCGCTCGCTCAAGCAGGCGGAGCTGGCAAGGGCTGACGCCCAGAGCGGCAGACGCGAGGTTGAACACGCGCGAGCGGCGGACAAGGTCGAGCTGCAGGCGGCAATTGCGCAGCTGGTATCGGAGAAGGCCAATGCCGAAGCCGAAGGCGCACGACGGGAGCGCGTCGCCTATGCCGGAATGATCGGACTGCTTACTCTTACCCTGGGCATGGCGGCCGCTCTGGTCATGAGCAGGCACAAGACAAGCGCCCTGCAGCAGCAGCTCGCGAAGCAGCAAGCGCCAGAACCGCAGTCCCCAGCGATGTCATTTGCGCAAGCTCAAGCCAGCAGGCAAGCAGAGACACACGCCGCCTCGGACGCAAGCCGCCATGGTGCGGAGCTTGCGCCGCAGAAATGAGCGATGGGCAGATGCGAGCCGCCGTCCTGACCGAGGTCAACAAGCCCCTGCAAATTCTCGATCTGCAGCAGGAGGGTCCGAAAGCAAACGAGGTGCGGGTGAAGGTCACGGCCGCCGGCGTGTGCATGAGCGACTGGCACGTCATGAACGGCGACTGGCCGCTGCCGCTGCCCATGGTGCTCGGGCACGAGGCCGCCGGCATCGTCGTGGAGAACGGGCAGAGCGTGACCGCGGTCAAGCCGGATGATCACGTGATCTTCTCGTTCCGCCCGCATTGCGGGCACTGCCGCTACTGCTCAACGGGACGCACGGTCCTGTGCATTGGCCACAACGACACCGCGCGCTGGGTGATGCACGACGGCACGACGCGCGTGAAGCTCAACGGCGAGCCGGTCAACCAGATGGCGCGCATTGGAACGTTCTCCGAATACGTGGTCTGCCCGGCCGAGCAGGTGATCAGAATCCGCGAGGATCTGCCGTTCACGCATGCCGCCATCATCGGCTGCAGCGTGGCGACCGGCGTCGGCGCGGTCATCC
>Ga0306923_10003578_pt1 | contig 14699 bp, 11 predicted proteins | sample sta12Can44000108_FD_203841 | JGI IMG/M metagenome (GOLD analysis project Ga0306923, IMG submission 203841) | Lab enrichment of tropical soil microbial communities from Luquillo Experimental Forest, Puerto Rico - statanox.12C.anox.44.000.108 (v2)... | ecosystem: Environmental > Terrestrial >... | reverse complement strand
CGTCGTCGGTAACCCCGGGGCCGTATTGTTTGGCCGCCCGGGCCGGCCACGGCGCCAACAGCGGGCCGCCGAGCGCCAGCGCGGTCGGCGCGGCGACGAGAATGGTGCGACGGGTCAAATGTGTCATGATCAGCCTCCTTCGGTGAAGTCCTCTGTTCAATTTATTGGTTTGGGTTTTACTTCTGCGCGCCGCCGGGACACCCAGGCGGCAATGTAACGGGTGAACCCGGCGGCCCCGGACGGCATCGCGAAGATCACCAGCAGCATGATGATGCCGTAGACGGCACCAGCCAAGCCGCGGGACACGCTTTCGGCGATGTTCGGGACGTACAGCACGAACAAGCCGCCGAAGAGGCAGCCCGGCAGCGAGCCCATGCCGCCGAGTATGAGACCGACGAGAAGATAGATCGACAGGAACAGGGGGAAGCTGTCGGGGGCGACGAACTGCACCGCGAGTGCGCCTAAGGCACCGGCAACGCCGGTGTAAAGCGCGCTGACGCCGAAGGTCAGCGTCTTGTAGAGCGGCGCGTTGATCCCCATAGCGGCGGCGGCGATCTCATGGTCGCGGATCGCCATGATGGCGCGGCCGGTGCGGCTCTTTACCAGGCTCGACGCGCCAGCGAACAAGACCAGCACCACCGCCAGGGTGAAATAATAGAGCCATTGATCGGCGTCGATCGGCAGGAATTCCGGTACATCCGGCTGATCGACGACGATACCTTGCACGCCGCCGGTCCAGTCTTCGAGACCATGAAATTTGAGGAGCTGCGGCAGCGCCGCCGCCGCCGCAAAGGTGACGAGCGCGAGATAGAGGCCTCGCAGCCGCAGCGCCGGCAACCCGACCAGCGTGCCGACGACAAAGCAGACGCCGCCTGCGGCCGGCAGCGTCCAATAATAGGCGACGCCGTAGCGATTCATCAGGATCGCGGTGACATAGGCGCCGAGACCGTAAAATGCGCCGTGCCCCACCGAGAACTGGCCGTTGAAACCGGTCAGCAGATTGAGGCCGAGGATCGCCAGCCCGTAGATCATCACCTGGGTCAACTGGAAGACGACAAAGCCCTGGAACACGAAGGGCAGCACCGCCGCGATCGCCACAACGCCCGCCAACACCAAGTGCCGGGTCGAAAGCAGCGCCGCCCGCTGCGCGCGACGCGCTTGGGCGGAGGGTGCGAAGAGAGCGGTTTCCTGCTGCGGGGTCGTCATACCCGGCTCACCACGCTGCGGCCAAAAATCCCGGCAGGCCGCACCATCAGCACCGCGACGATCACCAACAGCGCGATCGTCAGCTTCAGGTCGCGGCCGAAATAAGGGATGAAGGTGCCCGCCAGGTTCTCGATGATGCCGACGGCGAAGCCGCCCAGCACAGCACCCCCAGGACTCGTCAACCCGCCCAGCACCGCACCGGCAAAACCGTACAGCAGCACGCCCAACATCATGTTCGGATCGAGAAATACCACCGGTGCGATCAGCATTCCGGCGACCGCGCCGATCGCCGCCGCGATGCCCCAGCCAAGCGCCGTCATCCAGCCCACCCGTATGCCGACCAGGCGAGCCGATTCCGGATTGGCGGCCGCGGCGCGCATCGCGAGGCCGAGCCGCGTACCGCGGAAGAACAGATAGATCAGACCCAGCATCACGGCAGTCACGCCGATCATACCGGCTTCATGGGCGTCGACCAGGACGCTGCCGAATAGCGGCTGGGTGCCGAACGGGCTTGGGAAGGTCTTGATCGTATAATCCCAAAGATAGCCGTCGCCGCTGTTCAGGATGCTGAACAAGGCGATGAAAGCGACCAGATTGGCCAGGATCGAAGCATTGTGGAGCGGCTTGAACAGCACCCGCTCGATGGCGACTCCGCCGACGAACGACAGGATCACCACGGCCGCGAAGGCCAGCCAATACGGCGTACCCCAGGTGATCAGCTGCCAGGCGACATAGGCCGAGAACGTGGCCATCTCGCCTTGCGCGAAGTTGAGGTGATCGATCGCCTGGTAGATCATCACGACCGCCAGCGCCACCAGCGCGTAGATTGCGCCATTGGCAAGGCCTGCCATCACCTGTTGCAGCAGCAGTTGCATCGGCGCTCCCCGCTCAATAACCGAGATAGGCGCGGCGCACGGCCTCATCGGCGGCGATCGCTTCGGCCGGCCCATCCATGACGATGCGGCCGGTTTCGAGCAGATAGGCGTGCTCCGCCAGTTCGAGAGCGAGCGCAGCGTTCTGCTCGACGATCAGCATCGCGACGCCGGTGTCGCGGTTGACCTCGCGCAGGATCCCGAACAACTCTTCGACGATCAGCGGCGCTAGCCCGAACGAGGGTTCGTCGAGGAGCATCAGGCGCGGCCGCAGCATCAGCGCCCGGCCGACGGCGAGCATCTGCTGCTCGCCGCCGGAGAGCAGGCCGGCCTGCTGCGTCCGACGCTCCTTGAGGCGCGGGAAATGGTGATAGATTTGTTCGATATCCGCCGCGATCGCGGCGTGGTCGCGGCGGGTCATCGCCCCGAGCTGCAGGTTTTCCTCGACCGTCAGGCGGACAAAGGTGCCTCGTCCCTCCGGCACATGCGCAACGCCAAGCCGGACGATATCCTCGGTCGCCCAACCGTTGATCGATTTTCCGTCGAAGCGGATGTCGCCAGCGGTTCGCACCGTGCCGCAGAGCGCACGCAGCACCGTCGTCTTGCCGGCACCGTTGGCCCCCAGCAGGGTGCGCACATGCCCCGCATCGAGATCGAAGCCGACCCCGAACAGCGCCTGCTGCTCGCCGTAGAACGCCTCCAGGCCGGCGATCTCGAGCATCATGCGGCTGGCTTCCCGGCAGAAGCGGCGGCTACGGTCTCGTGGCCGGTGCCAAGATAGGCCTCGATGACCGCTTCGTTCCGCTGCACCTCGGCGGGGGTACCCTCGGCGATCTTGCGGCCGAAATCGAGCGCCACGACCTTGTCGGAAACCGACATGACGAGGTTCATGTGATGCTCGACGAGCAGCACCGTGACCTTGCGCTCGTCGCGCACCCGGCGAATGAGGCCGCCGAGTTCGCCCACCTCCTCGTGATTGAGGCCGCCCGCCGGTTCGTCGAGCAGTACCAGCTTGGGGCGGCCCGCCAATGCCCGGGCCAACTCGACCCGTTTTCGTGTGCCGAGCGGCAAACCAGCAGCCGGCCGCAGCGCGACGCCTTCAAGATCGAGCATATGAAGCAGCGACCAGGCGGTCTCGCTCACCGCTGTCTCCTGCCGGCGCGCCCAGGGCAGGCGCAACGTGTCGCTGACGAAGTCGCCGCGGCTATGGGCGTGAGCGCCGAGGCGGACATTGTCGAGCACCGATTGCGGACCGAACAGCGCGAGGTTCTGAAAGGTCCGGCCGATCCCGATCTCGGCAATCCGGTGCGGCGGTCGGCCCAGCATTGAGCGGCCTGCGAAGCGGATGTCGCCGCTGACCGGCGTGTAGAGCCTGCTGACACAATTGAACAGCGTCGTCTTGCCGGCGCCGTTCGGTCCGATCAGCCCGAGGATCTGGCCCTCCTCGAGATCGAATGAGACGCCGTCGAGCGCCACGATGCCGCCGAAGCGCACCACAACGTCGCTGACTTCGAGCAGCTTCGCGCCGCCCGGCATCAGCCGGGCACCCCGCCCGTCGCAGTTGAATTGGCCGCCATAACGCTTGTCCTCCAGGTGCGACGCTCGCGCCGCCCCGGGCGACCGTGCGCGGTATCGGATTTCCAGTCAAGCCGACGTTGCGCCCGATAACGCCATTGTGTCTCTTCATTGGTCGGTCAAGCGGGTTTATTCTCGCTGGCCGGGCTAATCGGGACCAGATCATGGGCAGTATCAACGCCAGCGTCGATCTCCGCCGGGATGGCGAGGTCGTCGTCGTCACCGTCGACAATCCGCCGGTCAACGCGCTGAAGCACGAAGTGCGTGCCGGGCTCGCCAAGGCGCTTCAGCGGGCACACGCCGACGATGGCGTCAAGGCGGTGGTCATTGTCTGCGCCGGACGGACATTTTTCGCCGGTGCCGACATCACCGAATTCGGCAAGCCGCCGCAACCGCCGAGCCTCCATGAGATTATCGCGGCGATCGAGGCGATGCAGAAGCCGGTCGTCGCCGCGCTACACGGGACTGCGTTCGGAGGCGGCTTCGAGTTGGCGCTCGCCTGCCATTTCCGTGTCGCCGTCGCGGATGCGCGCGTTGGGCTGCCCGAGGTCAAACTCGGCCTCCTGCCGGGCGCTGGCGGGACGCAGCGGCTGCCGCGCCTCGTCGGGCCGGAAAAGGCGCTCAAGATGATCGTCACTGGCGACCCTATCGCGGCTCCTGAAGCTTCGGCGGACGGGGTCATCGATGAGATCGTCGACGGCGACTTGACGGGCTCCGCCGTCGCGTTCGCGCGTCGAGTGGTGGCGGAGGGCCGGCCGCTAAAGCTCGTCCGCAACCGCGACGAGAAGCTCATCGGCGAAGGCTTCGCCGATGCCGCCGAGACGCTGACGCGCCGGCTACGTGGCCGGGATGCGCCCGCCGCTTGTGTCGAGGCGGTGCGCAACGCCATCGTGCTCCCGTTTGAAGAGGGCCTGAGGCGCGAAGGCGAACTCTTCCGCAAGCTCGTCGCCGGAGATCAATCAAAAGCGCAGAGGCACATCTTCTTTGCCGAGCGCGAGGCCGCAAAAATCCCGGACATGCCGGAAACAACGAAGATCTGCCCAATTGCCAGGGCCGCCGTCATCGGCGCTGGTACGATGGGTGGCGGAATAGCAATGTGCTTCGCCAATGCCGGCATTCCGGTGACCGTCGTCGAGACCGGCCGCGACCTCTTGCAAAAGGGCCTCGACCGCGTGGGAGCCAATTATCGCACGACAATCTCTCGCGGCGGGCTCAGCGCCGAGGAGATGGAGCGCCGCATGGGTCTGATCAACGGCGTCACCGAGTTCGACGCGGTTGGCGAGGCGGATGTCGTGATCGAGGCCGTGTTCGAGGAGATGGCGGTCAAAAAGCAGGTCTTTGCCGATCTCGACCGGCAGACAAAGACGAACGCGGTCCTCGCCACCAACACCTCGACGCTCGACGTCAACGAAATTGCGCGCGCGACGACGCGGCCGCGGGATGTGCTGGGCATGCATTTCTTCAGCCCGGCGAACGTGATGCGGCTCCTGGAGATCGTGCGCGGCGAGCAGACCTCATTTGAAGCGCTCGCGACCGCTGTCGCGCTCGGCCGGCGGCTCGGCAAGGTACCGGTCACAGTTGGCGTGTGTTATGGCTTTGTTGGCAACCGGATGCTCGCGCGCCGCTCTGTGGAGACTGAGCGGCTGCTGCTCGAAGGGGCGCTACCGCAAGAGATAGACACCGCGGTCGCTGGTTTCGGCTTCCCGATGGGGCCCTGCGCGATGATGGATCTCGCCGGGCTCGATGTTGGCTGGCGCATCCGGCAAGGGCGCGGTGAGCACACTTTGATCGAGGATACGCTGTGCGAAGCGGGGCATTATGGCCAGAAGACCGGGAAGGGTTACTTTCGCTATGATGCCGGCTCTCGGACGCCGGTTCCCGATCCCGAGGTGGAAAAGCTCATCCTCGAAGCTTCCTCGCGGCTCGGTATCAACCGGCGGCCGATCCCACAGGAGCAGATCATCGAACGCATGATCTTACCGATGATCAACGAAGGCGCCCGCATCCTCGAGGAAGGCATCGCCACCCGCCCCAGCGATATCGACGTGATCTGGGTCTACGGCTACGGCTGGCCGGTATGGCGTGGAGGGCCGATGTATTACGCAGATCGGCTGGGGCTCGCACATTTGCGCGACCGGCTGAGCTTCTACGCCGACAGATCGCGTGATGAAACTTTACAGCCAGCGCCGTTACTTCAACGGCTCGCCCGCGAAGGACGCGGCTTCGCTTTGTGAATTAGTTTATACTCGTTTCCACCCCGTCGCTCCCGCGAAAGCGGGAATCTTGGACCGTGGGTTTTATGGATCGCTCTGGCCTCCCGTTTTCGCGAGGGCGGCGCAACTGGGGAGTTTACCCGATGGATCTCCGCTTCACCTCCGCAGAGCTCGCCTTTCGCGATGAGGTGCGCGCGTTTTTTCGCACCAACCTGCCCGAGAGTATTCGCACCAAGCTGATCGAGGGAAGAAAGCTCGCCAAGGAGGACATTGTCACCTGGCAGCGCACCCTCAACAAGAAGGGCTGGGCAGTCGCGAACTGGCCAGTCGAATGGGGCGGCACCGGCTGGTCCCCGGTTCAGCAATATATGTTTCAGGAGGAGCTGCAGCTCACCCCGGCACCGCAGCCGCTCGGCTTTGGGGTAACGATGGTCGGACCCGTGATCATCGCCTTCGGCTCCGAAGCGCAAAAGAAGCATCATTTGCCGGCCATCGCCAATCTCGACGTGTGGTGGTGCCAGGGTTTTTCCGAGCCAGGCGCAGGTTCGGATCTCGCCTCCTTGCGGACTTCCGCGAAGCGTGATGGCGACCACTACATCGTCAACGGACAAAAGACGTGGACGACCCTGGCGCAGCACGCTGATTGGATCTTCTGCCTGGTGCGCACCGATCCGCAGGCGAAAAAGCAGGAAGGGATCTCCTTCTTACTGATCGATATGAAAACGCCCGGAATCACGGTCCGTCCAATCATCACGATCGAGGGTGGGCACGAGGTCAACGAGGTCTTCTTCGACGATGTCAAAGTGCCTGCAGAAAATCTGGTGGGCCAGGAAAACAAAGGCTGGGACTACGCCAAGTATCTGCTTGGCCGCGAACGCACCGGGATCGCGCGCGTCGGTCTCTCAAAGGAGCGCATCCGGCGGATCAAGGAGCTCGCCGCGATGGAGCGCGCCGGTGACAAGCCGCTGATCGAAGACGAGCGGTTTTGCGAGAAGCTCGCTGCGGTCGAGGTCGAGCTGAAAGCGCTCGAGATGACGCAGTTGCGGGTCGTAGCCGCCGAACGCCAACGGATCGACAACAAGCCTGACCCAGCGTCCTCGATCCTCAAGATCAAGGGCTCGGAGATCCAGCAGGCCACAACCGAGCTGTTGCTCGAAGTCGTCGGCCCTTACGCGATGCCTTATCAACCGGAGCGCGCGGACGACGAACGCTGGAACGAACCGCCGATCGGCCCCGAATGGGCGGGGCCGATCGCGCCGACCTACTTCAATTGGCGCAAGACCACGATCTATGGCGGCACCAACGAGATCCAGAAGAACATCATCGCAAAGGCGATCCTCGGGCTCTAGTTGGTTCCCTCCCCGGGCTGGGAGGGAGTTAGGGATGAGGGGCGGCGATAAGGGACGAGACGGAAGAAGGCCCAGCGAATGGATTTCGACCTCAGCGAAGAACAGCGGCTGCTCAAGGAGAGCCTCGATCGGCTGATCGGCGACCGTTACACCTTTGAGCAGCGCAAGATACACGGGCAGAACCCCGAGGGCTGGAGCCGCGAGCTGTGGTCTCAATATGCCGAACTGGGGTTGCTCGGACTGCCATTCCCCGAGCCCTACGGCGGCCTGGGCGGCGGCCCCGTTGAGACGATGATCGCGATGGAAGCCTTTGGTAAAGCCCTGACGCTTGAGCCTTACCTCGCTACCGTAGTCCTCGCTGGTGGGTTTCTCCGCCACTGCGGCAGTGCCGAACAATGCGCCGATCTCGTTCCGAAGATCGCCGCGGGAAGCTTGACCTGTGCCTTTGCCCATACCGAACGCTATTCGCGTTACGACCTTGGGGATATCGAAACGAGGGCATTGCGCGACGGCTCCGCCTGGGTGCTGGATGGCGAAAAGGGCATCGTTCTGCACGGCGACACAGCTGACAAGCTGATCGTGACTGCGCGCATCCGCGGTGGACCGCGTGACCGCGACGGGGTTGGCCTGTTCATCGTCGACGGCAAGGCCGAAGGGATTTCCCGGCGTGGCTATCCGACGCAGGATGGTCTTCGAGCTGCAGAGATTTCTCTAACGCATGTACGCGTCGGCCCCGAGGGAGTTCTCGGCGAGCCTGGATCGGCATTGCCGTTTGTCGAGCGGGTCGTCGACGAGGCGATCGCGGCGCTGTGCGCCGAGGCGGTCGGCGCGATGGCGGTAATGCACGAATTGACCGTCGATTATCTCAAAACGCGCCGGCAGTTCGGCCGGGAAATCGGCAGCTTTCAAATTCTCCAACACCGCGCCGTCGACATGCTGATCGCATTGGAGCAGGCGCGCAGCATGGCGATGTTCGGGAGCATGATGGCAGCCGAGGAAAACGCTGCCGAGCGGCGCGCCGCACTCTCCTCCGCTAAAGTGCAGATCGGCCGTTCCGGCAAATTCATCGGGCAGCAGTCGATCCAGTTGCATGGTGGGATCGGCATGACAATGGAGTACAAGGTCGGCCACTACTTCAAGCGAGTCACGATGATCGACACGATGTTTGGTGATGCCGATCACCATCTGCGCACGCTCGCCCGCCGCGGCGCAATGCCCACCACCACGTAACCTTCGGCGGGCGCCTCGCTCTGGCTAATGATCATTGGTTGTCCGAGCTGCCGGACCCGCTATCTCGTCGACGAACAGGCTCTGGGGGGCCGCGTCGGCCGCACCGTTCGCTGCGCCACGTGCGGCCACACCTGGCACCAAGCTGCTCCGCCCGAGCTTGTTGGCGCTGATGCGCCCGAAAATCCCGAAGGCTCGCGGATAGAACCCGCGCTTGGGGTACCGCCACGGCCGGAGGTCTTGAGCGCGGCCAACCTTGAGGTCCCGCAACGTCGCGCAGAGATACCGGAGGCGTCCCGTGTCAAGCGCCGCCGTTGGGGTGCACTGCGGTGGCTCGTACTGATTGTGCTCTGCGCGGTTGCCATCATTGCTGGCGTCGTCATCGCCCGCGGCGCGGTGGTAAAGATACTGCCGCCAGCTGCGAGACTTTTCGCTCTAGCAGGGCTGCCGGTCGAGCCATCGGGCGAACTCAGACCGAAATGACCATCAACGACTTAAACCATCAACGGCTTAAGAGGTGGACGGATGTTTATCGCGATGAACCGGTTCAAAGTGATTCCCGCATCGCAGACGGACTTCGAACGTGTTTGGACGACGCGTGACACCCATCTGCGGGGCGTCGGCGGGTTCATTGAGTTCCACCTGTTGCGCGGACCCGAGCGGGAAGATCATGTGCTTTACGCGTCCCACTCCATCTGGCGGAGCCGTGCCGATTTCGAGGCATGGACGCGGTCGGAGGCTTTCCGCCTTGCCCATCAGAGCGCCGGCCAGAACAGGCCGCTCTATCTCGGGCACCCCGAGTTCGAGGGGTTTGAAATTATTCAGACGGTCGACGCGAAGAGCCCTTGATGGCACGGATCCTCGTCCTTGCTGCCGGCTTTGCCGGTTTGTGGAGTGCCGTCGGCGCGGCGCGCGCACTCGATGAGTTCGAGATCGGCATAGACGAAATCAAGATAACGGTTGTCAATCGCGACATCTGGCACGCGATCCGCGTGCGGAATTATGAAGCTAATTTGGCCAAAGTGAGGGTCCGGCTCGATGATGTGCTCTATCCCATCGGAGTCGAACAGATAACGGGCGAGGTCACTGGGATCGACTTTACCCATCAGCAGGTAGCCTGCGCGATCGGAGGCAGACCCCGTCTCCTGGACTACGACCGGCTGGTCTTTGCCCTCGGCAGCCGACTAGTCCGCCCTGAAGTTCCGGGGCTCGCAGAGTATGCGTTCGACGTCGATACTTACGAGGGCGGCGCGCGGCTCAACAGACATATCGATGCTCTGCCCGAGCAGCCACCCTCGCCCGGTCAATACACCGCTCTTGTGGTTGGCGCCGGCCTGACCGGCATCGAGACTGCGACCGAGCTGCCCGGAAAAATCCGAACAGCATTGGTCCGCGCCGGTCGGCCGGCGGTAGCACTGCGCGTCATTCTTGCCGATCATCGACCCCTGATCGGTTCCGATATGGGCGAAGAGGCGTGCCGCGTGATCGACGAGGCGCTCACCTCTCTCGGCGTGGAGACCCGCGTTGGGATCTCGGTAAGCGCTATCGATGCAACCGGCGCAACATTGGAGACCGGAGAAAGGATCCCCGCCGCAACAATCGTCTGGTGCACCGGTATGCGCGCCAACCCTCTCACCGAACTGTTCCCGGTGAAGCGCGATCGGTTCGGCCGAATTCCAGTCGATGGGTTCATGAAAGTCGAAGGCATGGACGACATTTTCGCCGCGGGCGACGTCGCCAGCGCGACGGTCGACGATCGGCACGTCTCGGTGATGTCTTGCCAGCACGCGAGGCCGATGGGCCGCTTTGCCGGTTACAATGCGGTATGCGACTTGCTGGGCAGGCCAATGCTGCCTTTGCGCATCGATTGGTATGTGACATGTCTCGATCTCGGGCCGTGGGGCGCCGTGTACACCGAAGGATGGGATCGGCGCGTCGTCGCGACGGGCGCGGCCGCCAAGCGGACCAAGCAGATCATCAACTGCGAGCGCATCTATCCGCCGCCTTATGCAGATCGCCGCCAAATCCTCGACGCTGCGGCGCCCATTGTGCAAACACCGCCGCCGCAGTTTCGCTAACGAGCCGAAAAAGAGATGGCCGAGCCAGATCCACGACAGAGTTACACGGCCAACTTGCAAGGCGAGGTCGATAGCGCGGCCCTCTACCGAACGCTGTCGCAGACCGAAAAAAATCCAGATTTGGCGCGGGTTTATGCCCGTCTGGGGGCGGTCGAGGAAGCCCACGCCGAGTTCTGGAAGCGCAAGATTGCCGCCGCCGATCAGCGAGTGCCCCGGCTGCGGCCGGGTCTTCGGACACGGGCGCTCGCATGGCTCGCGCGTCGCTTCGGCCCGACCTTTGTTCTGCCAACTATCAGTACGCTCGAGCAGATGGATAGCGGCGCTTACGACGCACAGCCGGAAGCCATTGCCGGTGGGCTACCCGCGGCCGAGCGATCACATGCCCGGGTCATCGAGGCGCTTGCGGCGCGTTCGCCGCGCGCGTTCAGCGGGCCGACAATTGCGCACCTGGAAGGCCGGCATCGCGGGCTTGGTGGCAACGCGCTACGTGCTGCGGTGCTCGGCGCCAATGACGGGCTCTGCTCCAATCTGAGCTTGGTGATGGGTGTGGCGGGCGCCGATCTTGCACCGCACGCCATCCTCGTCACCGGCCTCGCCGGCTTGTTGGCGGGTTCCTGCTCGATGGCGTTGGGGGAATGGTTATCGGTTAGCACTACCCGCGAATCCTATCAGCGGCAGATCAAGACAGAGGCCGATGAGCTCGAGCAAGTGCCCGAGGAAGAGCAAGAGGAGCTGGCCCTCATTTATCAGGCCAAAGGCCTTCCCGAAGAGCAGGCGAAAGTGCTGGCGCAGCAGCTGATCGCCAATAAGGAGACCGCTCTCGATACTCTGGTTCGCGAGGAATTGGGGATTGACCCCGAAGAACTCGGCGGCTCGGCGTGGGCCGCTGCTGGGACGTCTTTTCTGCTGTTCGCAATCGGAGCGATCTTCCCGGTCGCGCCTTATTTCATTTTGGCGGGTGTCCCGGCAGTGATTGCCAGCCTCGTGGCGAGTGGCATAGCATTGTTCTCAATCGGGGCGGGCACGACCCTGTTCACCGGCCTCGGGGTCTGGTTTTCCGGGTTGCGGCAGCTACTGATCGGCTTTGCCGCGGCCGGCGTGACTTACGGTGTTGGCAAGCTGATCGGGGTCGCCGTCACGGGTTGATGCGAAGACCGCTGCGCGCAAGAAACTCCGCCCGCGCGAGCTGGTGCTGAAGACTCATGCGCTGCATGACAGTAAGCGGTCGCCACGGTCCACCAAGCAGCACCTGGCTGTTCCGATCGAGTGTCAGATGGTGACCATCGAAAATAAGAAGGCCGTCGAGCCCGCGTTCGTCGAGTGTCCAGTTCCGCACCGGCCCGGTATCGATATGGATAAAGCCGGAATGCGGGTACCAACCGACGCCGCCGCGCTGCATCGCCCGGGCTTTGGTCATCGCCTCCGATAGTCTCGATTCGAAGCGCACATCAAGCGCTCGGCCAACAATATGCTGGCTGTGCTCGGCAACGCCAAAAGTGGTCCGCGCAAGCAGCGCGTTTGTTTCAGCCGTGCGGTAGGCCGAAAGCACCGTCGCCCTGCTTTCGCCGACCGCGTCGAGTACATCGGCCAGGAAATCAATTACGCCGGGATCGATCTGCGTCTTTTCACCGGAGTGATGATCGCGAAAGAAAATACAGAGTTCGTCCATGACCCTGGGGATCGGGCCATTATCGTTTCGGTACGCCCCATCGAATGTCTCACCAGTATGCGAATTGACGAGGCGAAGCCGCCGCAGCGCGGTCGGTGGGCGAACAACCGCGTGCGCTATCGACGGCCATGCTGCCCACCCTGCGATTGATGATAAGAAGAGACGTCTATTCATTGCCCTTTCAGATCTCGACTAATACGCAAAACGACGTTACCGGAGCGGCGCCGTTAACCCTGTATTCGGGAACTCTGCGGGATGGCCGAGCCGCGCCCGGGCATATGGAGAAGGGTTCTTTGCAATTGAAAGCGGAGAACCGGCCTCGGTCAAGCCTAAAATCTCTTCAAAAGCCGATCGATATAGTCGAGCTCGATTTCGGGGCGTGAGCGTTCGCCAGCGCGACGCCGCAATTCATCGAGGATCTCGCGGGCTTTCTGTAGAGTATTCTGGTCAGGAATCTTAACGTCGCCTTGGTCGTAAGTGCCATTGTTCGAAACCGGGCGCCCAAGCGGATCGCGCTCGATCTGATCGCGCTGCCCCTCTGTGGCGCCGATTGCATCGTCATTCGGATTCCCTAACTGGCCCTGCATGCGGCGTTGCATTTGCTGTGCAAAATCACGTGCCGCCTGCTGCAATTGGTCGAGCGCCTCGGTCTGCGGGCCGATCGCCTCGCCGGGTTGCCGGCGCTGGAGGGCCTCGCTGGCATCGCGCATCGCGCGTTCGGCCCGGCCCAACGGCTCGGGAATATCACCGAGCCCGTCGCCGAGCCGGCGCATCATCTCGCCGAGCATGCGGCGAAGCCCCTCTTGCTGACCCGCGGCGTCGCCGAGCTGCGCATTGGGGTCCTGCTGGTCACCTCCTTGCTGCTGCGAGCGCTGCCCCATCCGGCCCTGTTGGCCCTGTTGCTGCTGCGCGCGAAAGCTGCGGTCGAGCAACTGTTGTTGGCGCTGCATCAGATCGCGCATACCGCGCATCATCTGCTGCGCCTCACTCGATCCTTGTTGCGGCATTTGCCCTGGCCGGGCCATGCGCAGATTTTCGAGCATGTTCTGGAGCTGGGATAACAATTCGCGCGCCTGCTCGCGAGCCCCGTTGCGAGCGAGGTCCCGGGCCTGGTCAAGCATGCGTTGCAGATCGCGGCTGCTGATCACCTTCGACGGATCGACCGGCTGTTGGTACTGGTCCGGATTGCGCGCCATATTTTCGGCGAGCGCCTGCAAATAGCGGTCGAGCGCCTGCTGCAGTTCCTTCATCAACCGGTCGATCTCCTCGTCCGGTGCGTTTTTAGCGAGCGCGTCCTGAAGCTCTTGCTGCAGCCGTCGCATTTCGCGCTCGGCCAAAGACATTCGACCGTCTTCGATGCGCAGTGCCGTGTCCCACAGCAGCTGTTCGACAGCGGCGATCGATTTCGCATCATCGTTGAGCCGAAGACGCTCTTCGGCGAGCCGCATCCCGAGGAAGGCCACGGTATCGTCGCGGTAAAGCTGAGGCCGCTCGCGCAAATCGCTGAGGGTGTCGGCGACTGCCAACCGAGAGCCCGGGTCGGTCACCAACTCCTTGCGCTGGTCGATGATCGCGCGGGCGACCGGGTGCTCAAATCTCCGCTCCGGGAGCTTCATCCGAACCGGCTCACTTTCGCCGGTCTGGCCCAGTGCGTCGGTGGCGACGAGCCGGATTTCGACCGGTAGGCCGGCCCAGGGATGCGGCGACAGATCGTGATAGCTGGTAGCTTGCGCCTCTTTGAGATGCAGCCCAGGTAAGGGCGCGTCCAGCTCGATCGTCTCGTCAGACTTACCGCCCTCGCGACGGATCACGGCCTTGACAGCTTCAACGCCGTAATCGTCGCTGGCCCGGTAATCGATCCGCAGCGCCGCATGTGTCGTCCCCTCGGGCGGTTTGGCAAAGGCGATTTTCGGTGGATTGTCCGCAATTATTTCGATCGGCCACCCACCGAGCGTGGTACCCGCCTGAGTCACCTTGAGGTGGTGGCCGGTCGCTATCGTCGTAGAAGCTCGAAAATTTTGTTTGTCGATCGCCTCGAAATCGCGGCTGTCGGCATCGATCGCAAGGCTCGGGACGGATTGCCCACCATGTACCTGCGCGAGCAGCGTGCTGCCGGTTGGGATACGCACGGTTTCTGTGGTTTCCGACCGGAGGAACTGCGGCGCCAGCCCGGTGTATTCGGGCGGCGTCACCCAGATGTCGAGGCTCGCGGCGATCGGCGCCGGCCCCTTCCCAAGGGTGGGCACCACGGCCCGGATGAGACGATCACGCCAATCAGCTCCGGCATCGACAGCGCCAATCAGCAGCAGCAGTGCTAGCAGCGCACGCAGTCCCCACGGATCATGTAGCGCAAACCCAGCGCGCGGAAATCCGATTCGCAGCCCGCGAGCCGCCGCCTCCATGCGCCGGAGATGCGCTTGCCACAGCCCGGCCGCCTGGGTGTCGAGCAGCCCGCTGGGTCGGTCGGCAAGCGCCTCCAACGGCCGGTGTTGCAGCCCACTTGCCAGCTC
>Ga0306923_10003576_pt1 | contig 14704 bp, 16 predicted proteins | sample sta12Can44000108_FD_203841 | JGI IMG/M metagenome (GOLD analysis project Ga0306923, IMG submission 203841) | Lab enrichment of tropical soil microbial communities from Luquillo Experimental Forest, Puerto Rico - statanox.12C.anox.44.000.108 (v2)... | ecosystem: Environmental > Terrestrial >... | reverse complement strand
TCGAAGGTGACGACTTTATCCCTCTGTTCTCGTTTTGTACACAACATTTAGAAGCACCGGTCGCTCGTGCATAGGCCGTTTCATGATGTTAAGGACAAAGGTTGTTTAGCATACCTTTGAAGAATTCTATAGCCAAATACGGGTATCTTATGGCATAATTTCTCCTTTGACAGACGATAGTTCGTAGGAGGGTTAATATAATGTCGGTCAGGTCTGCTGTACTCGATCAATTCAGGCTGGTGGCGAGGGAGCAAGGTAAAGAATTGGCGCCGCTCTCTGATGATTTGGTACTTCTCGAATCGGGTCTCGACTCTCTTTGCTTTGCGATTGTCGTCGTCCGGCTTGAGGACTCGTTGGGATTTGATCCGTTCAGCGCCGCGGACGGCATTGATTTTCCGAGGAATCTGGGTGAATTCGTGAAGTTTTACGAAGATGCCGCAAAGTGACCCGGGCGTGCTTTGGGGATTAGTGGTAGCTGCGAGCCAGCGGTCCACAAGTTCTCTCCGGGGCGCCGATGTGAGCGTCAATTCGGTAGAGCTGGTTCGCGGGTCGAGCCTCGGCGGTCAGCTCGATGATCTCTGCGGACGTTCGGTACTTCTAGTGATCAAGGATCAGCTCACGGCTGCCTTGGCGCTCATCGAGCTCGATGGCATTGCGCGCCGGCTCGTCCTTTGTCCTCCCGATTTGCCTGCGAACCATATTCCTTCGGTCATGGCGACCGCTTCTGTGGATGCCGTCGTTTCCGACCAGACTGGGTCCGACATCGGCGCTCCGAATGTCGGATGCTTCGTCCCGTGCAGCCCCATACTTGTGTCCGCCTATCCCCAGCGGCACAGACGCCACCAAACGGAATGGATACTCCTGACATCGGGTACTACCGGCCTGCCAAAACTGGTCATTCATACGTTGTCGAGCCTGGCGGCACCGATCAGGATAGGCGGCCCGTTGGGACGCACGGCCGTCTGGAGCACGTTTTACGACATTCGCCGTTACGGCGGCCTGCAGATCTTTCTGAGGGCGGTCCTCGGTGGGGGATCTCTGGTTCTGTCGAGCGCCGGGGAAGCGACGGGAGACTTCCTGGTGCGAGCCGGCGCGGCTGGAGTGACACATATCTCGGGAACCCCGTCTCATTGGCGCCGCGCTCTTATGAGCCCGGCCGCTCGCAGAATCGCGCCTCAATACGTGCGGTTGTCGGGGGAGATTGCGGATCAGGCAATCCTCGACCGCCTCCGGGCGTGTTATGTGGGATCCCGGGTTGCACATGCATTCGCTTCCACCGAAGCCGGAGTAGCGTTCGATGTCGGCGATGGCCGCTCAGGCTTCCCTGCGAGCCTGATTGGACAACAAGGCGTCGACGTGGAGATGAAGATCGAGGATGGCTTGCTTCGGATTCGATCCGCGCGAACTGCACGTGCCTATCTGGGGAGCGAAGGCAAAACCCTCGCAGACAAGAATGGCTTTGTCGACACTGGTGACATGGTTGAGCTGCGCGGCGATCGTTATTATTTCAGCGGTCGAGGCGACGGGATCATCAATGTAGGCGGCCGAAAGGTCCATCCCGAGGAAGTAGAGGCGGTGATCAACCGCCATCCCGGCGTGCAAATGTCACTCGTTAGGGCGCGAAAGAACCCGATTACCGGTGCGGTGGTCGCTGCCGATGTCGTCTTGAAGACCGAGCTCGGTAGCAAGAGCGCTGCCGCCGAGACCGAGGCGCTCAAGAGGGAGGTCCTCAATGCTTGTCACGCTGCTTTAACCCCGCACAAGGTTCCAGCCGCAATCCGTTTCGTGCCGTCCTTGGAGGTCACCGCCGCCGGCAAATTGGCTCGGTTTCATGCTTAACATTGTCGTAACCGGCAGCAGCCGGGGATTGGGTCTCGGGATCGCGCGCAAGCTGACGACAGTCGGCTACAGCGTCATTGCCATCGCGCGGACGGAGAGCGAAGAACTCGCGTCAGCCATGCGAGATGTTGCGCTTGCCCAACGGGGTTCGCTCCATTTTCAGCCGTTCGACCTCGGCAATATTCCCGATATTCCCGGGCTGGTCAGGACGCTCCTGAAGGAGTTTGGCAAGATATACGGTCTCGTCAATAACGCTGCTCTTGGGACAAGTGGGGTCCTGGCAACCTTACACGATGCCCAAATCGAGCGCATGGTCCGGCTCAACACCGTGTCTCCGCTCACCCTGACCAAATATGTGGTGCGCTCGATGATGGCTCATTCGGGGGGCCGGATAATCAATGTTGGTTCGATCGTCGGCTTCACTGGATACAGCGGCCTTTCGGTGTATAGTGCGACCAAGGCCTCACTTGTCGGATTTACCCGATCCCTCGCCCGGGAAGTTGGCCCATTGGGCATTACTGTCAATACCGTCGCGCCCGGGTTTCTCGAAACCGAAATGACCCGGGGCCTGGGAGAGCAACATCGCAGGCAAATCGTGCACCGCAGCGCGTTGCGCCGCCTGGCCCAAATTGATGACGTCGCCAACGCAGTGGAGTTCCTGCTTGACGACAAGGCAAGGAATATTACTGGAACCGTAATGACCGTCGATGCTGGAAGCACCGCGTAGGTAGGTAGGCGGGATAAGGCAGCTCACAAATCGACGTTGCCGGTCTGAATGCGCTCGTAGAGCGCGGCATCGAGCCTCACGAAGGCCTCGCGCAGCCGATCATTGAAATAGATAGCATCGGCAGTCACTGCCGGATCATAGCCGTCGCGCGCCAGCTCCTGTTTTTTCGGCTTGAATGTCGCCGTCACCTCGATCGCGTCACGGACCCGGAGAAATAAAGGACGCGCGTATTCTGGAAGGCGTTCGGCGAGGTGCCGACGGAATGCGATCAGATCGAAGTCCTGGCTGACCACGACGGCGGCCATTCCGGCGCGGCCTTCAGTACCGGGGATGGTCACCCCGTATACAACGGCCTCGATCACGCAGCGATACCCGGAAACCGTATCGGAAACCTCCGTTGTCGACACGTTTTCGCCCTTCCAGCGGAACGTGTCACCAACCCTATCGACAAAATAGAAGTAGCCGTTCTCATCTTTACGCATCAGGTCCCCGGTGCGAAACCAGGCATCCCCATCCGCGAACACGCTGCGCAATACCTTGTTGTCGGACGCTTCCTCATCCGTGTAACCTTCGAACCGACTTCCCAAGCGTGAACCGGAATCGGGAATTTTACCGATCGCTTCGCCGACCTCATTCACGCAACAGCGGAGGCAGAAACCCTCCTTATTGCGGACCGGATCGCCGGTATCGAGGTCGAATTTGACCAGTGCCACAGGAAAGCGGTGCGCGATGAAGAATGGGATCCGGCCGATGGCACCGGGTTTGCCTTCGCAATTGTAAAGAGAGAAGGTGCCTTCGGTCGCTGCATAGAACTCGAGGATCTGGGGGATGCGGAAACGGTGCTGAAACACCTGCCATATGTCGGGTCTCAGCCCATTGCCGCAGCACAGCCTGAGTTGATGGTTTGTTTCGCGCGGATGTGGCCGACTGTTGACGAGGTATCGACAGAGCTCGCCGATAAATTGAAACAAAGTGCAGTTCCAGTCAATTACGTCGTCCCAGAAGCGACTCGTCGAAAATCGTTCCCGGAGCACTACGGATCCTCCGTTGACCAGCGTTGCCCCGGTAGCCACCACGCCACCAATGCTGTGATACATCGGCAGGCAGTTGTACATCCTGTCTGTTGGCCGAGTGTCCAGCATGCCGGCAAACCAATGACTCCACTGCATCAGCCGAAAATGGCTGACCTTCGCGGCCTTGGGTAAGCCGGTTGTGCCCGACGTATAGATATAGAGCGCCGGGTTCGTGATGGACGGTGGCTGGTATTCCGCGCTGTGGAGTCGATCGTCGGCGCTGCACCGGATTTCATGATCGATCCGCCGGAAACCGTGGTTCCCGCGACCATGCACCCAGTATCGTACCCCCGAAGCAAGTTGCGGAATCACGGCGGCGAGGGTGTCAGCAAGTTCACTTCCTACTATAATGTGTTTGGGTTTTGCAATGTTGATCGAGTGCGCCAGCTGGCTGCCAACGAGGTTGGTGTTGATCAGTGAAACGATACCACCAATGCGGGTGATACCGAGCCAAATCGCCATGTATTCTGGGCAATTCGGCATGAGCAAACAGACGACCTCGCCGGTAGCGAGACCCTGCTTCAGGGCCCACCGCGCATACCGATTGCACCTCGCCGCCAGGGCGCGATAAGTCATGCATTCTCGATCGGCAAGTAGGGCTGGCGCCGTGCCAAATCGGTCGGCCAGGCTTTCGATCAGGGCGGGAAAGGTGATAGACGGGTTTTTGGAAATGTGCCCCGTCATTTCGAGCGCACGCAACCATGTTTGGAGCGCGGCGTTGCTGTTTTCGAACAATTTTAAACTCATTTTTGATTGTCACTCAAGCAGCTTCCACTGGCACCGGGGTCTATCGCGGCACAAAGAACTCGGTGTAGGAGGTGATGCGGCCGTCCCGGATTTGTACCAGATCGACCAGCTCTGTCATGACTGCGGCACCGGTAATTCTTGAGCGAATTTTTGCCCTCCAATGCACAGCCGCCTCCGCACCGTCGATTATCAGCGAGAGAATCGTCTGATCGTTTATTTGGAACGTTTTGATCATCAGGGCCAGCCAGGAGCGAATCTCGTCGATACCGACCGCTACAATCCCGATGGGGCTTACATGACTGGCGCCGGTGATTTGGAACTTTGCGTCACGTGAAAATGTTCCGCAGACACCGTCGAGATCGCTTTGCACTCTCGCCGCATAGAGGCGTCGAAGTAGGCGGTCGGTGTCAAGCCGATCGGTCATCGCATAATCCTCGTCACCCGAGCGCCCCTCTGATTTCGGTGCCGATGAGCTTTATGGCAGCGCGCGCATAGGGGATTACGCTGGCCATCCCGTAGAAGAGATGAACCATACCTGGGTGGCATGTATACTTCACCTCGACACCGGCACGCGTCAACCTGTCGGCATAGGCTTTGCCTTCGTCGCGCAACGGATCGAATTCCGCAGTGTGAATGTATGCCGGGGGCAGACCACTGAAGTCCGAAGCACGAAGCGGCGAAATGCGCGGATCCGTCGCGTCGACGCCGGCCGGGAGATAGTGTTCGAGATCCTGGTCCATCGCCGCCTTATCGAGCAGACGCCCTTCTGCCAAAGTCCTTCGCGATTCGGTTTCTGCAGCAAAGTCGGTGATTGGGCACAATAACAGCTGAGCTGCGAGCTTTGGCGCTTGTGTCTGCCTGACCGTTTGGCAGACCGCCATGGCGAGGGAGCCGCCAGCAGAGTCCCCGCCGACAGCAATTCGGTGCCGAATAATTCCCAGATCCGCTGCGTGTTCGAGAACCCACGTCGTGGCCACGTGACAATCTACGAGCGCCGCAGGGAATTTATGTTCGGGCGCCAGCCGGTAATCGACTAACACGAGCCGGCAGCCGGTTTCGTTGGCGAGCATTCTGCAGACGCATTCATGCGTGTCGACCCCCCCCGCGACCAACCCGCCTCCGTGGAAATAGACAAGCCCAGACAGTTGATCAGCAGTCGTTGCGGCTGGCGTGTAGATGCGGATGCCCACAGGACCATCGGGCCCGGGCAGGACCCGGTCTTCGACGAAGCCGATCCCAACATCGCTCGCCGAAAGGCTCATCAGCTTGCGGAAGGCCTCCCGCCGCTCGTGCACGGTCAGCCTCGGTGGATCTGCTCCGCCGGCCGTCGCCAGCATGGCGAGAAGCCGCTTCGCGTGCGGATCGAGTGGCATGCCCAACCCGAGATCCGCGGTCATTCTAACGTCAGGGCGCCGCGAACTGCCGCCGGCCACTTCTCGACATCGAGGCCATGCTTCCAGAAGAGCGCCACGGCAAGGCGGTCCATCCCAAATGCCACGCAGCCGGTATGCGCGATCGCCCCGGCTTCGTCGCGCAAACCCCAGATCGACCCGAAATGGTCGAGATGGTAATTGAAGCTCATGCATGCGGTCGGCTGCTCAGCCGAACGCATCGGGACCAGCAATTCGAATTTCAGCGCTTGCTGGAGCTGGCTGATCGCCATCACCTGGCCGGTCCGGCCAAAAAAAGGATCGCTTGCCGCCGCCACCTGATACGGTAGCCTCAATTCGCTTGCCAAGTGTTGGGCGCGCTCAATCCAGCGCTGCCGGAAGCTGGTGATCTGCTCGGGGGGGCCAATGCAGACATATTCCCGCATACGGAAGGACTGCAAGCGATCGAGATGGCGGGAGGGTTCGCGCCGAAAACAGTCACTAGCAACATCGAATTGCTGACCACCACGGGGAACCCGACCGCGGCTCGCCACCAGCGGATACAACGGATAGCAGGCGGCCGGGGAGAGGATCAGATCGGCCGCGGCCAGCGACGCGGTCCAATCGCCCCCGGCCTCAAACTGGTTGGCGGCCGCGCGTATTTCGGTTTCTGATCCATGCAGGGCACAGACGCAGCCCAGCAGGTTGGGGAAGCTCTTCAAATAGCCCGACTTCTCAAGCTGGTGGCGGCTCATAACTGGAGGAAATCTCAAGACCTCCGTATCCGGTTCCCGGTGGCGCGAAATAAAACACGACAACCGGTCGATGACCTCTTCGTAGAGCGGCGTGCGCGCATAGACCCCGTCAACACTCATGGGGTAAAGCAGCGACTCAGCGATCCTATCCAGAGGCTCGTTCGCTTCGACGGAGGTTCCCCTCGATGTATTCGAGATTGCCCTTTTCATGGGGCTTGGACTCCAATTAATATACAACAGTTTATAAATGTCTCGTGTGCGAGCGCGGCACGATTTCGGGCATTCCTAGTCCCTTAAGGAACGGGGGATGGCGCTCATCAGTGAAGCGGAGGCAATATTCGCCAGGATGCGATCGTTGTTGATCATGATTGGCGAGGAAAGGACGTCACGGAGATAGCGGCCAATGGCAAATTCGCCGTCGTTTCGATAGCCGGATAGTCCACATGCCCGAAAGGCGCTCATTACGGTCGAGACCGCCAATTCCGATGCCTCGACCTTGGTGAGGTTGATCATGGTCTGGAAGTCGAGCGCGGCGAGAGCTTGCTCGTCGTGCGACGCGTCCTCATAGCGGCGCACCGACGAAGCGAGGAGCCCGCGCAGTGTCGCCAGCGACGCGCTGGCCCTCGTAAAATGCGCCGCACCGGGCGGTGTTTGACCATTTGCGTGGCGTGCGCTGTGACGGATGAAGAACTGAGCCCGCTCGACGGCTCCCGCGGCGATGCCGGCCCACACGCTGGCCCAGGTCAGATGGGCGACTGGCGCCATGGTCTGAGTATGGATCTTTTCGTAGGGATCGGGCAGGATCTGGCCGCTGTCGCCACAAGCTCTGAGGGTAAAGCCGGCGCTGCAGGTACCCCGCATTCCGAGAGTGTCCCATTCGAGCAGCGGCTCAAGCGAATAGTCTTCCTTTAAAAACACAACCAGGATCTGATCAGTAGCCGCGGCATCTGCCGATCGGCGCGCTGTCGTCACAATAGCGTCTGCCTTTGCGCCATAGGAAATGACTGTCGCACGTCTCTCGAATGTTACTTGCGAGCCATTTCGTTCAATCGGCGCTTCGCTCGAGCGGACGTTGCCGCCACCGCGACCTTCCGTCGTCGAAGAGGCAAGAAGCAGTTGCTTGGCGCAAAGGCGGCGCAGCAGATGCTCGTGCCAGGGATTGTTGCGCCCGTGGCGCACTAGACAGGCGACCTTGATCTGATGCATCGCATAGATCATCGCCGTAGAGGAGCAGGATCCAGCGAGGTTGTAGCACACGTCAGCCACCGCGGAAAGGCTGGCACCCTCGCCGCCGAGATCCCGCGGCACCATGATCCCCAGTAAGCCTTGCATTCGCGCCGCGGTGATTGCCTCCTCAGGAAAGCGAGCGTCACTATCAACGTCCGCAGCGTGGTTTGCAGCAATCGCGGCGACGACTCGCGTACGATCATTGAGGCCGGCTGATGCCGGCCTCACCTCGGGGGAGCGACGGTCCGCAGTCGCTTCGCGGGGGAAGGCTTTCAAACTGTCAGCTTCGGCTACGGCCATGAGCTTATCCGTTAATCAGCTGGACGTTAGGCAACATGTCGGTTATTCGCCGTCATGCACGCCCGAATGTGATTGGTCGGTCATCCTTATAACGCGAAACGGTTTTGATATAAAGCGCCAATATTGTTAATTCTCTTGTTAATACTCACGAGTCGGCGTCTTCCGCGAGATCTATCGGGTGTGATCTCGCGAACCAAAATGCAACCCGGCCGATTGTCAACAAGTTTTTCCATTCGCGCCCGTAATTAACCACCTTATTTAAATTGACTTTATATTTTTTTAAAATACAAACACTACAAATGACTGATCGCTTGTAGGTAGCTATCAAGGCACCTTTCGACGCATTCGACGATTCAAGGAAGTGATCACATGCTGGATCGAGGCACCGACTTAGCGAGAGATCGGTTGCTCGCGCTCGTTAAGCAAATCTTGGCGGCGAATTCGATCATACGGCCGGTATCAATCGACGACCAACTCACTGAGGCCGGTTTGGCTTCGATCGACATGGTCAACCTAATGCTGGCCGTCGAAGCCGAATTCGACATCATGATCCCGGCGTCCGAGATCACTCCCGCCAATTTTCGTTCGATCTCGACGATCGAAGCGTTAATCGTCCGGATCAGTCCGGGGATCACTGTCGGCGAGCCTTGAGGTAGCTCGCTTTCTCACCGGGTTCGGTGTCCAGGATCACCGGGCGGCCTCTAGGACCCTGACAAGCTCGGTAATATCCTCCGGCGTCGTCTCGCCGTGCGTCACGCATGCCCTGATGATCTCGCGCCCCTCAAACAGCGCCGCCGAGACCCAGGCACGGCCCGATGCGAGAAGCCGGCCAACAATTGGCCGCACCTCCCCGTAGCAGGGCGGGGGTTCGATGCACAACACGGCCAGCAAAGGTTCGTTGACTATCGACCAGCCCCGCGCCACCAGCTTCTTCTTAAGCAGCGCAGTGAGTTCAATTGATCGTTCAACATGCGCGCCATAACCGGTCCATCCGGCAGCTGCGAGCGATAGAAACAGACGCAGTCCGAGGAAGCGTCGCGACCATTGAATCGATGTCACATACGGGTCAATATCGGGGACATTTGATGGCATATAGCTGGTTGAAACCTGGAACGCGGCAGATAGCTCGGGCGCGTGTCGGGTAACGAACATTCCGCAGCCCATCGTCGTCGCAAACCATTTGTGGGCGTCGATGGTGAGCGAGTCGGCTCGTTCAATGCCATCGAGGACACCGCGCAGCCGCTCGGATGCGATGAGTGCCCCGCCCCAAGCTGCGTCCACGTGGTACCAGAGGCCAGCGATCCGCGCGACCTCGGCACAATTCGCTAGCGGATCGATCATCCCGGCATTGGTCGTTCCGGCAGTGGCTACGACCATGACCGGGATGAAGCCTTGTGCGCGGTCAATGTCCAACGCGTCCGTCAAGGCAGCGGGATCCATGCGGCCGCGTCCGTCGGTGGCGACGAGACGCACTGCAGAGCGGCCGATGCCCGCCTGATGCGCGATCTTGAGCCAGGCGAGATGACTCTCCCGAGATGCATAGAATGTAGGCGGGCCCGCAAAGGCGCGGGCTCCTTCCGTCGCAAAGCTCGGATTTGAACGGGTCAAGGCGCAAATCAACGCGGTGTAGTTCGCCTCCGCCCCGCCCGTCGTGAAATGTCCAGCAGCCTCCACCTGGAAACCGGCGCGCCGGGCAACGGCGCGGATGACGTGGGCTTCGATCTCGACGGCAGCCGGCGAGGTAATCGATGTCGCCAGCTGCGGATTGAAAGTCGCCGCAATACGGTCGGCGCATTGGGCTGGAAACGTCGGTGCGGGATTGAAGAGACCGAAATACCGCGGGTGCGTCACGTGAACGACCCCGTGCTCCAGCTGCGCGATAGTCCATGACAGCAGCCCGTCCATCGGCCGTGGCGTGCGAAAATCAAAGCCGGCAAGCTCGCTCCGGAACCGCGCGAAGTCGAGTGTCGGCATTACGCTGCCTTTGGCTATGCGCCCATTGGCAACGGCCAGCTCCCGTGTCAACAGATCGTCCCAGCGCTGACGGGCCTCGCCCGCAGGAAAGAGAGCTGACGAGGGGGCGGGCAGCTCGCGTCGTTTGGTCATCTACGCGCGACCGAGCCAGCCATCAGAGCTGCACATTTCTGCGGGAGGCTTGTCATCACACCTACTCGCTTCTGCTTGCAAGATCCTGGGCGGCCCTGATACGCGGCTGTGATGGATATGCGACTTTGTCGGGAAAGAGTCTCTAGACCTCTGTTCCACGAGGTATGACAACCAGTTTGCATAGATCTGTACTGCCATCCCGCGCCAGGAATGAACCACATTCTCCTCGGCTACCGCAGGGAAGCTCGATATCAGATCGAGGCCTGGATTTTTCAGCACCTGATCGCGGAACGCGGCGAGCGCCCCACGACTGTGCTCATCAAAATAGCCTCGTGGCATGTCAGGATAGTATTCTCTCTCGCCAGTGAGAAATCTTCCACTGTCTCTCCTGTATTCACGAAACAAAGCTCCAGAATCGTATTCCGGATGTCCTTGAAAAAAAATAAATAAGCTATTCCTGTGCTTGACGAATATATCGACTCCTGCGTCTGACGATCTCGACAAGACGCGGTAACCTTTCAGAACGAGAAGTTTCTCGGGCAGTTCGTTGTAGCGGGAGTGGGGAACATGCCATCGAGGTGGGGTGCCGACCACGATTGTGTGGTCCTCGGCTTTGATGCAGTCGAAAGTCCCAGAGAGCTTTTCGCCGAGTGCACGGCGGCCAATACCGTCGATGTGAAGGACGGCGGCATGTGCCGCAAGGCACGACCAGATGGTCGAACGCGTATGAGCTTCCGCCCAATCGGCAAGTTTTGTCAGGGCTGGCCAATAGGGCTCCTCTGCCAGCTCCGGCGCGCGTGGCTCCGCCCCGGTCACAATCAAGCCGTCGAGACGACCTGTCCATAGTTCACTGACATCCTCGTAGGACTGGCTGACCCGCGAGCGGCCCGCGTCACCACGCGGAACCTCCGGCAAAGAAAAAAGCTTCAGTTGGACCTCGACGTTGCCGGACGCGGCGGAAAGCAGCTCGCGGAATTGGCGCTCCGTGGTCTGCAATGCCGCGTCCGACATATTATTGACGAGTCCGATTACAATGGGGTCGTCGGCGCCTTTGCGAGACCGCGGTTCTCGCGACGTACGACTGCACTGAAAGACTGGCATCAAGCGCTCGCGCGAAAACCGCGATGGCTGTCCCGTCCACAATATCTTTGTTCGGCTCCTACCGCCTTTTCCAGCGCCTGATCGAGATCGCCTATGATATCGTCTGCATGTTCGATTCCAATGCTAAGCCGGATCATCTCGGGGCCGACGCCGGCCTTCCGCTGCTCTTCGGTCGACATCTGGCGATGGGTTGTTGAAGCAGGATGACACGCCACGGACTTGGCATCACCCAGGTTGACCAACCGTTTAAATAAATTGAGTGCATTGTAAAACTTCTTGCCGCCCTCGAGGCCGCCATGAATTCCGAATGTGAGCAGCGAGCAGGCCCGGCCACCAAGATATTTCTGCGCTAGTGCATAGTAAGGGCTATCCGGGAACCCGACGTAGTTGAGCCATGCCACCCGCCTGTCTTCGCGCAGAAACTCCGCCACCCGCCTGGCATTCTCGACGTGACGGTCGACTCGCAGCGCAACAGTCTCAATTCCCTGAAGCAGCAGGAACGCGCTCAGCGGCGACAGGACGGAGCCCATCGTTCTCTCATAGACGCTGCGACAGCGCGCAATGTAGGCTGCCCGGCCGAAATGCTTCGTGTAGACGAGACCGTGATAAGACGGATCAGGCTCGGTGAACATCGGGAAGCGGACGGCTTGCTCTTCCCAAGAGAAGTTACCGCTGTCGACGATGATGCCGCCAAGTGTCGTTCCGTGGCCGCCCATAAATTTGGTCAGGGAGTGCACGACGATATCGGCCCCGTAATCGATCGGGCGGAGCAAAATCGGGGTGGCCACCGTGTTGTCCACGATTAGTGGGACGCCGTGTTTGTGGGCGACAGACGCCAGCGCTTCGACATCGCAAATGTTGCCTGCCGGGTTCCCGACGCTTTCACAGAAGACCGCTCTGGTGTCGTCGTCTACCAACCTCTCTATGGCGGCGGGATCATCGCAGTCTGCAAATCGAACCGTCACCCCGAGGGTCGGCAAGAGGTGGGCGAATAGGGTATGGGTAGTGCCGTAAAGCTGCGGAACGGAGACGATGTTTCTGCTCAGCCCGGTGAGGTTGAGCACCGCATAGTGCAACGCTGATTGGCCCGTGCTGACGCACAGCGCTTCCAGTCCTCCTTCGAGCGCAGCAACTCGCCGCTCGAGGACGGCGGTGGTCGGATTGCTGATCCGGCCATACCGGTGTCCCTCGACCTCAAGATTGAACAGAGCGGCGGCGTGCTCGGCGGTGTCGAAAGCATAGGCGACCGTCTGATAGATCGGCACCGCTACCGCCTTCGTCGTTGGTTCGACGTCGTAGCCGCTGTGCAGCGCAATCGTCTCACGCTGCATCGGACGCCTCCTCCGATACCTCCATCCGAGATGGCGGGGCGTGGGGCCGACTTGGCGGACTAAGCCGCCAGAAAGAAGGTGGCCAGGGGCTTCCTACGGACACAGGCGAATAGCGTTCAGAGGGAGAACTGACATATAGCCCCACGCTTGATGGTTGTTCAGAGTCGTCGTTAATCGTCATAGATTTCTCTAAAACTCTCCAAAGTTGTACTCACTTTACATCTTCTGAATGCTCCGCTCAAGGTGACATGAAGGTAAACCCGGTCTCGTTCACTGGCGTGATGATCGGCCGAAAGACCGACGTGAACGACGCGATGTGGTTGGCCGAGTGGTTGACGCATGGGCTGATCCGGCGAGCTTTGTTGCTGGAGCCACCGATCCAGGAGCTGCGGGGCCTGCTGCGCATCCCCAAGCAGCTGATGCGCGAGTAGGCGAGCCACGTCCAGCGCCTGTCGAAGACGTTGAAGGAGGCCAACATCAAGCTGGAGTCGGCGCTCACTGACGTCATGGGCCGCCGACCTCGCGGCGCTGCCCATTCTGGCGCATCGCAAGGTTAGGGCGCCGCAGGCAAGGCTGCGTGAAGCCTTGCGCGGACGCGTGAAGCGGCACCATCGCTTCCTGCTCAGGCTGCACCTGCAGCAGATCGACAACCTGGAGGCCAGCGTCTCCTAGATCGACCGGGAGGTGGATGACGGGCTCGCCTCCTTTCGCAACGCCGTCGAACAGCTAAGCACGATCCCCGGGGTCGCGCGCTGAGCGCCCAGGTCATCGTGGCGGAAATCGGCACCAATATGAGCCGCTAGCGACCGCGGCACATCTGTGTTCCTAGGCCGGCCTGTGCCCGCCCAACGACGAAAGCGCCGGAACGCGGCGTTCGACCCGGCTGCGAATGGGGGCGCCCTGGTTGAAGCCGGCCTTGGTGCAGTGCGTCTGGGCCGCCACCCGCACAAAGGCCAGCTACCTGCAAGCGCAGTTCCTGCGCCTGCACGCAGCGTGGCCCAAAGAAGGCGATCTGCGCCGTTGCGGCCTCATCCTCACCGCCGCATATCACATGCTCAAGGACGGCACCCAAGATCTGGTTGCCGCCCACTTCGATCGCCGCGCTCCTGCAGCGCAAGCTCGCCCGCCTGGTCAAACGCCTGCGCGAACTCGGCTGCTCAGCCGAACTCCTCCCGATTAGCGCATGAGCAGTCAGTTTCTTTATAGAAGCCGCGTCACGAGCTGCACCACTCCGAGTTTGCTCGGGACCACCCAATTTTGCTTCCGATCTATACGCAGATGACGGAGGACGATCAGGTCAGCATCGCCGATGCGGTCCGCCGGGAAGTTGCACGGATGACCGGCTGCTATTGCAGGGTTGCGTGGAGGACGAGGCGGCCGCGCCTCGCCTTCCCGCACATGAGTGGGCCACGCAAAGCCCGCCGGGCGGCACCAGCTGGCGGATCGTGAACTTGCAGATAATCTGGCCATGATCGAGGTCCTCAACCAGCGCAAGCGATGCTACCGAGATGGAGATAGCGGCTGAGCCCGTGCAGGAATGGTTCGGCGCGGAGCTCCTGGCCGTGGAGGGTGGTAATCACGGCAATTACCGGTAGGATGAGCGGCCACAGCGGCTTTGCCCCGGATCCCAAGCGGAGATAGCGGTGGCCAAACGGAGCCAGTGTCACCGTGCCGATCACAATCCCGATACCAACTTCGAGTGCACTGTGGACGTTGAGCAGGAGGCGGGATCCGGCGATGCCTATGATGAGTGCCGCACCCGCAGCAAGGACGGCAATGCGCTGCCATCCGTTTCCTTCGGCCGCAAAGACGAGTGCTATGGAACCATAGACGAGCATACTCAGGCTTGTGTGGCCGCTCGGGCTTACGAGATCGGAAACAAGCGGGCAGGCGTAAAGAAAAATCTTCAGCAGCGCGGTCCCGGCGATACAGGTGCCCACCGCGATGACCCAAGATACGGCCGCCCTGCGCGAATTAGCGCTCAACAACCAAACGAGCATCACTGCCGAGAGGGGCAGCACAACAGCAGCATCGCCGAAGTCGGTTAGGGTCTTCATCTGGCCGAGGGCCGTTGGCAGTATCTGACGTTATTAAGCATCGGGCCGGCGTTCCCTTGGCATGTCGCGTA
>Ga0306923_10003575_pt1 | contig 14704 bp, 12 predicted proteins | sample sta12Can44000108_FD_203841 | JGI IMG/M metagenome (GOLD analysis project Ga0306923, IMG submission 203841) | Lab enrichment of tropical soil microbial communities from Luquillo Experimental Forest, Puerto Rico - statanox.12C.anox.44.000.108 (v2)... | ecosystem: Environmental > Terrestrial >... | reverse complement strand
GAATATGCCTTTGCCGATACTGTGGGAAGTAAAAGTGCACCGTGCAGGAATCGAACCTGCAACCCAGTGATTAAGAGTCACTTGCTCTGCCAATTGAGCTAACGGTGCATCACAAAGCCAAGAGAATGTATCAGGCGATGATAAACAAGGGAATACTACCGCCGCAGAAGGACAGCAACGCGAGCCGGTAGCCGCTAGCGGAACCACGAGGCGCTCGTTGAGCAATAAGGGCGAGGACGTTATTAAATCGGTAGCTAAATTCGTGAGCGTTAGCTTTGTCGGCTGGGAAGCGAGAGCTGATTTCATGTCACTTGTTTCTGTGAGAAGTGTTTGCGAATGCTGGCGCATTCGCCCGCATTCTGGGGGACTTTCGGCTCGCTTGCGGCCGGACATTTCTGGAAGGCGTTCCAGCTAGGCTACGATATTGTTCGCTGACATACTACGATACTACGCGCGCGCGCGTGCGTGGAACCGGGGGGCAATAACGCATCCATAAACTGGAGTGATCTCGAAATGTTAGGCCTGCGCTAATTCGCTCGCGAGCTCGCGATAGTCGTCGCGAGACGCGCACGCGCGTAGTGGTGCGCCGACACGATACAACAAAAAGAATGAGCCGTTTCACTCAGCGCCACCTCGATCCGGCCAGTCGGGCAGGCGAAATCCTTTTCGGCTTGATCATGGTACTGGCGGGAACGCTCACCGCCAGTTTCAAAGTCGCGGAAGGCAAAGCAGGTGTTCGCCAGCTTTTGCTCACCGCCGTTGGTTGCAACGTTGCCTGGGGAATTATCGATGCGGTGATGTACATCATGAACTCTATGATCGTGCGCCGGGGGAAAATGCGACTGGTCGAAGCGGTTCAACGTAGCCCAAACACCGAAGCGGCTCTGAGTTTGATTCAGGATGAAATTGAGCCCGAGCTCCAGGAACTCCTTGATCCGAAAACGGCGGAAGCGTTCAGCAAGTCTGTGCGTCAAAACATCGTCGGCGCGCGCATCACGAAAAAGGTCCTGACCAAGGACGATCTCCTCGGGGCGCTCGCGTCCTTTTGGCTTGTCTTTGTATCTTTCCTGCCGGCCGCCTTGCCGTTTCTGATTTTTTCGCGACCCGCCGTCGCGCTTCGGATCTCTAACCTTCTCCTGATCGGGATGCTCTTCTATGTTGGTCAGAAATGGGCTCAGTACGCGGGACGCAGTCGCTTTCTCATCGGGTTCGCGATGGTGGCGGTTGGCCTTGCTCTGGTTGGGCTGACGATTTTGCTCGGAGGCTAAGGCAATGCCCCCGGCTTGCAAAGTTGGCAGCGATTGCCGGATTGGCGATTTGCGAAGCGTTAGATGCTGCTATCGCCGCTCCGCTGGCGGGCGAAACAGAATCAAATGAAGCGAAGTGGGAGTTTTCCCTTTCCACTTTGACCTATCTCGCACAACACGCGCGCGATTACGCAAATCCAAACTTCACCGCCGACCATGACTGGCTGCATCTCGAAGCGCGCTACAACTACGAGGCGTTAAAGACCGGTTCCCTCTGGATCGGACGCAATTTTGAAATGGGAGACAACTTAAAGTTCGAGGTGACTCCAATGCTTGGCGGTGTCTTTGGAGATATTACCGGCATCGCACCTGGCTACGAGATCGTAGTGACTTACAAAAACATCGAGCTCTCCAGCGAAGGCGAATATTTTTTCGATGCCGGAACGAGTTCCGGGAATTTCTTCTACAGCTGGTCCGAGTTGAGCGCCTATCCAATCAAGTGGCTTCGAGCCGGCCTGGTCGTTGAGCGCACGCAAGCTTCAAGCAACTCCGATGTTCGGCGTGGACCCCTGATTGGATTTAAATCTAAAGATGAGGATTACGAATTAACGGCTTACTGGCTCAGCCCCGGTTCACGCGAAGCAACATTCGTCTTTGCCGTCAGTTTCAAGTTTTAAGTCCACAGAAAAAATCAAGAATGAACCTTATGCCACGACCGCGTGAGGCGTGCGCCATCGTGCACAACACGAGCGCAAGTCGTGTGTCGGTTCCGGTTACACCCACGGACGAGGAATGGATCATCGCAAAAAATATTTCGCGGTTATTGAAAGGAGAAAAACGATGAAAAAAACGAATGGGGCCTTGTCGCCCAACATGCTGCGCAACGTGGATGCGTACTGGCGGGCGGCCAACTACCTGTCGGTCGGGCAGATTTATCTGCTCAATAATCCACTATTAAAAGAACCGCTGCGGCACGAGCACATCAAGCCGCGCTTGCTGGGCCATTGGGCACAACGCCCGGTCAGAACTTCATTTACGTCTGTTCTGGCAAAGTCGTGCGCTCTTGCAAAGAGTCGTCGCTCAAGACCACACGAAGCAGCCGTTCTCCTACAATTGTTTCATCCATCACCGCGGATTGCTACTCCGCCGAAACGTGAGCGCCTTTCGCCGCTACCGACCGTTTCATCAAGAAAGCGAGAACGACGAGTGCGGCAGCGACCACGGCAAAAACAAAGAATGTATCGAAGTAGGCGAGAGACGACGACTGCTGCTCGCGCAAGTTGGCGAGGGTTTGCAGCGCCATTTGTTTCGCCGCGACCGGGTCGCCGTTTTGCTGCAGGAAGCCTGGCTGGGCCTGTTGGAGAAAGGAATTTACCGCTGGATTCAGGGTGTCGAGATTCTCGTTCAGTCGTAGGCTGTGGAATTGATCGCGCCGCTCCTGAATGGTTTGCGCCACCGATGTTCCAACGCTGCCGCCTTCATTACGCAACAGCGCTAGCAAACCAACCGCGGCGCCGCGCAGTTGCGGCGGGATGTGGAAAAAGGCGGCGACATTGAGCGGAGCGAAGATCGTGGATAGGCCAACGATGAAAACGACGCGCGGCCACACGATCTGCCAGGGACTGATCTCCAAATTTAGTCGCGACATCCAATAACCCCCAATTGCGAGAACAAAAAGGCCCGCGGCCATCAGATAGCGCGCGTCGACGCCGCGGCCTAACAAACGGCCAACGATCGCGAGCATAATGATCGCGAATATGCCTGATGGCGAAAGGACCAACCCCGACGTGGTCGCATCATAGCCAAAAAGCGACTGGAGCAACGCAGGAATGCTTACCGTGTTGGCATAAAGAGTGGCAAACGCACAAAAAATGATAATGCAACAGACGCGAAAGTTCCGATCCTTCAGCGTTCGGAAATTAATTAACGGATTATCGTAACGCGTCTCGCGAAAAATTAGACCTATCAAGCCAATTACAAACAGCAGCGCCAGCGTTTGCACGCGCAGAAACGGATCGCCGAACCAATCCCATTCTTGGCCTTTGCTGAGTAAAATTTCCCACGAAGTCATGGTGATTGCGAGCAGGGTGAGACCGAACGTATCGAACGCCCGATTTTGTTTGCGGGCTTCAGCGCTTTGCGCTTTGAGATAATCCGGATCGAACACGACGCTGTTGCACATGATCAGGGCGAGTAGTCCAACGGGCACGTTGAGATAAAAAACCCAGCGCCAGCCATAATTATCGGTGATATAGCCACCGAGTGTCGGCCCAACGACAGGTGCGAGCAGCGCTGCTATACCGAAGACAGTCTGAGCCGCGCCCTGTTTTTCCTTTGGAAATGCGTCGAGCAAGACACCTTGGCTAGACGGTTGCAATCCCCCACCAGCAAGACCCTGTAGTACGCGCGAGAAGATAAGCATTCCAAGGCTCGTAGCCATTCCGCATAACGCGGACGCAACAGTGAAGACCAGGATCGACAACAGAAAATAGTTGCGGCGGCCGAGACGAATCGAGAGCCAACCGGAAATTGGCAAAATGATGGCGTTGGCTGCGAGATAACTGGTGATGACCCACTCGCCATCCGTGACCGCGGCTGATAATCCGCCCGCGATATGACGCAATGCAACATTTGCGATCGTCGTATCCAACACTTCCATGAAGGTCGGAATGACCACCGCGACCGCGACAAGCCAGGGATTGATTGCGCGCGGAACTGCCGCAATTGGATAAGAGGCGACGGCGACCGATGCCGTACTCATCACTCTCCCGACGAACTTTTCGGAGTGGCCTCTTGTTGCGGCATCACTTCTTGTAAAAACTTACCGGCATTCGGCCCAGTCGGTTTGCTCCACAAATCAACCGACGGCGTAACCGAAAGTCCAACAAAGAGTGGTAATTTGTCGGGATCGTAATTCACCAAATCGATGCGCACAGGCAGGCGCTGCACAACTTTGACAAAATTGCCTGTTGCATTCTGGGGTGGCAGCAAAGCGAGTGTCGATCCAGTGCCGAAAGTAAAACCGGAGATGCGCCCTTCGAATCTTTGTTTGCCGCCATACATGTCGACCTCAACGGCCACACGTTGTCCGATTCGCAAATTGCGAAGTTGTGTCTCCTTAAAATTCGCGTCGATCCAAGTATCGCGAAGTGACCTTATTGCCATCAAGCTCTGGCCAACCTGCACATTGTTACCCGGATTTATATTGCGGCGCGTGATTACGCCATCGATCTCGGCCACGACTGTGCAGTAGCGGAGATTCAATTTTGCGTCATCGAGCTCGCGCTGCGCTTGCATCAATTTCGCTTCGGCCTGCTTCAAACCGGGGGCTGTCTTGATTATTTCGCCATAGATTTTGTTGATGTCGCCGCCGGGATCGCGTCGGTAAAATTCCTCGACAACTTGCTTTGGCGTTAGATCCCAGGACGAAGCGACCACGCCGAGTGGAGCGGCGGCTTGCATGAGGTTGCCGAGCGCTTCACGAACCGATGAATACGTTTGATCAAGATTCTCGGGAACGTCGGTAAGACTTTTGCCTTCGGGCGGTTGGGCCGGTAAACCCAGAGCGGCGCGCGCTTGATAGACATTTTCCAACGCTTGTTTGACTTGGGCATTCGCTACGTCCAGTTGCTCACGCCTCTGATCGTACTCTTCTCTGCTCGACACTTTGGTCTCGATCAGCTTCTTGGCGCGCTCGAACTCGGCTTGGGCCAATACCTGCGTCGCTTTGCTCTGTTCCCATGTGGCCACCCGCGCCCGAATAACGGCAACCTGATTGTCCACATCCTCAATCGTGTGCTGAAGTTTGAACCGCAAGCCGCGCGCTTGCGCTATCTGACTGCGAACGGTCGCTTGCGCCGTTACCAGCTCGGCTTGCGCAGTATCAACAGCCGCCTGTTTAATTGCGACCTGCACCTGAAACGGCTCCGGATCGAGCTCTACGAGGATGTCGCGCTTTTTGACACGGTTGTTGTCATCAACCAGAACCTTAGCTACCTGTCCGCTCACCCGCGGAGCGACGAAGGTGACATAGCTGTTTACGTACGCATCGTCAGTCGAAACGGTGCGCCACGCGTGAAAGACTCGGGGAATGATGACAAAGACGAGAAGTAACACGCCAACGACAATAAGCGTGCGGCGCGATCGAAGTCGCTTAAGGACGGAAGATGAGCTTTTTTGTGGCGACGTTTCTGGACCCGACCGATTTGACGACGTGGCCTCCGATTTCTGCGTCGCCCCGGATGCGCTCATCGAATCGCTGGTTGCACCGTCGCTCACAAGACAGATTCTATTTCACCCGAACGAAATCCACTGCGCTTCCCGTGCTGGCCGTGGGCGGCCTCGGTACGACGAAGCACACTTAGCAGGGGCGGCGAAAATTTTCATATCGCCTCACGGTTCTCAGCTGCGCAATGATCGACGATGAGTCGCGAACCGCGCTGGCCGGTGACGAACAACCAAGCCCATTGCAAAAACACGCCGATGCGAAGACTTGGCTGAGCTAGAAAAGCGATATGAATAAACGCCCAGGCAAACCACGCGATAAGCCCATGCAATCGAATTCTACGGCTTTGCAGAATCGCATAGCCTTTACCGACAACGGCCATGTTGCCCTTGTCGAAATAACGAAAAGGCTTGAGGCCGTTCTTGCCGGCCACTTGCCGGGAAATCAATTTTCCGACGTAACGCCCCTGTTGCATCGCTACTTGGGCAACGCCAGGCAGGGGCTTGCCGTCCTGATCAAGCGAGGCGGTATCGCCAATCACAAAAATTTCGGAATGCTCAGGAATCCTGAGATCTTTCTGAACTCGGACTCGGCCAGCCCTATCTATCGCAGTGGCTAACCATTTTCCTACTGGGGAAGGAGCGACTCCAGCAGTCCAGATGACTGCCTTACTTGCGATGCGCTCACCCGCTACGACGACGCCTTCGTTGTCAATTTTGTCCACGGCGTGGCCCAACCGGACTTCAACGCCGAGTTTCTCTAAGCGCTTCTGCGCCGCGGCCGACAGATCTGGCGCAAAGGTTCGGAGCACCTTTGGCCCAGCATCAATTAGGACGATCCGTGCGTTGGTTGGATCGATTCGGCGGAAATCCGAACGCAGCGTGGTGCGAACGAGCACCGCCAACGCCGCAGCCATTTCGACACCGGTTGGACCAGCGCCGACCAGTACGAACGTGAGTAGATCCTGATGAAGCTTTGGATCCTCTTCAGCTTCAGCTTGCTCAAAAGCCTTAAGAACTTTGTTTCGAGTCGCAACCGCATCGACAAGGCTCTTTAAACCTGGAGCAAACTTCTCGAACTCGTCGTGACCGAAGTAACTGTGTCGAGCGCCGGTGGCAAGGATGAGATAGTCGTAATGCACCGGCACGTGCTCGCGATCCGGTGAATTAACGAACACGCAATGCTGTTCCTTGTCCACGCCGGTGACTTCACCCATGAGCACTGTCGTGTTCTTCTGGTTACGCAAGATTTCACGTATGGGAGAACTGATCTGCGAGGGGCTGAGCACTGATGTTGCCACCTGATAAAGCAACGGCTGAAACAGGTGGTGGTTCGTTCGATCAATAAGAATAACCTGAACGGGCGTTTTACGAAGAGCCTTGGTCGCAGCAAGACCGCCGAAACCTGCGCCAACGATTACGACGCGCGGGGCGGACGGGTTTCGTGAATTGGCTTCGCTTATCGCAGTAGGGTTTGTATTCACCATTCGTAAGCTTTCTCAGTGAAGTTCCCGTTCACCGATGCCATTCCCTTGTTGCGGCCGTCTTTGAGGAAGCGGTGTCAGCTTGCTGTTCTTGCCGACGAAATGGACGTCTGCGTGTTTCCAAAAAGGCAACTAGCGCATCGAGCTCGCCTGGCTTGAGAGTAGGGCCGAACGCCGGCATGTTGGTGCCGCCGTTGACGATGCGGATGACCAAGTTGTCGTGCGTAAGCTTATCCGCTATGTAGGTTAGGTCGGGGCCGCGGCGGCCGCCGTCGCCCTGGATAAGATGGCAGTTCAGACAGCCTTTGTCGTGAAAGAGTTGAGCACCTGTGAAGATTGGGCCGCTACTAGCTCCTACTACTTTCTCGCTTAGCGGCTGAGCCTCGAAGTTAGGCGACCAGGGTGAATGCTCGCCTTCCCACCAAAGCGCACCAATCATGATCACGGAGAGACACACGGAGGCAATCGCCCAGGGGCGCCGTGATGCCGCGCGCTCTCCTTTGTGATTCCAAATAGGAACAAAGAGGAGGAGAAGGCCGATCAGGATTGGAAATCCGATCAAGACATAGCCTTCGATTCTGTCGGGAATGAGCGAAAGCAGCCCAAAGTACCAAAGAAGGTACCAATCTGGTCTTGGATTGGCAGTCAGAATGCTTGGATCCGGCGGTTTATCCAATACCGGCGGCCCAACAAAAAATGCAGCTACGGCAATGGCGACGATTAAAAGAGTAGAGATAATCACATCGCGCCACGCGAGGTCCGGCCAAAATGGTTTGCCACTTTTTTTGAGCAGCTCTTCATATTCGGCGCGATAGGTGGCCGGGTTCACCGGTTTGCCGGCAACCGGCGGATCCGAAATACCATGGCGAAAAACAAGCCAGAGATGCAGGCCGATAAAGGCAAACATGATTCCAGGCAGAACGAACACGTGGATTGCGAAGAACCGAGTAAGGGTCGCGCCGCCAATGGTGTTGCCGCCAAGAATGAAGCGCGCTACCCAGTCGCCGATAAAAGGAATGCGACCTGCCTGTTCCGCCGCGACGACAACCGACCATGCCGCGGTTGAGTCCCATCGGAGCAACTGACCGGTGAATCCCATTCCCAGAGTAAACGTCAGTAACAGGATTCCAGTGGTCCACGTCATCTCGCGTGGAAACTTGTAGGCGCCAAACAGAAACGTCTGCGCCATATGCGCGCCAATCATCAACACCATTGCGGATGCGCCGTAGTAATGAAGTCCGCGGAGAAAGCGACCGAATGGTGCGCTGTTAGTTATGAATAACAGCGTCTCGTAAGCTTGTGACGACGAAGAGATGTAGGAAAACGCCAGCGCAACACCGGTCGCGACCTGGACCATAAAAGCACAGAGCGTGGCGCTGCCAAAGACATACCACCATTTCGCGTCCTGTGGCGCAATATGTTTCGCCGGCGAGAGCAAGACGCTGATTCCGATGCGATCGTCAAGCCAGTTCCAAATCGTTTTGAACAACTTGATCACAGCTTGGTGGAAATCGGCACGATCGCCTGTTTCATTTGCACTTCGCCGTTTGCTACCCGCACGTCATAGCGAAAAAGTGGAAGCGGCGGTGGACCGGCGGCGACTTTGCCATCACTATAATAGACGCCGCCGTGACACGGACACATGAATAGGTCGGCGTCGGGAAGCCACCGCACCGGGCACCCGAGATGCGTGCAGTTAGCGGAGAAGGCGATGAAGCTGTCTTCCGTTACGCGTCGCAGCCAGACGCCGGTCTTCGCAGTAACTCCAGCCCAGGGCAACGGGGAAGGATCATTTACCGTAACCGCGACCGTCTTGCCAATTTGAAAATCATCTGGTTTGCCGATTGTCACCCATTCCTCCGGCACCTTTCGAAAAAACGGCGCGACGATGAATCCGATCAAGGGCACGCCGACAATCGCACTGCAAAGACCTATCAATCCGATTGAAAGCTTTTCAAAGAAACGCCGCCGGCTGATTTCCTCCGGAGTTTCGGTTGACGGCGCAGTTGAGGACTCAGTGAGACTTGTATTCATGACGAAGTTCGGTGATCCAACCAGCGAGCGCCGCGACGAAGAGTGCAATGCCGACCAATAAAACTACCCAAGTGGTGATTAATCCCCAGAAGAGAAACGCAGCACCCATGGCTACGCCGGCCGGGAAATAGGTTGGGTGCGGCAGCGGCGTATCGGGTAACCGCTGCCAACCCGGTGGAATCGCGTCGCGATGTTGTGATTGTTCGTTAGGCATTTGATCGCTCCGGTTGAGATGGTGAATGCCAGCGCGCCATCTGGGCTAGAATAGCCGTCGCGTAAATCGCGCACATGGGAACCCACATGAGCAGCCCACCGATCTGTTGATCGCGGTCGCTGGTTAGCCCCCAATCGCCGCGAATGGTACTGAGGATCCCCAATTGATCGACCGGCTGTTGATAAACCGGACAAATGGAAACCGGCGAAAAGGTCAGAATGATGCCGAGCACACTGCAGGCGGTGCAGGCGGTAAAAAGGTAAACGATGGCCGCCGGCGGTGAAAGGCGTTGCTCTTCGCGCGGCGCGATCACCTGCCACCAAAACAGGCTTCCCATCAATAGAAGCGAAGTGGTTTGGATCGCTGAAACAGTCCGTGACGTCGCCGCAGCGTTACAGAGTGCCGGTGCGTGCCAGAGCCACATCGCTCCGACGCCCGCAGCCCATCCGAGAAGTGGGTAAGTAAGATACGTGAGGGGAGAACTAAGTGAGAACGATCGGGGCAGGCTTAAGAGAAGCAGCGCGGGGACAATCAGCACCAGCAGGATGTGCTGAACCATGTGCGCGCTGAACACATACCCATTAGCGAGAGCGCCGAGCGGTGAGACCAACGCCAGTAGAAAAACGACAATTGCACCGGCGAAAAAGAGCGGTCTCCCTCGTCGCCCGAAGGCGAGCCAATAGCCCAAGGAGGAAAGAATAACCAAGCCCAGAACAATCGAGTTCCATGTCCAGGCGGTGGTAAAGAATCGGTAGGTAGTCATCGGAGAAGTGGAAGTAGGTAAACAGTGAATAGAACAAAGACCCAAACGACATCGACAAAGTGCCAGTAATAGCCGACACACTTAAAAGCGGCATGGAATTTGGCAGAGACGGAATCACCTTCCCACGCCATCCAAAGAAAGATGAGCAGCGTGATCAGGCCAATGAGCACGTGCAAACCATGAAACCCGGTCAGGGTAAAGAACGTGGTCGAAAACATGTTGGTGCTGAGGTCGACCCCTGTCTGGAAGAGTTTCCAGTATTCGTTCGCCTGGCCGCCCAAGAAAACCGCGCCGAGCGCAATCGTTAAGGCAAGCCAACCAAGCATTGATCCACGACGTTGTTTGTGCAGGGCTATCTCCGATCGCCAGAACGTGAAGCTGCTCGCGAAGAGGCACACGCTGAAAACCAGTGTTCGCTGAACATCCAGCTCTTTCGGTCCGGGACCGGCTTGGGGGTGGGCGTAGAAATATAAATAGGCGAGGATAAGGACGCCGAAGAACCCCACGTCGGAGAAAAGGAACGCGAGAATGCCCGTCTTATTGTGATCGGGAAGGACGACCTGATCGTCGCCAACGACTGGATCCGGCCGATCCGGATTGGCGATGTCCCACAGTGGCCGGCGACTATGGATCGGTGGCAGCGCGAGAAAATTTTCATGCGGCGGCGGTGAAGTAGTTGCCCATTCCAGCGTCCACGCGTCCCATGGATTGTCGCCCGCTGCTTTTCCGCGGAAAAACGACACGGCGAGGTTCCAAATCATGACGAGCGATCCGGCGCCCATGAAAAACACGCCGATGGTAGAAAGCATGTTCATCCAACCCCAGCCGGGTATATCCGGGTAGGTAAAGATGCGACGCGGCATGCCATAAAGACCGAGCACATGCTGGATGATGAAGGTCATGTTGAAGCCGATGACCCAGAGCCAGAAGGTCCATTTGCCTAACGACTCCGACATCATCCGGCCGCTCATTTTTGGAAACCAATATGGCAGCGCACCGAGCATCGCGAAGACGATGGCGCCGACGAAAACGAAGTGGAAATGCGCGACGAGGAAGTAGCTGTTCTTAGTTTGCCAATCGAGCGCGGCGCTGGCGTGGCTAATGCCGGTTATGCCAGCAAATGTGAATTGAATAAGGAACGCGATGCAAAAGAGCATGGGCACACCAAACCGGATCCGGCCGCCGATCGTGGTTGCGCTCCAGTTCAAAACTTTCACGCCCGTCGGGATGGCTATCAGCATGGATGTGATAATGAAGAACAGGTCCAAGGCCCGACCCATGCCGACGGTGAACATATGATGGCCCCAGACCAGCGAACTCAGCACCACGATGGCGACAGTGGAGGCAGCAACAGACTCGTAACCGAAGATCGGTTTCCGGGAAAAAACCGGAATCATCTCCGAGATCATGCCGAATGCAGGAACAGCCACGATGTAAACTTCCGGATGGCCAAAGGCCCAGAAGATGTGCTGCCAGAGAACCGCTGAACCGCCGCGAAATGGCAGGAAAAAATGTCCGTCGAGCCGGCGATCGATCAAGATCATCGCCAGCCCGGCATTCAAGACCGGCAGCGCAATCAGGATAAGGAAAGAGTTAATGAAATTCATCCAGGTAAAGAGCGGCAGCCGGCGCATCGTCATGCCCGGGGCGCGACAGGAGATCACGGTGGCGATGGTATTGACCGCGAAGCTAATCGTACCAAGACCGAGAACGAAAAGCGCGATCGCCCAGTAATCGACGCCGGGCGATGAGGAGTAAGGCGTCTCGCTCAGCGGCGCATAAGAGAACCAGCCGACCGCCGGTGCGCCGCCTGCGAGGATGCTAAAGTGCAAAAGAATTCCCCCAAACGGCTGGCACCAATAGCCAAAAGCGTTCAGGCGCGGGAACGCCATGTCGCGCGCACCGATCTGCAACGGCAGGATGTAATTTACGAACCCAAATAGCAACGGCATAGCAACGAGGAAAATCATCGTTGTGCCGTGCAAGGTGAAAAGCTGGTTGAACGTGTCCGGCGCAACCAAGTGATTGTTAGGCACGGCCAGCTGCAGTCGGATAACAAGCGCTTCGATTCCACCGACGATGAGAAAGAAGAGGCCGGTCAGCATGTAGAGAACGCCGATGCGCTTGTGATCCACCGTTGAAAGCCAGGCGAGCTCATAGTGTCTGCGCTTGGCGGGATCCAGAACGACGTCCTTGAGATAAGCTATGGTGTTAGTGCCGTTCATTGTAGCGATGAGAGATATCCCGCCAGTTGATCAAGCTGCTCGTCGGTGAGAGTAAAGTCCGGCATTAGCGCGCCCGGTTTAATGTGCTGCGGGCTTTTCAGCCAAAGGCGCATGTTAGCCGGCGTATTATCGATCATGCCGGAAGCCAGTTGTTTGCGGCTCCCGACATGAGTTAGGTCCGGTGCAACTCGCAAATTCGCACCAGCTACACCGTTAATCGCGTGACAGTTGATGCAGCTCATTGTTCGAAACAACTCCTGACCTTTTAATGCGGCGTTGGTGGTCGGAGATTGACCTGGTCTGAGTTGCGCCTGTTGCCACTGCTCGAATTGCGCCGGTTCATCGGCGACGACTAAAATGCGCATCCAGGCATGTTGGGTTCCGCAGAATTCCGAGCACTGGCCGATGTAATTGCCCGGCCTGTCCGCTTGTATCCAGATGTGGTTAGGTTGACCCGGCACATTCGACTCTTTGCGAGTCAACTGCGGTACCCAAAACTCGTGTAAGACATCCTTTGATTCCAACCGGACCGACAAACGCTTACCCGTGGGAATGTGAATTTCGTTAGCCGTGATCACTTTCGAACCGGGATACTCGACCTCCCACCAAAACTGATGACCCGTTATCACTAAGTCGGGCGCAGGCGCCGGGGGCGGATCAGCGCGATTCATCGCGCTGAGTGTTATGACGAAAAGGAAGATGACGATCAGAAACGGAACGATCGTCCAGGCGATTACCACCTTCCGGTTACCCTGGATCTGTCCCGGGTCGGGTTCACCGGCGCGCGAGCGAAAGCGAAAAATCGAGAAAGTTATCGCGCCGGTAACGATGACGAAAATTAGGGCGAAGACGATGCTTGAAACAATGCCGAGGTCGTAGATCGCCCGGGCGAGCGGCGACTGGGGATCAAGCGCGTTTGACGTATTCATCTGCCCAATCTTTCTTCTTGCGCTTTGCCGTTATAACAAGGCCGTTGGTATTTGTAAATCTGTTGCAAATCGGACTGCATTCGCTGTTTTAGGATTTGAGCCATTCTGATTTGCTCGAGCCTCGCGGGACAAGCACGGTCCGGAAGGATCCGGGTGTGCGCGACAACACGATCTGGTCGGTCATCCCCTGATAAATTCCGAGCGGTGTTTCGGCTGTGAAGAGATCAGGAGCAACGTAGGTGTGCTCGTCTGTCGAGCCGGATGTCGCTTTGGCGTACGCCTTGTCGAAGATGCCTAGCGACATTAACCACAGCACGATCCTCGTTAACGAAACAACCACAAGAAAGAATAAGCGGCCGCGCGCACCCTTGTTGTCGGGTGCATCTTTTGCCTTGGGAGGTTGTGTGGAGTTCGTGGTTTTCATTTGATATCGGACGCTCTGACCCACTCAACCCGGGCCAGAAACTCACCACGTGAAGTAGGTCCACCCGCCAGTAACGTTTCGTATCGAATATCCGGACTGGCTGCTAAGAAAAATACCGACTGAAGTGTGCTTCCGGAGCCCACGGGGATGACGCCTCGGCGCTGGAGAACGGTTCTGGCGCAATCCTCCCGCGTCCAAATGATGCATGGTTTTGCGGTGCCATGGCGGCAGCAGCGCTTGGTTAGACGGTCAGTTCCGCCTAACGAGAAAGAGATAAGCCACGATCCGACTTCGGCGAAATTTCGATTCCACAGAATATTTCCGCCGATGCATCTGGCGAGCTGGCCCGGTTACGATTCCTTTGTAAATGAGCGCCCTGCTTCACCCGAAGAAAATCACGGTTGACGGACTGTCAGTCCGCTATGCCGAAGGCGGCCAAGGCGGTCCCGACGCGATCCTGATGAGCCCGTGGCCTGAAAGCGTATACGCCTTCGAGCCAGCCTGGCCGCACCTCGCGGCTGCCGCGCACCTAGTCGCCATCGATCCCCCCGGCTTCGGCGGATCGGACTACCGCCAAATGCTGATGAACCCGAAGGCAATGGGGCATTTCATCCTTAACGTCGCTGACGCCCTTGGCCTGGATAACCCCCACATCGTCGGCCCCGACATCGGGACCTCCTCAGTACTGTTTGCTGCCGCCGCCGACCAGGACAGATTCCGCAGCATCGTCGTCGGCAGTGGCGGAGCCGCGGTACCGCTAGATGTCACCGGCGTTCTCAAGGAGTGGATCGAAGCACCCGACCTGAAGCCCTACCGCCAGATCGGCGGGCGCAAGATCGTCGAGATCGCCCTGGGCACCATCGCGGGTTACACCCCGTCCGACGAGATCCGCGAAGACTACATGTCTTGCTATGAAGGCGATCGCTTCGCCGACACCATTCCGTACGCCCAGAGCTACTGCGAATACCTTCCAGAACTCGCCAAGCTGCTGCCAGGCATCCAAACACCGGTCCGGATCGTTGCCGGAGCCGACGACCAGGTAGTGCCCGCGTCCAACGCCGAGTTCCTCCATGAGCGACTACCCAACGCCCAGGTCGATCTCATTGCTGGCGCGGGCCATTTCTGCTGGGAAGAAAAACCCGCTGAATACGCCGCGCTGC
>Ga0306923_10003574_pt1 | contig 14706 bp, 13 predicted proteins | sample sta12Can44000108_FD_203841 | JGI IMG/M metagenome (GOLD analysis project Ga0306923, IMG submission 203841) | Lab enrichment of tropical soil microbial communities from Luquillo Experimental Forest, Puerto Rico - statanox.12C.anox.44.000.108 (v2)... | ecosystem: Environmental > Terrestrial >... | reverse complement strand
TCTATGGCGACGACCTGAAGACGCTCGAAGCGAAGGGAACTGAGGTGGTGAATGTGATGCGGCCGATCCCCGGTGTTGCGGACCTGGGGCTTTTACGCGTCATCGGCCAACCGAACCTGAACCTGTCTGTGAACCGCGACGCCGCGGCTCGCTACCAGATCGATGTCACGGATGTAGAGGACGCCATTCAGACAGCCGTGGGGGGCAACACGGTTGGCCGGGTGTTGTTGGGCGAGCAGCGCTACGACCTGGTCGCGCGATATCTTCCCCGCTACCGAGATACCCGGGAGGCGATCGAAACCATTCGCCTGCTTTCACCCTCCGGCGAACGAGTCTCGCTCGCTCAACTTTGCACGATTGGAGTAGTCGATGGCGCTTCCGCCCTTTACCGGGAGTCGAACTCGCGCTATGTGGGTGTCAAATATAGCGTGCGTGGCCGCGACCTCGGCAGTACCGTAGAGGAGGCCATCGAAAAGGTCAACGAGAAGGTAAAGCTACCGCCCCGCTACAACTTCGAATGGGCGGGCGAGTACGAGAGCCAGAAACGCTCCGAGGAGCGACTGCTGATCCTCGTTCCGATGACCGTCTTCCTGATATTTTTGATTGTATATGGCGCTTTCGGTTCCGCGAAGTGGGCATGCCTGAACCTAGTCAACATCGTGGTAGCGCGAGTCGGGGGTCTGCTGGCGCTATACGTTACGGGTACCCACTTTAGCGTGTCGTCAGGTGTTGGTTTCTTGGCTTTGTTCGGCGTATCGGTCCAGACCGGCGTGATCATGGTGGAGTATATCAACCAGTTGCGGGCACGCGGACTGTCGATCGAAGAAGCCGCCATCGAAGGAGCGACGCGGAGGCTCAGGCCCATCATGATCACCATGTTGGTCGCCACGCTGGGCCTGCTGCCGGCCGCACTTGCTCATGCCATTGGATCGGATTCACAACGGCCATTTGCCATTGTGGTTGTGGGCGGCTTGATCGTGGACCTGATGATGAGCACTTTTCTTCTGCCCACCTTTTACGTCTGGTGGGCTCGACCCAACGATCGCCTGCCGCCCGTGTCATAGTCGGAGAAGATGAACCGGATTCTACAAGCCCGCGGCGGGACTCGCACCCGGATCCGATGCTCCGACGGAAATGCGGTGTCTACTTGTCGACCGAAGAGGAGTCGGGAGAAGCCGACCGGTTGCGCGAATTCATGATCTGATTGATGGCCTCTCCGAGCTGTTGGCGGGCCGAATAGAGCGCGTTATGATCTCGAGTCCAGTTCGTCCAGTCCGGTCCCACGGAGCGAGCGATCTGCAACGCCAGGTCGGTTTTTCCGAGGTTCTTGAGGATCTGCACATAGTCATAATCCTCGACACCGTCCCGCAACCACTTCAACCGCATCGAAGCGACTACACCCGGAACGCCGACTGCCTGCCCCGGATACACGAGCATCCCCTCCCCGGGGTAGTTGGCTGAACTGTAAGTGCCCGCATTGTTTACGTTATTCCACGCATCAGAAGGCCACTTATCGACCCGCCAGTACAGAATACCTGAGAGGCCGAGACTTTGATTGATGAAGCCTGGCTGAATGCGAAAATTGATGGGATCGAAGTCGATCTCCCACTTCGGAGAATAAGCGTCCTGCACCAGGGTGTTGTAGGACCAGACAGAGTCGCCCTTCTTCAACACGTTGGCGACCTCACCCTTGGAATTGTTGTACATCACTGGCAGCAGGACCCAGATGTCCACTGCCGAGCGGCCCGTTCCAGAACCGTCGTTGTACAAAGCGGGAGTAGGCGACATGGAGATCAGATTGCTGATACCGGCCTGGTGCATGTTGTATGCCCACTGCCGAATCGTGGGATAGAGACTGCTGCAATGGCCGATCTCATCAGCGCTGTAATCGTACAGCATCAGCCCGGGTTGCTGAGATGCCGCCAAAGACTTGAATTGGCTGACCGACGGCGCCGGCGACATCTTGCAGTTGCCTATATCGGCTCCGCTGAAGGGGCCCGTTTGTGTGGCTCCGAGTCCATGTTCCTTGATGAGCAAGGCCTGATCTCTCGGGTTGGTAGACAAGGGGGCAACCTTGTTGCGCAACAGTTCTTGTTGCGCCGCGAGGGTTCCTGCCTGGAAGAAAAGGAACGATGACTTGAGGAACGGAGTTTTCGGCAAAGCGAAATTCCAGACCGTCACCTTGATGGGTCCGGTGGCATCGCCTTGATTGCTCGTTACCGTATAGCTTCCGGTATAGATGCCTGGTTCGGCAGTCCGGGGAACTTCAAGATCGACCCACACCGGCTGGTTGGTGCTGGCCTTGAGATCGAACGGCACAGCCGTCAAAGATCCCGAAAGCGGCTTACCCGTAGCAGGGTCAGTAAACGGGATGAGCGCATCGGGGTACCAGCCGGGGCCCATCGGTTTGTTGGAGCCGCCCCAGTTGGGGCTCGACGAGGTCACGTGCACATATTTTTCGCGATATAGCGTGAAGTTGGTTCGGGGGATCACCTGCCCTCCCGGCCCCTTGAGATCTGAGATCGTTACATTCACATTGTGGAGCCCGCTGGACGCGCCGTTCGCCACGATCTGAAATGATTGGTACTCGCCGCGCGCCGCGGAGAGCGTTACTTCGGTGTCGCTGCCGGCCGCATCGGACAATCCTACTCGATGTAAGCTGGGTGCGACCCAAACTACTGGACGGGTCTCTGCCGTGGCCGCTGAAGACCAGGCCGCCGAATAGACGAGGAATGTTGGGAATAAGGTCTTGCTGATTTTCTTAAGTTTCACTTGCGTACCTTTTGAAATTTGCCCCTGCGTCGTGACCGGCGGCGTCGGGGCACGCGTCGCCTGTCTTGGTTCAGCACAGCAAATCAGTCGTCCGGCGTCGATCCGAAATCGGCGGCCGGGCGCGCCCGCTACTGCCCGACCAGCTGCGCTTAGCCGGAAGTGCTTCGGGTCAGATCATATTCGGCCCGAACCCGCTTCACACTCAGCCAGCGAGAAGACGCTTCGGAATTTGAGGGTGAGATGGGGCCCCACGAGAGGCCGAGCGCAGCACGGAAATAGGAGGGGAAGCGTAATCTGGTGACAAGCTTTAAAAAACACTATAAGAAACAACCCGGAGAGAAATGTGCGATACGACATCGTTTAGAGGCCAGCTGCGGCCGAAGCGGGAGCCAGACTGGCAGTGCTCGGTTGGTAGGACATGATGAACTTCTTAAGGCCCACCTGGGTCCAACGCAAGCCCAAGGACTTGGCCTCGTCCAGCGCCTGCTTGCGCTGCCAGCCGTCATGCGCGATGCGGTAGCACGCGATTACCGTGCCGGTCCTGTCGGCGCCACGCTGGCAATGCACAAGGACCTTGTCTGGTGAATTCAGCAACGCAAGCACCCTGGCGATCACCGAAGGCGGTGGCGCCACGACGCCCTTCATGGGAACGTTGACATATTTCATGCCGGCCGCTTCCACGGCCCGCGCCTCTTCTTCGGTGGAATGCTCGTCGGGCCGGCGCAGGTCGATAACCGTCTTAACGCCAAGTTTGGCAAGGCCTTGCCAGCCTTCAGGGGAGGGCTGGGCGCTGCGGAAGACGTGCTCATCGACCTGGTAGAAATTGGGGACGCCCGGCACACTTAAAGCGGCCGGCCACGCTGGGAAACAAAGGGCCAGCGCAAGCGCACTGACCCCGAAACGAAACCTGGGGAAGTCCATTCTAGTAATCCTGTATTTATTTCGAACCGTATTTATTGGCACAAAACCCTTCAGACGTGCCAGATTTTGGGCCGGTTTCAGTTGGGTTGCCGGCTGATATGAAACGGAGAGTTACCCCTTATGTATAAGGCTTCTAAGGCACTTAAAGCTTCCATCGTCCTAATCCTGGGCATCGCCATCTTCGGAGCCCGGGCGACCAGAGGCAAAACCACCCCGGCGCCAACCGACGGAAAAGGCATCGCCGTCCTGTGGCGGGAGCCGGTGGATCTCGTTTCTCGGGACCTGTTCTACGGTCCCGGCGGCAAAGCACACGAACCGCATGGTCCGTTCAAGTTCGAGAATGAGATCACAGACGGCAGCAGTCCCAAATTCGACGTGGTCGATCAAGACGGGGTCAAGTGGAGAGTGAAGATGGGGATCGAGGCCCGGCCGGAGACCGTTGCCTCGCGGCTGGTCTGGGCGGTCGGATATTTTGCAAACGAGGATTACTTCATGCCGGTGCTACATATTCAGGGCATGAAGCATCTGAGCCGGGGACAACGTCTAGTCTCAGGCGGCGACACCGTCAAAAATGTCCGCCTGAAGCGGCATTTGAAAAATGAGAAGAAAATCGGCACCTGGTCGTGGGCGGCCGATCCATTCAAGGACACGCGGGAGTGGTATGGGCTGCGTGTATTGATGGCAGTCATCAACAATTGGGATCTTAAGGATCAGAACAACTCCGTGTACCAGACGGTTGGCGAAAATCCCGAACAGCGTTATTTGGTGAGCGACTTGGGTGCTAGTTTCGGCACCACAGGTTTGGACCGGACGTCAAAAGGAAGTCTGGCAGCGTATCGCCATTCGAAGTTGATCAAGAATGTTTCGCCGGGGTTCGTTGACTTCTATGTGCCCTCCCTGCCTTCAGTGGGCTTCTTTTTCGACGTTCCCGAATTCGGCCGGAGGGTCGGCCTGCTCTGGCTCGGCCGCCACATTCCCACAACGGATGCCATTTGGTTGGGGCATCTGCTTGCCCAGCTTTCACCGAGCCAGATTCGCGACGCGTTTCGTGCCGCCGGCTACGCGCCGCCGGATGTGGAAGCATTCAGCCAGGAAGTGGAGCACCGGATCGCGGAATTGGAAAGCCTGAGCAAGGGCTAGCTGACGCCTCGAGCCTCGTCCGCCCCAGGGCGCCCTCCGACGGCGGCCCCCCAAGCGGAAGCTGTGCCTGGCGATAGGCAAGGGAACGGCCGACTAGCCCCAAGCGGCGAACAGAGCGTGGCCTTTTTTAGCGTGTTTCCAAGCAAGTCATCCCATTGATTCGGGGAGTGTTGGTACGACTCGCTGGCGACTCCCCGCGCAACCGGGTCATGGGCGTGGTGAAGAGCCTGCCACGCGGGTACGAAAACCAAAGGATCCCGGCTGGAAAATTCGTGCGAGCAAAACGGGCTCAGCAAGCGGTGCCGAATCAGCGAGAGAGCCTTGGCATAGTCACACAGGAACGTCTTTGTTCCGGGGGATCGAGGCTCGAGCAGACCTTCCGACCCTCGTTTCCCACATCCACACAAGCAGCTAACCCCTAGTTATGCGCCGGAACAACGCCAACGGAGTCTTTTCAATAGAGATACGCAAGCGCGGGGAAAGGGTGAAGTCCATGTCATGGCTTCGTGATCCCTTCGTTCTCCACCGGCGAGGCAACAGCGGACCTTTATGCTAGGCGGATGAAAGATATGAATATGTTGAGATTGATTGAAAGAATCGGGAAGATTGAGACCTGGCGACCAGCGCTGATGATGTTGGGCCTGCTCCTCACGGTTTCCCTACTCGTTGTTGTCGCACTGCCGGTGCCGAACGGGAGGCCCCGCGTTTTCACCGGCGAAATCCAAGATAGTACTTGCGCAGGTACGGCAGAACATGTCGAAAGGGATTGTGCACTGACGTGTGTACGCGGTGGAGCAAAATGGGTCCTCTACGATCCTTCGAACCAGGAAATCTATCAGCTCGACGATCAGGAGGCTGGCCAATTCGCGGCTCAGCAGGTCACAGTCCTAGGCACCTTAGACAAATCGACGAAAACGATCCACGTCGTGAAGATCAAGGGGCAATAACGGCGCGTTCCCGTTCATGATTCTCATACGCAGGTCGCGCGCTTGAGCGATCGGGATAACTTCTGCTTACATCATTGACCTCCGTATCATAAAGCGACGCTCTCTGGGCGCCAAGTGGGGGTTGACCTTGTATCGCCAACAGCCTACTGGGCTTGGATGAGACCGCGCAGCGGACGCGGCGGGCGTCTTTGAGGGAGCGGGCCAACCAGAGGCCACCTACGATCAACGACCACGGATTTCACCAATAACATTCGTGTCGCCCGGGTAGACCCCTTGTTCTCCATCGGGGCGGCAAACTGTCCCATCTTATACAAGGGGTATCTTATCCCTACGACAGGACTGGAAAGGCGCCCTGATACTGAACGATGCGTGCCATTTTATCGACGGCCCGGTCGAGAGGAGGCGCGTATGCCACATTGGGAACGGGAAGGCAGGACGGAAACCGAAGCGCTCTGGCTTGAAAAGTTGCGCGAAGCTGAGCACTGGTATGAGATCGCGATCGCCCGAACTAAAAGGGTTCTAAACGAGTACGACTCAATGTCGCCCTCCAGCCGGGACCTCGCATTGAAGCGGGCTCTGAAATTCCAGAATGAGGCCATGGACGAGTATGCCGATGTGTTTACGCAATTGATGAGTGAAAGTCAGCGGGCAGAAAAGGGAGCCCCAACAAAGCCGCGCACACAGACTCAACAGAGGTCCCGGAAGCCGGCCAAAGCGAAACCGTTGTATAAGCGGGCGGGAAGCACATAAAGGAATCCGGCAGGCTTGGACGCTCGATTGATCTAGGGCGTCTTTGGCATCCGTGGCATTCCGTAGGCAACATAAAATCGGCTCGCCTCCTGATTCGAATGAATAACTTGCTGAAGTCGTCGGTTGCGGCAAATCTGCGAATGACGACCGGTTCGGACGATTGTCTCGTTCGGTGACCGTCGGTCAAGCGCCCAAGCGTTAGCAGAAGGGCCAATCGAGTTGGGACGAAGCGACGGGTGCAAGTATTTCTTGCGAGGGCACGACCAGCCAACCTCACCGCGCCAGCCTTCCCACCCGCTCCGAGCCCCGCTCCGATCGCCGATTGAGTGAAGGTCCGGGAGCCCCCGATGGAGGTGGCTGGTGTATACTGGCCACGATCTGGTTCGATGAAAATTCGATGAAAGTGGAGTTCCGGGCCAAAATGATCCAATCCCAACTTTGGCGGCTCGTCGCCGCGATCGCTTTGCTTGCGATTCCGCTCGCGGCGCACCATTCCTTTGGCGCCGAATACGACGCCAACAAGCCCATCACCCTCACGGGCGTTGTGACGAAAATCGAGTGGACCAACCCCCACAGCTACTTCTACCTCGACGTCAAGGACGAAAAAGGAGGTGTGGCGAACTGGAAGTTCGAAGGCTATGGTCCAGGCGTCCTGTACCGCACCGGCTGGAAGAGAGGAATCAGTATGAAACCGGGCGACACGATCACGGTAACAGGCTGGCGCGCCCGTGACGGCACCAATTGGGGCCATTCACGGCAGGTCACACTGGCCAGCGGCGAAAAGCTCTTCTTCGGTCCTCCGGCGGGTACCGGAGATGGCGGAAGCGTACCCCCGGTGGAGGTGAAGTGATGGGCCGAGTCTTGGCCGTTCTCGTCGCCCTGACCCTGTCTTTGCCGGCGCAAAACGCCACGCGAGAGAAGAACAAGGCTTCCACCAAGGGTTCGGTCCCGCGCACTCCCGACGGCAAGCCGGATCTGACCGGTGTCTGGCAGAGCGGCAGCACGGTCAAAGGGAGTTGGGAAGAGGCCAATTCCGGGCCAGGTATCGGCGGAACGGGAAAGAATCCGTCGGCACCCGCGATTCTATCGGCTTCGGACCGGCCGGCGGCGGCCGAAAGAGCTCCTTATCAGCCCTGGGCCGCTCAGAAGGTCCTCGAGTCGTACAAGAACCGGGGCATTGACGATCCCGGGGCCCAATGCCTGCCGCCCGGCGTTCCCAGAACCTCAGTCTTAGGGCTCTTTCCGACTCAGATCATCGAGACCCCGAAACAAATCGTAATTTTGTACGAGTACATGCACGAGTACCGTATCATTCCGTTGAACGCAAAGCATCCCGACGATCTCTCGCCCACCTACATGGGCGATTCGGTGGGCCGTTGGGAGGGAGACACGCTGGTAGTGGACGTGACGGGATTCAACGAAAAGACGTGGCTGGTCGGCACCGGCACCTTTCACACCGACGCGCTGCATGTGACCGAGCGTTACACACGCGTCGATAAGGACCAGATCAACTACGACATCACCATCGAGGATCCCAACGTCTTGACCAAGCCGTGGGTCATTCACACCAACCTGATGTTGCGGGACGGCACTCGCCTTCAAGAGTACGTGTGCGCGGAAAACAACCTGGCTCCGGCGTTTTACGAAAGGATGCAGAAAAACGGCATCAATTTCCAGCGTCCGTGACGCAGTTTCCGAAGCCCTTCCGGCTAGGCGCCGGTACACAATTTCTTTCACAAGAGGTGCGTGATGCTTGCGCGTTTCAGCCGACTCAGATTCTGGCTCGCTGCGCTTTGCCTGGCTGTGGTTGCTGGTGCTGCCATGGGACCACTTTCGCCGGTTGTCGACGCCCAGCGGGCCCGCACGGCGAACGATGCCGTCTACACCGACGCTCAGGCCGTGCGCGGCCGGGCCCTCTATCAGCAACGCTGCGCGATGTGCCACGGCGAGCGACTGAGTGGCGGGCTCGCGCCGCCGCTCTCGGGGAGCGCCTTCCTGGAGGCATGGGGAGGGCAGTCCCTGTGGGACCTGTTGAGCAAGATCCGGAACACCATGCCGGCAGACGATCCAGGGAAGCTGACGCCTTCCCAGTCGGCCGATCTGGTGGCCCATCTTCTTCAGGTTGGCAATTTCCCATCGGGCGAGGCCGAGCTCGCCACAGACGCGGCGGGGCTAAAGGCCATCGTACTCCCCGCCCAGCCGCCTATCGCGTCAGTAGCCTCACGCGCGCCGACACTTCCGGCGACGGGCAATCTGCAGCAGTTGATGGCCGGCATTCTATTTCCCAGCTCGAATATCATCTTCAACGTTCAGACCAACGACCCCAGCGTGCCTGCGAAGCCCGGCGAGGTGGGCAAGGGAGCCTTCTCCTGGGTCGACTGGGGAGCGGGCATCTATAGCGGGTGGGATCTGGTCGATAACGCGGCCGTTTCGGTGGCCGAATCGGCTCCGCTCCTTTTGACGCCGGGGCGCCGCTGCCAGAACGGCCGGCCCGTGCCGATCGACAGGGCCGATTGGATCAAGTTCACGCAGGAGCTCGCAGAAGCGGGCCGCGCTGCGTACAAGGCCTCGCAGACCAGGAGCCAGGAGGCGGTGACGGAAGCCACCAACCAACTCGCCGATGCCTGCTTGAACTGCCACCGGGTGTATCGCGACAAGCCAGGCGGCACGCGTGCGGACCCATCGAATAAGGCGGCCCGTTGCGTGCCATAGGCGGGGGCTGACCGATCTAATCTGACCGTCTGCCGGCCGCTCGACGCCAGCTTGAGAGGTGCTTGATTGCCTCCTACGTGGAGTGGGGACACCAGTAAGGTCAAGCTCTCTCGCCTGAACGGTACTGGACCTCAGAATTAGTTTTACGAGACGGCGGCCGACTCCGTGGTCGGATGGACGAGGCCAGGCTTCGCTGACCCGTCACAGGACAACGGCCCCCGGCTCGGCGCACGCGCAACTTACCAACAAGGATTCGTCGACTTCTGCTTCCGGCGAAGCCCCGCCCCGATCACGTAAACTTACGCCAGCCTATGCCGGGCGACTCCACGGCTTGAGCGTGCTGGCGATGATCATCAGAACGGCCAACACTACATCATTCTGCGCCATCCGTCCGGTGAGGTCGAAGCCCCCGCGGGCGCATCGAAGGCTACCGTTTTTGCTGATATCAGCTGGTGGCGTCCCAGCTCCGCTACGCTGGATCTCATGACTTGCTCGCTAGTTCGCCCGTTGCCGACCCATGGGGTGATCGAGCCATGGCAAGCGCCCACGCCGTTATTTTCGCGGAGTATACTGTCTCATGCGACCTGAAACACATCGCGGGCGGCCGCCCGCCGGGTGGCATACTTGCGCCAAAAAAAGTCAAGGGAGGACGAAATGAAACTTCGTCTCGTTGGATTGGGATTGGCCGCAGCCGGCGCAATTGCGCTGGGCGGGGCGGCGTTTGCTCAAAACGTACCGCAGCAATTCGTCGTCAGCGGCAAAGCCGCCGAAAAAATTCAGGATTTCACCACCATCAATCTGGCCACCGCGGAGCGCATTGCCGATGCGTGCGAGAAAGCCGCCGCTGCCGAGGGCGTGCAAATCAGCATCATGGTGCTCGACAATGACGGCAACCATGTCTACATGGATCGCATGGATGGCCAGGGCTATCTCAATATCGTCACGGCGGAGATGAAGGCGCGCACCGCGCTGGCAGACCGGCAACCCAGCAAGCTTCGGATGAACACCGTGATTGAGGATCCCACGCGGGAACTTCAGTTCATTCAGCTTGGTTTGTTTTCCAATTCCGGCGGGCTTCCCATCGTCGTCAACAAGCAGATGATCGGTGTGGTCGGTGTCGGGGGTTCCGCGCCGCGCGTGCCCGTATGGAGCGACGAGATTTGCGCTCAGAAGGCGCTGGTCGAGGTGATCGGACCGTCGGTCCCGCCGCTGGCCAAGGACCTTCCGCCGCGGAGGAACCCCAACCCGGGCCATGCGCCGGTACCGCGCTTTGCCTCCGCCACGACGCCCAAGTCTAGCCTGCCGGCGGAATTCGTAGTCGGCGGCAAAGGCGCCGCAAATGTCTTCGACGGCAATCAGATTTCGCTTGCGGCCGCCAAAAAGATAGCTCGCACCTGCCGCGACTGGGCGGTGTCGAAGGGCGGCACAACGTCGATATACGTGATCGATAATGCCGGCGAGTTCGTGCACCTGGAGCGCATGGATGGCCAGATCTACAACAACATCCGCACGGCTCTGTTGAAGGCGCAGACAGCACTGAGGAGTCGCCAGCCCACCTCCATCCGCACGGCACAGCTCAAGAACGACCCGGACGGCATTCCGCGGCAGCTGGGTAATTTCAATTTCTTCACAAATTCGGGCGGCATCCCCATCGTGGTCGACGGGCAGATGATCGGGGCTGTCGGCGTGGGCGGAGGCGCAGGCGGCGGCGATGAGAATTGCGCCATCGAGGGTCTGAAGGCGACATTCGGCGAGCACGTGACGCTGCCGGTCTATCCGGCTGCGGCGGGAGCCGGGCAATAAGTGAATGGGGAACCCGGCGGTAGTCACTCAACCGCCGGGCCATTCCTCACAGCAGGGAGGGACTATGCAGAAGAGCCGGAGAATTTCAGCCAAGGTCGCGCTCGGCACAAGCGTTGCCGTGTTGGCGCTGATGGCGCAGGCGGGCGGGCCCAACCCGACCTGCCACCATTGCTCAGCCACGTATATTCCGGTGTCAGAGCTGAATGCGTACACGGACAAGGCCGTGAAGTACCGTCTGGTCGACCAGCAGGTTCGCTCGGTGGACGTCGGTAAGGTCCAGGTGGGCATCGGAATGGTAACCCGCGGCAAGCTTCTTGCTGACCCCAACCGCAAAGGCGCAGTCGCCGAACATGAGCAAGTCAGCGAAGTCTACCATGTGATCGATGGAGAGGCGACGCTGCTAACCGGCCCGGACCTGGTCAATCCGGTAAAAAGACCGGCTGACGAGCAGACGGTCCGGCTGCAAAATGGCCCAGGTTACAATTCCGACGAAATCCGGCAGCCGATGACAACGCACCTCAAACCGGGTGATGTGTTCATCATTCCCGCCGGCACCGGGCATCTGTTCACCGAAATTCCCGATCACATCACGTATATGATGGTGCGGATCGATCCCGACAAAGTGGTGCCGACCAAGAGCCAAGCGCAATCCGAGGCCGACCTGAAGGCCATTCCCCAGTCGAGGAAAGGCGCGAAGTGAGCCGCCGCGCCTTCAAAGTCACGATTCTGGCCGGGCTAGCCTTGGGAACAGCTTTCGCTATCAGGAACTTACTGGCGCAATCGACGGGTTCGCGCGATCGAGTTCTGGTGGACGAACTGGTTCTCGCCAATCGGGTGCTGGCTCACGAAATTGGGGTTCTGGATGCGTACGGACACGTCAGCGTCCGGGATACGCGGAATCCCAATCGCTATTACCTGTCGCGCGCCATCTCGGCCGGTATGGTGACTGCCGCGGACGTCATCGAGTACGATCTCGACAGCAAACCGGTGGAGGGCGACCGTTCCGACGGGTACCTCGAGCGCTTCATCCACGGCGAAATCTACAAGGCACGCCCCGACGTGATGGCCGTGATCCACGCCCACTCGCCGGAATTAATCGCGTTCGGATCGAGCTCGGTTCCCCTCCGGAACATGATTCACACCGGAGCGTTCATCAATGACGGCGTACCGATCTTTGATGTCCGCAAGTTCGGAGGCACTGCGGACGATATGTTGATCCGCAATCCCGTGCTGGGTAAGGCTCTAGCTCAGTCGCTCAGCAGCAAAACGGCGGTGATTCTTTACGGACACGGTGTCGCAGTTGTGGGTGCCAGCCTGCCCACAGCCGTAAGTAACGCCTATTTCCTGAACATGAACGCCAAGGTAGAGGAGCAGGCGATCGCACTGGGCGGCACCGTCTCCTATCTGGAGCGCGAGCCCGGCGCGAAAAGACCGGCGAACGTTGCGCCCGCCGGGGCGGCCGCGAACAACCGCGCCTGGGAGTATTGGAAACGGCAGGTCGCCGGGAAGTGACCGCGGCAAGCAGTTCGAAATGGACCCGCGCTGTGCACCCGGGATTTGAAGACCGCTAGAAGCTTCGCGGGATTTTTGAAGCGCTCGTGAATTGCCGGTGGTACGCTCGGTTTGGCACCCCCGCTCGCTGGTAAACAAGCTGGCCTGAGTCGACGTTTCTCGATCACCCCAGCCCGCGAGCATGTACCAGTGCACCCGAAATTCATCTTGGATCCAGTCGGGTCCGGACCGCTTCCAAGAGATTTTCCCTCTTCAGGCGTTTTCGACGACCGTTTCGGCCGCATCCCTCACGAATCGTACAATCCGGCCCGTAGTGCGACCATGGATCTCGATGGCGCCAATGGCGGTGGCGGGCGGGAAGTTTCTTGGTGGTTCGCGAGCCATGGCCGCGCACGCTCTCGATTTTTTTGATCTCGAAGCGACCCTCAGAGAACGCTTGTCGGCGGCGGTGGAGCGAGATGCGACGGTCGAGAATTTGGTGATCCAACCTGAATCAACTCGCCCGGGGGTCAACAGCGGGGTTCAGTAATCCCGGTCCCTGACTGGGCTGGGATCGGGTTGATGAATCAACAGCTCCGTCTGAACTGGCCTTGGCCAGCCAGCAGCGCCCGGGTTTCAACCCAGCAAGCACTCAACCCTGAAGGCGAACACCTCCTCAGTCGCGCTTAACAAAAAGCTTGTTCACGAGGCGCTCGCGCAGCCTGGTTTACTTCAAGCGTTCGAACCGGTAATCGCCGGAAACGTGCATCTCCGCCAGGTAATCGACCGCACCTTTGCTGTCGACGAGGAACTTGATCCCCAGTCCGAAAAAGCCGGAAAACATGGTTGGCGACTGGGCGACAAGCTGCACCCTGCCCCTTCCCTTCAGGTCGGCGAACAGCTTTCCCTCCGAGACGGTGATTTCGATCGTTCTGCGGATCGGTTCGCCGTTCCAAATGTCCAGCTCGCGGTAGGTGCCGGCGTACTTGGCAAGGGTTTCAGCCGGCACCTTGACTTCGGATTTGAGATCGTCAGACGCCTTGCCGACCCAGTGTTCGAGCGCGTCCTTCGCGTCCTCGTTGCAGACGTATTCGATCAGTTCGGTGTCGGGGGCAATCTGCGCCACGGCGGTGACGGTCCACGTCTTGTCGTAAACCTTGGGATCGCGGAGAGTCACACCGATTTCCATGTGTCCGAAGTCCTTGCGCCGGTAGCGTTCCGTCGTGTGCAGTGCCTCGGTGTGGGGATGGCCATCGCGATCGAGCCAGGTGCGGTCATTGAAGCCATTGCTCTCGACCACCAGCGTATCCCCTTCCCAGTGGCCGACCGAGTATCCCATCCAACTCGGATTGGGGTCGGCTTCCAGCTTGCGGCCGTCGACGAAAATCTGGCGATAGGTGAGATCCGGGTTAAGGATGATGATCAGCGTGGGAGTCTGAACAATCTTCATCATGCCTGCAGCCGTGCTCCCTCCGGCTGTCATGTACAACGGACCCAAAGGCAAACAGTGAGCGCCCGGGTATTCTTTTCCGAGGTCTTCGGTCCGCTCGCGGACCAAAGCCTCTGCCCAGGGCTGAACCTCCCCGGGCTTCAGATCCGCCGTGATGTCGCGACTATATTTGGTAGAAATCTTGTCCCACAGGCCCGACAGATCGGGTTTGCCGTCGGGTGCGCGCGGCGCGGGTGCGGTGAGATTCGGGTCGCCGTTCGCAGCGCGGGGCAGGCGTGGCGTAGGGTAGTTCGCCCATTGCGCCGCCAGCGGCACGCTGATCACGGACGCGACGATCAGCACGAAAACAGCAGCGGATTTCATGATGTACCCTCCTATCACGATCTTCGAATCTCAGGTGCTATTTCTTCGCGGCTTCCGCGGCTGCTTTCTCTGCGGCGCGGGCACCCGCGAGGATGTTCTTCAGGCCGTAGTTCCCCTCGTGACACGCGTACTCGAAAATCGGGCCGGCGAACCTCCGCATCACTAACTCGGCCGACCAAGGCTTCGTCCAAACACTCGGGTCCTCCACCCTAAACCGGTAGAGAATTGTTTCCGGCCCGGTCATCGTGAAGCGCTCGACCACGTGCAGGTTGTGATCCGTGAAAACGTCCTGCCGGGTATTGGAGGGCGGGCCGCGGAAGTTCGTCGCGTCGTTGAAGTTGGTCGTATCGACCACTA
>Ga0306923_10003573_pt1 | contig 14706 bp, 8 predicted proteins | sample sta12Can44000108_FD_203841 | JGI IMG/M metagenome (GOLD analysis project Ga0306923, IMG submission 203841) | Lab enrichment of tropical soil microbial communities from Luquillo Experimental Forest, Puerto Rico - statanox.12C.anox.44.000.108 (v2)... | ecosystem: Environmental > Terrestrial > Soil... | reverse complement strand
GCCGGGTGCTAACCAAGGCACCTGCGGCCCCGCCGACGCCGGCGCTGCCGGCGCCGGCAGCGGCCTGATATCCTCTCGATCATTCGAACGACGTTCCGCCCATGACCGAGGTCGACGCGATCATCGCGCGGCTGTTGTCGCTGCACCCCAAGCGGATCGACCTCTCGCTCGACCGCATGCAGCGCATCCTTGCGCAACTCGACCATCCGGAACGCCGGCTGCCGCCCGTGATCCACGTCGCCGGCACCAACGGCAAGGGTTCGACCATCGCCTTCATGCGCGCGGTGCTCGAGGCGGCGGGCGCGAGCGTCCACGTCTACACCTCGCCGAACCTGGTGCGGGTCAACGAGCGGTATCGGCTCGGCCGTCCCGGCGGCGGCGTGCTGGTGAGTGACGCGGAATTGATCGAGACGCTCAACGAATGCGAGCGCATCAACGCCGGCGCGCCGATCACGGTTTTCGAGATCACGACCGCGGTCGGCTTCATGCTGTTCGCGCGCAATCCGGCCGACGTGCTCTTGCTGGAGGTGGGGCTCGGCGGGCGTTTCGACGCCACCAACGTGGTCGATCAGCCGCTCGCCACCGTGATCACCTCGATATCGTTCGATCACATCGAGCACCTCGGCGACAGCATCACCAAAATCGCGGGTGAAAAGGCCGGCATCCTCAAGCCGGGCGCGCCGGCAATCGTCGCGCCGCAGGTGAGCGAAGCGCGCGAAGTGGTGGCACGACAGGCCGCCCGCGTGGGCGCACCGCTGCACATCGCGGGGGAAGATTGGGTGGTCAGCCAGGAGCGCGGGCGCCTGGTGTTTCAGGACGATGACGGCCTGCTCGATCTGCCGGCGCCACGTCTCGTCGGCCGCCACCAGTTCGACAATGCGGGGGCGGCGATTGCGACTTTGCGCAGTGTCGGCACGCAGAAGCTGCCGGCGTCCGCCTTCGAGGCGGGGCTGCTGGCGGCCGACTGGCCGGCACGGCTGCAGCGCCTCTCCCAGGGCCGGCTGCTGGGCCTGCTGCCGGAAGGAAGCGAGCTGTGGCTCGACGGCGGCCACAATCCCGATGGCGGCCGGGTGATTGCGGCGGCGCTGGCCGATCTCGAGGAGCGCGTATCGCGCCCGCTCGTGCTCGTGGTCGGAATGTTGGCCAACAAGGACAGCGCCGGCTTCCTGCGCAATTTCGCCGGGCTTGCGCGCCGTGTCGTCGGCGTGCCGATCCATCAATCAACCACGCAATCCGCCGAAGCCATTGCGGCGGCCGCGCAGGCGGTTGGGATTCCGGCAGAGAGCAGCGCCGTTATCGACGAGGCGCTCGAGGCGATCGGCCGGTTCAATCTCGAACAGCCGCCGCGTGTCCTCGCGACCGGGTCCCTCTATTTCGCCGGCGAGCTGCTGTCTGCGAACGGAACGATACCGGAGTAGCGGACGACGGAGGACAGAAGACGGACGACGGAAAAGGAAGATTCAGTTCGCTGTCCGTCCTCTGTCGTCCGTCTTCCGTCCTCTGTTCCTCAGCAAGCTCCGTTGATCCACTGCTCGAGCTTTTGCTTGGGAGCGGCACCGACCTGACGCGAGGCGAGTTGGCCGCCCTTGAAAACCATCAGCGTCGGGATCGACATGACACCGTATTTGGTGGCGGTCGCCGGATTTTCGTCGACGTTGAGCTTGACGATTTTGACTTTGCCGTTCATGGCGCCGGCGATCTCCTCGAGTGCGGGCGCGATCATGCGGCAGGGTCCGCACCACTCCGCCCAGAAATCGACCACCACCGGCTCCGCCGACTTGAGCACCTCGGACTCGAAGGTGGAGTCGGACACTTTGCCAACGGCCATGGGAAACCTCGTTTCGCGCTTGATTCGTTCGGGCGCGGCCGGCGCCCCTCGGGTCAGGCCGGGAACCTAGGTAGGGGGGCCCAGAGCGTCAAGGCGCCACAGGGCTGCTATGGCATCACGGCATCACGGCAGCGCGTCGAGGGCTCGGTCGAGGGCGCCGGCCGGCAATTCGATGAGGGCGGGAAGCTCGGTCCAAACCAGCGCGGCCCGCAGCTCCCTGCCCGGATAGAGTTGGCGGAGCACCGCCCGATAGAGCGCCAGCTGGGTCACGTACGATCTTGGGACGTCTTCGATCCGCCGGGGCGCCGGGCGGTCGGTCTTGTAATCGGCAATGAGGATTGCGTCGGGCAAGACGGCGAGACGATCGATCTGGCCGGAAACCGAAAGCGTCGTCCTTCCGGCACGCGCGAGCCGTCCGACGATCGGGATTTCCGCCCGCGTTCCTGCAGCAAACAGCGGCGCGAACGCCGGGTCTTCCAGCAGTGTCATCGTCTCGGCGATCATTTGCTCCTGCTCGGCTTGCGTGAAATCCGCGGCCCCGGCCAAGTGGCGCCGCGCCGCGATGATCCGCCGATCCGGCGCAACGTCCGGCAAGCCTTGCAACAGGCGATGCACGATGCGCCCGCGCGCCTGGCGTTGCGCCACACCGGTGCTTTCGAGTTGCGCGGCCACGCGGATGCCGTCGAACGCGCTCGATGGCGAGACCGTGCGTACCGAGGAAGCTTCGGCGGGCGCGGCGTGCCTCAACCAATCGGGAATTTCAATTGCGGGCTCGCGTGCTACGGCAGGCGTGGCGGCCGAGGCGGCTGTCGGCGCCTTCATCCAACGTCGCACGGTGCCGTTGCCGTGGTCGGCCGGACCTTCAAGCGCGTCTTCCCACAGGGTGTCGTGCACGAGGTCGTACCAGCAGTTCCTCGGCTTTCCGTTGAGTCCCTGGGCGCCGCATACGATGAGGTGCTCGGCCGTGCGCGTCATCGCCACGTAAAGCAAACGCCGATACTCGTCGATCGCCGCCGTGCGGGCGCGTTCGCGTGCCGCGCCGATCGGCCCGACGTCGGTCGCCATGGTCCCCGCCCAGACGAGGCAATCGGGCGTGCCGGGCGCCACCCTGTCCCGCGGCAAAGGGAGAACGCGTGGATCGCGCGGCCCGGCCGGCCGCGTGGTCGTATCGGCGAGGATCACGATCGGCGCCTCGAGTCCCTTGGCGCCGTGCACCGTCATCACCCGTACTTCTTCGCGGGCAACGTCCATGTCGCGCTTGACCACCGTGGTGGCGGCGCGCAGCCACGCAACAAAACCCTGAAGCGACGGTGCTTCGCTCGTCTCATAAGCGAGCGCGAGATTTAGGAACTCATCGAGCGCGTCGGCGGCTTCGCTACCGAGTCGCGCCAGGATTTTGCGCCGCCCCTTCTCTGCGCCGAGCAGCCGCGCGTAGAACGCAAACGGCGTCTCGCGCCGCGCGGCTACCGCCAGCGCATCGAGCCGCGCCGCGGTTTCCGCAAACGCAGGCTTGCTCGCGAGTGCCGTGCGCAGGCTCGTCGTGCGGTCGTAGGCGACCTCAAACAGCTGGGCGTCGTCAAAGCCGAATAGCGGGCTCTTGAGCACCGTCGCCAGCGCAAGGTCGTCGTCGGGCAACAGCAGCGCGTCGGCGAGCACCATCAGGTCCATGACCGCGATGTGCTCGGTCAGCACCATGCGATCGGCGCCCGCGACCGGGATGCCTGCATTCTTGAGCGTGCGGATGACCGCTTCGAACAGGGGCCCCCGCTGGCGCACCAGCACCAGCACGTCGCCCGCCCTGCAGCCGCGCTCGAGCAACGCCGCCACCTGCGCGGCGATCCGCTTGGCGAGCTTCATCTGCGGGTTTTCCTCGGACACCTGATCGAACGGCGCGTCCCAGCCTTCGATGTCCGGCCGTTTCTCCGCTTCGATCAGCGGCCAGATCTCCACGAGGCCGGGATTCGTGCCGGGCAGCGCCGTGTGCGCGATGCCGCCCGAGTCGGTCGTGATGCTCGCGAACATCTCCGGCTGGGCGAAGATCTTGTCGACGGCGCCGAGCACGTTCGTGCCGGAGCGGAACGAGTGGCCGAACCGGCACGGCAGAAACGCGATGTCCGTTTCGCTATGCGCGCGCTGGAAGTGCAGCCGGGTCTCGGCGAACTCGCCGGGGGCCGCTCCCTGGAACGAGAAGATTGACTGTTTCTCGTCGCCCACGGCGAAAATCGTGCGCCGTATGGCGCGGGCGCCTTCGCCCGCGGAGAACTCGGCCGCGAGCCGCTTGACGATTTCCCACTGTTTGGGGCTCGTGTCCTGGGCTTCGTCGATCAACACATGGTCGATGCCGAGGTCGAGCTTGTAGTGCACCCAGGCCGCATCGACCTTGCTCATCAGCGCGAGCGTCCTGTCGATCATGTCGTCGTAATCGAGGAGGCCGCGCCGGTCCTTTTCGGCGCGGTAACGTCCGATCACCGCGTCCGCAACCGTCACAAGCGCGGCGGTGCGGTCGCGCGCCCGCACGGCGCGGCGCCGCGCAACGAGGCCGGCGAGGCGTTTCTGCTCTTCGCATAGCCGTCCAGCGAGGTCGGGCGCGTTCGTCTGGACGGCCTTGGTGATAATGCGCTGGCGCACCGTTTCATCGGCGTTAAAAAACACCTGCAAATAACGGTCGATCCGCGTTGTGCCGGTTGCGGTCGCTGCGGCCGCGAGGTTGTCGGCGCGATCCTTGTCGCTGGTCCCGCCCTTTCTCAGCACCGCTGCGGCGGCCGCCCATTCGGCGGAGGGCAGTATCGGACTTTCGATCATTGCGGCTTCGATTTGGTCGACGCTGTCGTTCGCCCCGATCCCAAGCACGAGCGACAGCTCCGCCACGGCATTCGATATCGAGCCGGCGTGCGCGATCCATGCGGTGAGCCGGTCGCGCGCTCGGATTGCCTCGTCGATGGCCTCTACGAAGGTACGATCCGTCGCGACGGTGATCGCCGTCGAAAGCGCGCGGCCGAGCGGACCCTCGGGCGCGGCGGCCGCGTCGAGCAGGACCGAAAGCCGCAACCGCGCCAGCAGATCGTTCTCGGCGCGCTCTTCGAGCACCGTGAAGCGCGCCGCCACGTCCGCCTCGAACGGGAATTGGTGCAGCAGGCGCGTGCAGAACGCGTGGATCGTCTGCACCTTGAGACCGCCCGGCGTGTCGAGCGCCTGAGCAAACAGGCGCCGCGCGCGCTCGCGCCGCCGTCGGCTCGGCGCCGTGCCCTCAAGGTCTTCGATCGCATCGTCGAGCGCGTCATCGTCGAGGGCGATCCATTTGGCGAGCGTGTCGAAGATGTGGTTCGCCATGGTGGCGGCGGCCGCCTTCGTGAACGTGAGGCAGAGAATTTTCGCCGGGTCCGCGCCGTCCAGCATGAGCCGGATCACGCGTTGCGCCAGCACGTGGGTCTTGCCGGAGCCGGCGTTCGCCGCAACCCAAGCCGAGGCGGCCGGATCGGACGCCTCGATCTGCACGTGTCTGACTGCTTCGGGAATGACGCGCGCGTTCATGCGACGTCTCCGGCATCGTCCTCCGCGGCTCGCCATTCCTTGACGCGGGCGAGGTGGTCGTAATCGCCGTAGCGCGCGCGCCACATAGGATGGACCAGAGAGCGAAACGGCTCTTGCTCGTCGGCAAAGCGTGCGACCAGCATGGTGAAGCGCGCGAGCGCTCGGTCCGCCTGGCTGTCGGGTGTGCCCTCCTGAAAATCGATCTGGCACGCTTCACCCGCCGGCTCGCCGCCGCGCAGCGTGACGTAAAGAATTTCCTCGATCGACGCGCCGGCTGGTATGCCGGCAAATCCGCCCCGGCGCAGGATCGCGCTCTCGAGCGTGAGCTGCGGGGCAAGGCCGGTGCGTACTTGTTTCTCCGTGCGCGCCTGCCCGGTCTTGTAATCGACGATGGCGTAACGACTGTCGCTCCGCTTCTCGATGCGGTCCGCGCGCGCGATCAGCCGAAAGCTCCCGGTCGCACGCGGGATGTCGATCGATCCGCCGATCTCCGCGTCCATATGCGCAAGCGCGGCGCGCCGCTCCGCATCCCATCCGGCAAACCACCGCGCGATGCGCAAAAAGCGCGGCCACCAGAACGCCTGCGCCTCGGGATAGTCTGCGAGCGGGACAAAGTGCTCACGGCCGAATTTGATCAATTCATTGATGGGCTCGGCCGGGAGGCGCTCCGCATAACGTTTCGAGAAATCGCCGATCGCATCGTGGATGAGGTTGCCGCGGTCGCGGGCGCCCGGCGGCGTGTCGATCGCTTCGAGCGGCGCGAGCCGGAGCACGTGCTTGGCGTAGATCGTGTAGGGGTCGCGCAGCCAATTCTCGACGTCCGTGACGGTGATCGACTTCGGCCGCGCATGCGCCGGCGGGCGCGGCTGCGGAGCCGCGATGCGCTCGATCGTTGGCGGCGGGGCGTCGAGGCTGCGCGTCCATGTCAGATACCGTTCGCCGCGCGTCTGCGCGCGCGCCCAGGCCGCCTCGCCCGCGACGGCGGCCAGTCGCTGGACGAAGCGCGCCGCGACCGTCGGCACGCCGGCAACTTTCGCCGCGCGCGTGAGGATGACCTCGCGCGCGCCAAGCGCCTGGGCAAAGTCGTGTGCGGACAGTCCGATACGGCGTTCCGGCAGGTCGAGCCCCAGCTCCTGGCGCATCGGGCGGCTCAGCCATGGGTCCGTGCGCGTCTCCGGCGGCCACATGCCTTCCACCAGTCCGCCGAGCACCATGCGGTCGACCGTTTGCAATCGCGCTTCCAGCAGTCCGAAGATGCGAACGCGTGCGTGCCGGTCGGGCCGACGGACCACGCGATCGGCAATGGCCTCGGCGAACAGCTCGGGATAGTCCGCCGGCGTGACGGTGACATCGTCCTCGGACGGGCGCGCGGCGACGTCTTCAAACGCGCTTAAGATGGTGGCGCCATCGTCACTCGCGAGCGCGGTGACTTCACCCGAGCGGCCGGCCGTGAACGCTAGCAGCACGGCTCGGTGGGCGGTTGCAAACTCGCCGAACCGACGGGTTTGCCGAGCAAGCATTTCGAGCGGTGCGAGCGCGGCCGCCAGGCGCGAGACCAATGTTGCAGCTTCTTCGAGATCGGCTTCGCGAATGAGAATGCGCGGATCCCGGCGATGCAGGCTTGGGCGTTCCGCACGAAATCGCGCGAGTGCATCTGCAATTCCAACGACGCCGGGTCGCGGCCGTGGACCGCGCAGGATTGCCCGCTCGAGTGCCGCGATGGCGCGGGCGTGTCCATTCTCGGCTTCACCCAGCCGGAACAGCGGGTGCTTGAGCAGCGCGAGGAGCGTCACGGGCGGCAGTCCGCCGAACGCCGCTTCCGCGATCAGCCGCGTAAACCGCCCTGCGGGCGTGTCGGTGAGCGCATCGCCGCCGGAGTCGTCGACCGCGATGTGCCAGCGCTCCAATGCCGCGATCACCCGCCGCGCAAGCGCGCGGTCCGGGGTCGCCAGCGCGGCTGTTTGATGCGCGCGCTCCAGTGTTTCACGCAGCGCAACCGCGATCGCCAGCGCCTCTTCGTCGGCGTTCGCCGCTTCGATCACGATGAGATCGGCGAGTGCCACCTCGACCGCTTGTTGGTCGAGCCGCTCACGCCAGCGATCCGTCGCGGCGGCGGGTCGCATCGCTTCTGATAACAGCCGCTCGCGCCCATGTGGCGCCGCCGGTGTGAGCGACTCGACCATGCTGCGATCGATGCCCAGGCCTTTGAGCAGCGCCTGCAGGGCAAATTGCGGGTGCCCGTAGGTCGGCGGCCCCGGCGTGTCGTTGCCCGGTTCATGGCCGCCGATAAGGCCCCAAGCAGAATCATCGAGATGCGTGTCGAGGCCGGGCAGCACCACGGCGCCATGCGGCAGCCGTGCGATCGTGGTGAGTAGCGCCGCTGTCGCGGGAATCGAACCGGTCGAGCCAGCCGCTATGACCGGCCCTTCAGCCGCCGCGGCTAGCCGCGCAGTTTCGGCCGCAATCAGCAAGTCGCGCCGTGCCGCCGCTTCGATGGCGCCGCGCTCGTTGAGGATCGCCGGCCATGCTTCGCGCGCGATCTTGAGAAATTTGAGCGTGAGTTGCCAGTAAGGGTCGAAGCGTTCCGGCACGATCTCGTCGAGCCGGTCCCAGCGCACTTGCCGCGTCGTCATGTCGTCGATCAGCCGCGCGAGGTCGTCGGCGAGCCGCAGCGCTGCAGCCGGGCTGTGGGCGACGAGCGGCGCGCCGCCCGCGCCGTGCAGTTCCGCCGATTCAGCCCATCGCAGCACCAGGCGTGCGAGCAAAAGCCGCCGCTCGAGCGGGCCGAGTGCGGGCGGGAGGTCGAGCGATGTTTCGGCGAGCGCGCCCGAGGCCGCGTCGGCGAATGTGAGTTCGTCCTCGTCGATGTCGCCGATCGGACGGATGCGCGGCAGCAGCGCGGCATCGCGGCCAAGCGTGTCGAGAAAAACGTCGCGCGCGAGCCGGCACGCACGCCGGGTCGGCAAATAGATCGTCGCAGTCGTGAGCGCGAGCGGTTCGTCCGATGCCGGGAAGCCGGGGACCAAACCGCCGTCGATGAGGGCACGGATGAGCGTCGGCAGGAACGGTGCCGACGGCGCAATGGTGAAAACGCGCGCGCTACGACCGGCCGCCATGACTTACGCTGCGCTGGCGATAATCGCGGCCTCGGCTTCGGCTATCGCGGCAGGCGTGCCCACGTGCATCCACAGGCCTTCGAGACGCAACCCGTAGAGGCGCCCTTGTGCTTCCGCGCGGTCGAACAGGCGCGTGAGGGAGAAAGGTCCGGCGGGGGCGTTGTCAAACAATTTAGGCGCCAGGATGCCGGCTCCGGCGTAAACGAACGGCACGATTTCCCGCTCGCCGCGGCGGCGCAGCCATCCGTCTGGGGCGAGCGCGAAGTCGCCGCGACCCTCGTAACCGATGCTCGTAGCGGTCGGTGCGAGGAGCAGCAGGACGTCCATGGAGGCGGGATCGAATGCGGTGGCGAGGCGTTCGAGATTCGGCCGCACGCCTTCGATCCAGATGGTATCGGCGTTGACGACGAAGAACGGATCGTCCCCAAGCGTGCCAAGCGAGTTGGCGATGCCGCCGCCGGTGTCGAGCAGCTGCTCGCGCTCATCCGAAATGATGACGTGGGGCCGTTGGCGTCCGTCGACGTGGCGCATGATCTGATCGGCGAAGTGATGGACGTTCACGACGGCGCGCTCTACTCCGGCATCCGCCAGGCGATCAAGCACGTAATCGATCAGCGCCCGGTCGCCGACGCGCACCAGGGGCTTGGGCATGCGGTCGGTGAGTGGGCGCATGCGTAGACCGATGCCGGCCGAGAGCACCATGGCGCGGCGCGGCGCAGCCTGCGCGGTGCGCGGCTTGGGTCGAGAGTCCTCAAGGATGGCTGTAGTCGATTCGCTCATGATTCGGGTGCCGGCACGTGCGCGTCATACCATGCCCTGAGCGGCGCGAGCGTCGGTTGTGCCAGCGACCGGCGCAAGTACCGCCATACCCGTGGGAGATGACGCAAATATTGCGGCTTGCTGTCCCGCCGGTCGAGCCGCGCAAAAATGCCGAGGATCTTGGTGGCCCGCTGGGCCGCCATCAGTGCGTAGAGCGCGACAAAATTGGCCAGGTTGAAATGCGGGTCGTCGGTCTGGCGGGCCTGGGCGTAACGGCCGAGCAGCGCAAACTCGAGCGTTTCGGGCAGGTCGACCCGTGCATCTTGCAGCAGGGACGCCACGTCGTAGGCGGGCGGGCCCATCATCGCGTCCTGGAAATCGAGCAAGCCCACGCGCGCGACCCCGGTACGATCGGGAAGCCACAGCAGGTTGGGCGAATGGAAGTCGCGCAGCACCCAGTGCACGGGGCCGGTGGCCGCGCGTGTGAGCGCAGCGCGCCACAGCGAGAGGAACTGCTGGCGCGCCTCGTCGGAAACCGTTCCGCCCCGGTGAGGGATGTACCAATCGAGCAGCAATTCCGCCTCGATCAGGAAGGCGTCGCGGTCGTAAGTCGGCAGGCGATGATCGACGCGCGGTGCGACCGGCAGCACTTCCGGAGCCGGCGCACGGTGCACGGCCGCCAGCACGTCGATGGCGGCCCCATAACGCTCCTCGATCGGTGCCGGCGGATCTCCCGCGACCACGCCTTCGCTGCCGAGGTCCTCGAGTATCAGCAAATCTTCAGCGAGATCCGCTGCGTAGATGTCGGGTGCCGAAAGCCCGAGCGAGTGCAGCGCCCGCGCCATCGCGACGAACGGCCTCACGTCCTCGGCTAAATGGGCGATGGCGCTGTAGGGCAGGCCGTTTCGCACCGGCGGTCCGTCGGGACGGCGCGGGGCGTTCATCAGCACGGCACGGCGCGCGCCTTGCACGAGTCGTTCATAGGTGCGGGTCGACGCGTCGCCCTGCAGATATTGCCGTTCCGCGTCGGCGAAGCCGGAATGATCGAGGAACCGGCGTATGGTCGTCATACGCACCGCGCGCGGTGCAAACATTCCGTGCCCGGTGATGCGGGCGTCGCGATGATTGAGCCCGCGCTCGGGCTTGAGTGTGAACGCGATGTCCAATCGGTCCCTTGGCAGCGAATCGGCAATGCGCTCAGGCCATTCCAGCAAGACCGCTGCGTCAGGTGCATCGTCGAAGCCCAGCTCGATCAGTTCGTATGGCTCCGACACGCGATAAAGGTCGCCGTGCACGATCGTGAAGCGCGGCAGCGCATAGGTCTGCACAAGGGTGAAAGTCGGGCTTGGCACTTCCAGGCGGTGGTCGCCCGCGAGATGACGCACCAGAGCCCGGGCGAACGTGGTTTTTCCGGCGCCGAGGTCGCCCGAGAGCGTGACGAAATCGCCCGGCGCGAGCATCGCCGCCACGTCCATAGCGAGCCGTCGCGTTGCTTGTTCGGTCGCCAGCGCCACGGTGAAAACCGCTTCGCCGGACCCGGAGGCAAGCATTGTTATTCGGCCGCCGCGCGCGTGGCCGCCTGCTCGAGCGGGAACACGCAAGTCACTGTGGTGCCGCGGCCGACGGCAGAATCGATCGTCACCGTCCCGCCGTGCAATTCGACGAACGAGCGCACGATCGAGAGGCCGAGGCCGGTGCCGCGATGGCGCGAGCCCGACGTGTGGGTCTCAAAACGGTCGAACACGCGATCCATGATTTCCGCGGGAATTCCCGAGCCCCGGTCGGTGACGGAAAAGCGCACCGCATCGCTGTGCCGGTCCGCCGCCAAGGTGATGGTCTCGCCCTTGGGCGAGAAGCCGATGGCGTTGGAGAGCAGGTTATAGAGGATTTGCCGGATGCGGCGCTCGTCGCCCGTGAAGCTGCCGATGCCGGGGGCCGCGCGGATGTCCAATCTGAAGTCCTGCTCGGCAAGCCGGTCGCGAATGCCTTCGGCGGCAGCCTCCATCGTCCCGCGGATGTCGACCGGAGCGAGGTTCAGCGTCATGGCGCCGGCGTCGATGGTGGCGAGGTCGAGGATGTCGTTGATGATGGCCAGCAGCGCCGCGCTCGAGGCGGTGATGTAGCCGAGATATTCCAGTTGCTTCTCGGTGAGGGGGCCGGTCGCCGGCTCGTTGAGCAGCTGGGCGAAGCCGATGATGTTGGTGAGCGGCGAGCGCAGCTCGTACGACACGTGATGGACGAAGTCGCTCTTGAGGTTGTCGGCGGCCTCCAGTGCGTCATTGCGTTCGCGCAGCGCTCGCTCGACGTTCGCCGTGTCGGTCACATCGTGGAAGGTCACGAGCGTTGCGCCGTCGGGGAGCGGCACGGTCGCGCAATCGACGACGCTGCCGTCGCGCCGCTCGATCCGCCTTGCCATCCCCTCGCGCTGTTCAAGCCCGGTGACAGCGCCGCGCAGCGCTTGCCAAGTGCTCTCATCGCCGTGCAGCGGCCGGCAGGCCGCGATCACCGCCTCGATGTGCGGACGTTCGGCAAGCGCTGACGGCGCAAGCTGCCACATGACGGCGAACACTGGATTGTAGAGGCGCAGCCGGCCGTCGCTGCCGAACACCGCGACGCCTTCGGAGAGGTTGTCGAGGGTCTCGCGCTGCACGCGGATCATCGCGTCGAAGCGCCGCTCGAGATCGAGTCGCTCGGTCACGTCGTCGAACAAATAGGTGACGCCGCCCTCCGGGCTCGGCGTGGTGATGACGCGCAGCGTGCGGCCGTCCGGCAGGTGCCACTGGTGTTCATGCGATTCGAGCGCCCGGTAGGCCGCATGCAGCTGCCCCTTCCACGAGCGGAAATCCGCCTGCTCGGGCAGTTTGCGCGCGGCGCGCAGGCGGTCGAGCACTGCGGAGTCCGTGGGCTGGTGGTCGAGGAACTCGGCAGGAAGCGCCCAGAGGTCGCGGTAGGCGGCGTTGTAGAACGTGAGCCGCTGGTCGGCGCCGAAGATCGCCACCGCAGTCGGCAGTTGATCCAGCGTGCGCCGATGTGCCTCGACCATGCGGGCCAGCTCGGCCCGCATGGTTTCGATTTCGGTGGCGTCGATGCCGATCCCGGCGCTCCCGTTGTCGGTCGTGAGATCGAAAATGTCGAACATGCGCCGCGTGCCGGCGACGATCACCGGCAGGCGTGCCGCGAAGGGCTCGCGCTGGGCGTGGGCGTGCTCGAGGCTCTGGCGCCCGCCACGGTCGAGCAGATCGAGATTGCGCGCGACCGCATCGGCCGTGTCCTTTGCCTCGACCGCGATGGCATACGCCGGATTGACGAAGGCCAGGCGTCCATTCGCATGGCGCGCCCAGACCGGCGACGGCAAAGACTGGATCAGCGCGCGCATCGTGTCGATGTCGCGCAGCAGTTCGTGGTGGCGCTCGGCGAGATCGACGAACTCGCGCTTGATGCCGCTCGCGTCCTTGATGCGCAGGATGGCGCGCCCGCCTATCGCCCGGCCGTCGGCTTCGACGAAACGCCCGGTCAGGGTCGGCATGGTCATGGCGAAGCTCTTGCCGACCGCGCGCAACTCCTCAACCGTCCGCTCCATGGCGCGGGCGCGCTCCGGGTCGAGCCAGGTGCCGAAAGCGAGCACGCGGCGCGGGACCGCCGCAGGCGTGACGATCGAAGCCTCGCCGACGATTTCGGGCTCCTCACCGGACGCCGACCACGCGATGATGACCTGCGGTTCGGCATGCAGCAGCGCGTTGGCGCGGTCGGCCTGATCGCGCAGCGCGATGATCTCGGCTCGCGCGGCCCTCTCGCGCGCCGCCGCGCCGGCGCGCGTGCGCACCAGCGCGATCGCGGCGACGACCGCGAACCATACGACCCCGAGAGTGAGCGCCAGCGCGGCGATCTCGTGACGCTCGAGCGCCGCGAAGGCGGCAACGATGGTCCTGAACACGGAAGGTGGGCTCGCTTCCGCGGCAAACGCGGGAGCGGCCGAGGCCGTCGCGAGGATAGCAATGGCTGCCGCCCCGCATCCGCCTAAGCGCAGACGGGCACGCGGGCCTCCGCTTTTCATCCGGATGCCATCCGGCATACTGCCTGCCCCTGGGTCGGCCGCGGTGGGGTCGCGACGCAAAACCCGACAGTGATCCGGACAGCGTCCGCCGCGCCGCCTGCGAATCGATCCACTCTACCCCCGAGGGAGTCGCGCCGGTAAGAGTCCAGATCGTGAACGGGCGTGGAGCGGGAATTTCGGCAACCGATGTGACTTTCGCGCCACGGCATCATGCTCTATCGGAGATGGACGGGAGAATTGCGGTGCGGCGTCCAACCCTCACGGCTCTATTTTTGCTCGCGGCCCTGGTGCCGGCCTTCGCCGAGGTGAGGATCCTGTCGAGCCCGGGCGGCGAGGTCACGGAATATCTGCGCCTGTTCGAGGCCGTGCGTGCGACCGGCGAGCGGGTCGTCATCGACGGGCCGTGCCTCTCGGCCTGCACGTTGCTCCTGAGCACGATCCCGAACAGCCGCATCTGCGTCACGCGCCGCGCCGTGCTCGGATTCCATGCCGCGCGTGCGGTCGACCGGCAGGGCCGCATCTACGCGGCGCCCGAGGCAACCAAGGTGGTCGCCGCCACCTATCCGGCGCCGGTGCGCGCCTGGATCGCGCGCCACGGCGGGCTAACCAAGCGACTCATCCTGCTGCGTGGCCGCGAGCTGGCGGCGATTTATCCGCGCTGCAGTTAGGTAGTTTCGCTTTCGTATCAGATAAAAATTTAGACCGATTTATCATAAACCGCGCACGCCGCATCCACCGCGGCACCCGCGGGCAGCGCGAAACCGTTGCGGCGCAGGACCGCTTCCAGCGCGGTGAGGCAGCGCAGAATATTGGCTTTGCGGCAGACGTAGCCCATGGTGCCGATGCGCCAGATTTGGCCCACCAGCGGCCCGAACGATGTGCCGATCTCGATGCCGAAGTCGTGCAGCATCTGCGCACGGACGCTCTCGCCGTTGCCGAGACCCGGCGGAACGAGGACGCCGGTCACATTTGCCATGCGGTGCGCGGGATCGCCGAAGAGTTTTAATCCCATCGCTTCGAGCCCAGCGCGCAGCGCGCCGCTCGCGACTTGGTGGCGGGCGATCCCGTTGTCGAGCCCTTCGCTTAGAACGACGCGGGCGCATTCGCGCGCCGCATAGAGCATCGTAGCCGCTTCGGTGTGGTGATTGAGCCGGCGTGGCGACCAGTAATCCATCAACATCGCGAGATCGAAATAGTTGGAACGGATGATCGGACCGTCGCCTTCCTCGATGCCCGCAGCCCTGATTCCTTGCTCGACATGCTTGCGCCCATTGACGAGCGCTGCGATGCGGTCGTTGAAGCTGACCGGCGCCGAGCCGGGCGGACCCGAGAGGCATTTCTGCAGGCCGGCCGAGGCGGCATCGACATGCCAGGCGTCCATCTCGAACTCATTGCCGCCGAGGGACGCCGTGCAATCG
>Ga0306923_10003572_pt1 | contig 14707 bp, 9 predicted proteins | sample sta12Can44000108_FD_203841 | JGI IMG/M metagenome (GOLD analysis project Ga0306923, IMG submission 203841) | Lab enrichment of tropical soil microbial communities from Luquillo Experimental Forest, Puerto Rico - statanox.12C.anox.44.000.108 (v2)... | ecosystem: Environmental > Terrestrial > Soil... | reverse complement strand
AAAAGATACGAGTGGTAGCCGTAGGAAAGGCAGCTCACTCGACGGTCGAAGGGCTTGTGTTTGCGCTTGCGCCCTTTGTGGGCTTTACAGGGGCCGTGGCAGCTCCCTCGCTTCCAAAGAAGGCCGTACCTGGCCTGAAGTATTTTGTGGCGGGACATCCCCTGCCGAACGAGGAAAGCTGGAAGGCGGCGGAGACCATCCTGACTTTACTCCGAAAATGTGACGCAAAAACACTGGTGATTTTCCTGCTTTCGGGCGGTGGGTCCGCGTTGATGGAACTGCCGCTCGACGCGAAGCAAACGTTGGAGGACGTGCAGCAATGGCACAAGGCGCTGGTGACTTGCGGAGCGAGCATCGATGAGATCAACACCGTGAGGAAGCATTTGTCGGCGGTAAAGGGCGGGCGGCTGGCGACGGCGGCTCCGGAGGCCACGAAAATCACGCTGGCAGTCAGCGATGTGCCCCTAGGAAAGGAATCCGCGCTGGCGTCGGGGCCAACGCTGCCGGATCCGACGACTGCGGCGGACACGAAACGCATTATCAAGGAGTATTCGCTCGGCAACAAATTCTCGCCGGCACTACGAAAATGGCTCGACGACGGGAAGATGCCGGAGACGCCAAAACCGGGCGACACGGCGTTCCGGAAATCGTACTTTTCGCTGACTCTGGGAATGGATGATCTGCTTCATCCGGCGCACCATGCGGCGGAAGCGCTGGGGTTTGTGACCTGTTGCGACAACTCGACCGATGATTGGCCGGTCGAAAAAGCGGCGGAATCGTTGCTGAGGCAGCTCGAGGAGTTGCGCGTGATGCATCGCGGGCGGCGCGTGGCTTTGATTGCGGATGGAGAAGTGAGCTCGCCGGTGACGGGAAACGGGATTGGGGGAAGGAATTCGGCATTCGTCCTGGCTTGCGTGGAAAAAATCGCCGGGGAGAAAGTGGCAGTGCTGAGCGCGGGAACTGACGGGATTGACGGCAATAGCTCCGGGGCCGGCGCGGTGGCAAACGGAGGGACGCTCGGGCGTGCGCGGGAGGCGGGACTCAATCCGAGAGATTTCTTTGAGCGAAGCGATGCTTTTACGTTTTTTTCACGGCTCGGTGACGCCATCTTGACCGGGCCCACGGGAAATAATTTGCGGGATTTGCGGATACTGTTGGCGGACCGCTAGGAGACGACGTGAATACACAGGACCGGAGCGCCTGGACAGGAGAGACCGCGGAAAAGAAACCAAGGACCTCGATTTCATCTTATCCCGGCTCGATCCTTTCACGGCTTCGGTGGAGCAAGGTGCGTCTCGAGGGCTTTGAGACGCTGGTTCATTTCCTGAACCATACGCTCCAGTTTATCCAGGCGCTCGAGCACGACATCGGACTCGCCGGACGTCTCTGACGCCGAACCGGGTGTGTCGGCCGATTCGCCCCCATCCCCGTTGGGAGGAGTGAGCTTGGTCGCCGCAGGCTTTTTCAGGCTGGCGATCTGTCGCTTGATCATGGGAACCATCTCGATGCTGAGGTCGTCATTCTTGAGCAATGCTTCGAGGGCAGGCACGGCAATAGCATCTCCGCGGCCACCCAGGGCGAAGACCGCCGCCATGCGAACCGGGAAATTGCGTTCGCCGAGGTAGCCGGCAATTTGCTTGGTGATGCCCTGATTGTTTTTCTCAAGGCTGGCCAAACTGCGAATTGCGGCCGTGCGGGATTCAATGGGCTTGCCGGGTACCGACCATTGTTCGAGGAGCGACACTGCCTTGTCGTCGCCGAGCGGACCAAGCCCGCGAAGCGCGGCATTGCGTAGGTAGCCATCCGGAGAGTCTCCCGAGATTGCAGCTTCCAGAGTAGCGAGGGCATCAGGCGCTTTGAGCCGGCCGAGTGCCTGTAAGGCAGCCGCGCGGGCGCGGTAGGAACGGTCGGCCCCGGCGATCTCGGTGAGTCTGGCCGCGATGGCGGAATCGTCCTTAAAGCTGCCGAGAGCAGTGACAATGTGATAGCGCACCCAGGCCTCGTTTGCAGAATCGAGCCCCTCCAGAAGCTGCTTGGCTGCGGCAGGCGAGCCGATCTTACCGAGCGCATCGGCCGCCGTGGCGCGGAGGCCCCAGAATTTGTCGTCGCGCAGGGCGTTTCCAAGGGCGCTAACCACTTCGTCATCATTCTTGATTTTCTCAAGGGCCGAGACCGCGTCGGCGCGATCGGCAAACTCGCCGGCATTTTTCAACTGATACAGCCATTCCTTCTTTTCTTTATGGAATTCGGCGGATTTGAGGATATTGTCGCCTTTGTCGAAGAGCACCATGAGGGGGGCGGAGTCGGCGGGAAACGTAAAGATCTGCTCGGCTTTCGAAACCGTGACGGGATAGAGTTTGGGACCGGAAGCCGTCGTGATTTCCACGTTCACAGGGACGTGGAAGATGCCGACGCGGCCCTCGACCTTTTGTGTTTGCTTCACGGTCAATTCCACTTGGTGCTTATCGCGGTCGTGGGAATAGCCCAAGTCAAATTTCGGGGCGCCCGCGCCGTACAGCCATTGGCTGAAGAATCGATCCACATTGACATGTGACGATTCCTCGATGGATTTGGCCAGGTCGGCGGTAACAACGTTTTTGCCGCGATTGGCCTCGAGGTAGTGCCTGAGACCGCGATAGAAGGCGTCGTCGCCAAGCTGATACCGAAGCATGTGCAGCACCCAGCCGCCCTTGGTGTAGGCGTTGCCGTCGAATTCGCTCGAATCTTCGAAGTCGTAACGTACGATAGGTTTGTCGAACAGATTGGGCTGCGAGAACCATCCGCGTCCGCCCTCCCAACGCTCGAAGTCGGCCTGGTCCTTACCGTAATGCGCTTCGGTCCAAACATTTTCCATGAAAGTGGCGAAGCCTTCGTTGAGCCAAATGTCGCCCCAGTCCTTGCAGGTGACTAGATCGCCGAACCACTGGTGGCCGAGTTCGTGGGAGATAAGGCCGTCTTCGTCGGTGAGCATTTCGGCGGCGATTTTCGGGTGATTGAGGGAGCTGCTGGTGTTTGTGGTGGCGCTGGAATTTTCCATTCCGCCGGCGACGAAGTCATCGACCATGACCTGCGCGTATTTTTCCCAGGGGTATTCGACGCCGAGCTTCTTGCTGAAGAGATCCATCATGGCCGGAGTGCGGCTGTAGTTGACCGAAAGACGATCACCGCGGCCCTTCGGCGCGTAGTAGGTGACCGGCACGCCGCGCCAGGAATCTTTGACCTCCTCAAATTCGCCGGCGACAACGGTGATGAGGTAGGTGGAGCTGGGAACGGTTTCGCGCCAATCCCAGGTTTTCAGTCCCTTGCCGGCGTCGGCAACACTGAGGAGTTTGCCATTCGACACCGTCAGCCAGGACGCGGGAACGGTGAGGATGGTTTCGGTGGTCAAACGGTCGTTCGGGTAGTCGTAGGTGGGCAGGTAATAGCGCGTGTCTTCGGATTCGCCCTGCGTCCAGATTTGGATGGGGCGGTCGGGATAGTCCTTGTCGGGAACAACGAAGTACATGCCCTTGCTGGGTTTGCCTTCGTAGCGAAGGGAGACGTCGAATTTCTCTCCCGCCTTGGCGCCGGCTGGGAGAGGAACGATGACTTTCTCGACGGTGGTTTCGAACTTCACCGGGGATTTGTTGACGGTGACGTTCTCGATGGTTAGGCCGACGGAGTCGAAAGCGATTCTGGTAGTGCCGTCGCGGACAATGGAAAGAGTGTGCGTCACGTCGCCAAGAACTTTCTTGTGTTCAAGGTCGAAGCGCAGGGCGATCCGAGAATGCTCGAGATCGTAGGTGCGGGAACGAGCGTACGGCTCATCGCCCGGAAGCGGCGACGCCACAACGAAGACAGCCAGCAGCCCAGCAGCAACGCCCAGGCGATTTGTTGTGCACAGGGAGTGAATGGTCATTCTTCTTGGCTCCTCCTGAACCTTATGTCCTCCCCGTTCGAGCGCGGGGATGACGGCCGAGATGGTCTCGGAAGCGACGAACGGGTAATCCGTGAGCCTGGCCTCGGCGAGTGGCGAAGCCAAAGCGGAAAGCTCCCGGTTAGCACAAAAGAGCCATGAACTTGGAGAACCCGCCGAATCGATTGTGCTGCAGCGGGAACAAGGTACTTTTCCGGGACAATCGGAGTTTCGTCTCCCGTCTTTGTGATGGAGGAAAACGACCCTTGCGTTGCCCATCCGGGAACGGGCGCAGCGGGTGCCAACCGAAATGGGGCGAAGCGTCTGGGAAAAAGGGCAGGTTCGAAATGACCGGGCATGGTGGGCATCCAGGTTAGAGCAGGCTCCTGACAAGACCGCCGTCCACAGCGATGGAAGTGCCGGTGATATAGCTGGCGCGCTCGGAAGCTAGAAAGGCAACCACGGCGGCAAATTCCTCGGGCGTGCCGAGACGTCGTGCAGGTATTTCGCGCTCCCAGCTGGCGAAGACTTCTTCGGGCGTCGAGCCGGTACGCGCGGAAATGCTGGATGCGAGGCCGTCGAGGCGCCCGGTGCGCGTGTAGCCGGGACAAACGTTGTTCACGGTAATACCCTCGGCGGCGTAATCGTTGGCAAGCGTGCGGGCCAGACCGGTGACCGCGGCACGCACGGAATTGGAGAGCAAAAGGCCGTTGACCGGCTGCTTCACTGCCGACGAGGTGATGGTGATCAAACGTCCCCATTTGTTCTTCCGCATGTGCGGCAGAGTTTCCCTGGCAAGAAAGACCGCGCTCATCAGCAGTTGCTCCACGGCAGCGCGCCAATCTTCCGGCTTGGTGCTCTCAAAAGAGTTGGACGGAGGGCCACCAGAATTGGTGACACAGATGTCGAGCCGGCCAAAGCGGGCTTCCACCGCGGAAACGAACGAAGCAACTGCAGCAGAATCCGTGACATCGAGCGCCTGATGAAAAACCTCGCGGCCCGTGGATTTGCGGATGTGCGCGGCGGTCTCAGCCAGAGTCGCCGGAGTACGAGCGCAAACGGCCACCTGAGCGCCTTCGCGGGCGAGTTCTAGAGCGACAGCACGGCCCAGTCCTTTGCTCGCGGCTGCGACGATGGCGACGCGCCCAGTGATTCCCAGATCCATTCGGAGCACCTCGTCCAAACTTGTCATCGTCTCGCAAAACGGCGGGGAGCGTCAATGCCGAGTCCGGCAAGAATTTTGTTTGCGCGATGCGTGGCAGGGCACTAAGATGCAGGCAATTCCATCCTGGCTGGAGCGGCACCCTGCCCTGGGGGGGTCGCGGGAGGCGTCTAATGCGAAAGATCAAATGGCTGGCGGGCGCAGCAATCCTGTTGAGTGGCTGCAATATATCCGTCGCGCAACAAATTGGAAGGTATGTCCCGATCCAGGCGGGCTCCGACGTGGATCACGCCTTAAACGAAATCAACTCGACGACAGACCCAACACAAAAGCTGGCATTGATTCAAAAATTTGCCGACGGGCCCGGGAAGGAGGGCAACTATCCCCTCGTAGCGGACGGCCTTTTTGTTGATTATTATCTGAACCAAAAGAACTACGACAAGGCCTTCGAATACGGCGACAAAGTCTTTGCTCAGGATCCGGACAGTTTTCAGAACGCGATCAACATGGTGAGAGCTTCTGCGGAGAAAGGCGACCTGGACCGGCTCACCTCGTATGGAGAAAAAGCCGGCGCGATTATCCAACGATTCAAAGCGTCGGCCGCGCCGGAAGGCACACCGGCAGCTACCTGGGATGAGCAGAAGACCCGCGTTCTCGAAGCCAACAAAGACAGTTATACCTATGTCCAGCAACTGGTGTTCAGCGGCGTGTATCAGGCGAAAGACCCAGCGAAGCGGGCAGCGCTGCTGGTGAGGTTCGCGAAAGCATTTCCGGACTCGGTGTTCGCCAACCAGGCTCTAGGCGTCGCGGCTACAGCCTATCAACAGGCACAGAACACCCCGAAAATGCTGGAGGTGGCTAACGGTTTGCTCGCGAAGGACCCGAACGATGTAGGGATGCTGCTTCTGCTTTCGGATTACTACGGCGAGAAGGGCGAGCAACTCGATAAAGCCGAGACATACGCGAAGAAAGCCATTTCCGGGCTGCAGACCGCCGCGAAGCCCGAAGGCGTGACCGAGGAGCAGTGGACACAGCAAAAGGGGCTGCAGAAAGGATTGGCTTTGAGTTCGCTCGGGCAGATTAACATCGAAAAGAAGGAAAACGCGCAGGCGGTGGACAACCTGAGGGCGGCGGCGCCATTGCTGAAGGCCGATGACGGAAGCTACGCGCGCAATCAATACCGTTTGGGATTTGCGCTGCTGAATTTGAAAAAGAATGCGGAAGCGAAGGAGGCGTTCACGCAAGCAGCTTCGGTCAATAGTCCGTACAAGGCGTTGGCACAGGAAAAGCTAAAAGGTCTGGCGCCGCCGGCGCGGCGCAAAGCGTCTTAGATTGCATGTTTGCTTTGCTGAATCGGAGAGCGCAGGCCGCGCATCTAAGAGTTCTGAGGGAGTCGCGGGAAGCAAGAGGTCGATGACAGAGAGTGCAACGTTTGGTGCAGGATGTTTATGGGGAGGTGAACCGGCAGGGTCCCGATTTCGGCACTCAGTACCGCACCGCGATTTTCTTTCATACCCCGAGCAGGAAGCGATTGCGAAGAAGTCTCGCGAGGCTGTGGAAGCCAGCGGCAAATTCCGGCGGCCCATTGCGACGGAAATTACCGCCGCAGGAAAGTTCTACCGCGCGGAAGATCTATCACCAGAAGTATTTGCAAAAGCACGGAGTCGCTTCCTGGCATTTCTAATCGATCTTCCCGGTGTGCGGGGCGAACCAGCCTCGCCGCGATCGAGCAGAGTAAAAGAATCGCTAGAATTAGCTCACAAACCCGGTGAATGGGAAAGACTTAGCCTCACAAACCAGCGTGCACCAGGTGCTCTAGGGCGACCTAAGTGCGATTCCCTGCCGGTCGTGAGTCGGGCGGGGATCCGGGAATTGCGCCGAGCTCAGTTTTCGGCGGCCACGGCCTTTGCCGTAACGGGCTGCGGATCGGCGAACTGCAGCCAGAAGCCCATCATTTCTTCATCGCTTGGCTCGCCCCAACGAACTGCCTTGGACGGATCGGGATTCAAAGGATTGCTCCTGGAGTTGTCGAAATAGGCGACCGTCACGAGCTTGGTGCCTTTGGGCAGCAAGAACTGTTTCTGCAGAAAATATGTCTCCTGCCAGCGGAAATCATAGTGCGGCACGTCCAGTAGCACCTCTTCATGGCCATCGGGATAGATCGCTTTGGTGGTCATGCTTTTCCCACGGAAGTGCATGTGCGCAGTATAGGCCACGGCGATAACGTCTTTCGGCAGCGTAAAACAGGACGTGACCCGGTGACCGCTGTCATTCGGAGGAATCCGAAACATGTTATTCCAGATTTCGTACTGCGCGACTTCGTGCTCTACCGGTTCTTTGGCAAACACCAGGCCGACGCTCGTGCGATCCTTGACATCGATGCCGTGATGATTGCTGTAGTGAACCTGAAATTGCAGATACCCACCGGCAGGAATCCGCAGCGCGTATCCCGGAGGCCGGACTTCCGGCATGTGGCCCGGCAGGTAAATCGCGGGAACGATATTCAAATAGCCGGAAGAGTGACCGGGAATGCCGCCGCCATCGGGAGCCGCACAACCGTCGTCAATAACCGGCGCATCCGGACGGAGATGCAATACTTTTCCGGTCCGATAGTGATACTCGTCCACGCCGGCATTTTCTTTGGCATGTTCCGCGAGGTGCTTGGCATATTCGGCTTGATCGATCACCGAAACCGTAGCGTGATGCACCACGCGGCGATCGCCGGGAAGCACTTCGCCTGCCTGGATCCACTTGTCTTCGCTGAAATTCGTGGCAACGTAAATGTATTCGTAATCGTCCTGGGCAGTTTTGGGCACAAGAAACTCGGGGATAGTGAAGACGACGTCCGGCTTGATGTGCCAGCCCGGTTCGAAGGCAACGGCCGAAGGCATGTCCTTCGGGTCGCCCCTTTTCATTCCACCCTTGACCCATTCATCGATGGTTCGAATATCCGCGTCGCTCAAGCGCGCGTCGTTCATGAATTCACCAACACTGGGATCCGCATGCCACGGGGGCATCTTGCGCTGATCCACGCTCTGCCGAATCAAGCCCGCGAACGGCAGAACCTCTTCATAGGTAAGGAGCGACATGGGAGCAATGTCGTTTGGGCGGTGACACATGACGCAATTCTTGTACAGGACTGGCGCAACATCTTTGTTATAGGTGATTTCCTTTGCGGGCGCAGGGCCTTGGTTTCCAGCTTCAAGCAACAAACTGCACCAACCGCCCACGCAAAGAATGCCGATCACGCTCCGCAAACGCATTGGCCCCCCTCATTAAGGCGCGCTAGTTGTTCTAGTGAGCTGGTCCTTCGCTCCAATAGCGGCAGCGAAATCATTCTACACCCTGAAATTCTGGAAATGACGCAATGGAAATCCCGCAACCCAGAGGACACTCGAGAGAGGGTGGGATTCGAATGGTCCTACAAGGCCATCGATCGCCAGGTTCGATGCCTTAGAAACCCTATCAAATCAGGTGTTTGCAGGCAGGTTAAAAATGTGATCGCACAACCCGCCTGCCGAGCGCAGACACGACCCGCTCATTCGCCCGCCCGCTTAAGAGCTGATCCAGCCAGCGCTGCACTTGGGGCACCAATTCCTCGGGCACATAGGCAGAAAAGCGGCGTCCTTTCTCGCGACCGTAGAGGACAGAGCCGGGAGGTTTCACCGCGGTAAGACAGGCAGGGCAATTGGGACCGATGCAGGGACCACGGCGAAAGCTCGGATAGAGCCCGAGGGCGGCAGGCCCCAGGCTGGGTTTGCGGTCGCAACGAGCGTTGGACGTCGGCAAGGCATTCGGGTTTCGTCTGAGCTTTGGTGGACAGCATGTACGGATGCCGTACAACGCACATGCAATAACATGTCAAAAATACAAAGACGCACGAAATTCTGCTCAGAAAATGCTTGCAGGCCTGATTCAATGCTGGTATTTGAGTTTCGCAATGGAAACAAGACTAAGACTGGGAATCGATGAAAAACCCTGATAGAGAGCAGCAAGAGCAGGTCAACGCCTATTTCCTGTCAACGTTGGACTACTGGGATGCCATTTACCGCGAATCCGGGGTGTACGAGACCATTTACCAGAGGCGCCGCACCGTTGCTCTTTCTCTCGTAGATAAGCTGGAGCTGCCGGCGGGGTCACGCGTGCTAGAGGTAGGATGTGCACAGGGCTTGACCACGATTGCACTGGCCGAGCGTGGTTTCTTCGTGCAAGCGGTGGATGCCGTGCCAGAGATGATTTCCGCGGCGCAGATACGAGCCCAGAACTCGGGGTTGGCACAACGAATGTCGTTCCAGGTTGCCGACATACAGAATCTTCCTTTTCAAGCTAGTAGCTTCAATCTTGTTCTTGTAATCGGCGTGACCGAGTGGTTGCAGTCTTTGGAACAGCCATTGCGGGAAATAGAACGCGTGCTCATACCCGGCGGATGTTTAGTCATCGCTGCGGACAATCGGTATGCACTGGCCAACATGCTCGACCCCTTGCGCAATCCAGTAGGCGTTTACCTAAAACGAATGCTTCGAGCGCTCCTACAACGTTGTGGATTTCGATGGCGAAACCCACGCGAGAGAAGCTACTCTATACGGCAGTTCGACTCATTCTTGCGCGCCGCAGGTCTGAGGAAAGCCGAAGGAAAAACCGTGGGGTTCGGCCCCTTCTCATTTTGCCGCAGGCCCCTGGTGCCCGAGAGTACCGGGTTGAAATTGGATCAATCCTTGCAAAGGCTGGCCGATAGCAACCTGCCGCTTCTCAGGTCTAGCGGATACGTGTACGTCGTCGCCGCCGTGAAGTAACATCAGCGTGGCCTGTCAACCGAAGCGGGCAAACGACTTCCTTTCCGCGCGCCCGCACGGCTTGAGGGGCGAAGACCGTGCTGGAGTTTTTTCTAGCCCAGGCAGAGGCTCCGCTAGAGAGGGAATTCGCAAGCCGTTAGAATCCGCAGCGCGGGATGGAGCTGATCTTGCCATCTTTACAGCAGAATTGCCGCCCTTATTCCGCGTGGCCAACTTCTACCGATTCATTTGGTTCTGTTTCGCATTCACGAGTCGCACTGCTTTCTAGCGCCTCTCGGCTTGCGCGTAGGATGTCGAGGGAGGCTCAAGCCACAGGAAAAATGTCATCAGAGCGACACTGCTGGTCGCGACGCTGTTCGTCCTAGCTCGCGCAAGTGAAGCCCAGGTTTCTGTCGGAATCGTGACTGGGGCACCGCCGCCACCGCGGGTGGTTGCCGTGGTTCCCCCAAGCCCAGCTCCTGAGTACGTCTGGGTGACGGGTTACTGGTATCCGGTCGGCCGGCACTACAAATGGCACGAAGGATACTGGACCCGGCCACCGTACGAGGGCGCGCGTTGGATTCCGCCTCGCCACGATGGCGAACGATATTACACCGGCCACTGGGAGGGAGACGGCGGCCGTGTTGAACACGATCACCGCTGGGATCGCGATCGACACCGCGACTTCCGCGATCACGATCGACATGACGAGGGACACGGTGATCATGATCATCACCAGGATGACAGATAACGCACCGGTTGCTGGCACCGCGGGTTGAACTGCGATCAGTTCAGTGGGTCATGGCGTAGAGAAGGTAGTTGATCCCGATGCGGAAGCCGAGATCGGAGTAACGCTGCGGATAGGCGGGGTGATTCGCCCATTCCCAGGAATCCCCGACATCGGAGTTGAAACAGATGGCGACCATGATGCGGCCCTTGTCGTCATAGATCGCGCGCCAGTGAGCGCCCTGGCCATCGCCCGGGCCTTGCGGATAATCCGGAACTTTGTAGCCGAGCCGCAAATGCGCGGCACCCGGGATTTGATTTCGCTCGTCGAGATCGTAGAGGGTGTGGAAGATTGGATCGTCATTCGGGATATCAACGATGGGGCGATCGGGAAAAACCATACGGATGCGCTTTTCGAACATTTGCCACTCGTACGCGCCGTGAAAATCGTCGGCCATGAAGAAGCCGCCGCGTAAGAGGTAATCGCGCAGGACATCGGCCTGATGTTGAGTGATCCCCCACTCACCGACCTGGACGGCATAAAGCCAGGGCCAGTTGTAGACCTCGTCGCCATCGTCGAGATTCACGTCCTGTTCCACGGATCGCGCGTCGATGCGAGTGAGTCGCCGGACAGCCGCGGCAAAATTGCGGTCAGCGGGCGGTCCATCCTGGGTCCACAGCGACATGCCTTGACGCCAATCGCCATCGAAACGCCCACGGTAACCGTCGTTGGGGCCGGGCGGGTACATGAGACGAGCGAAAGCCCATTCACCGGAACGCTGCCAGTCTGGCGGCAGCGGAGAAGATTCGCCGTATTCGACAGAAGGATATTCGCGGAAAGGACGTTGGGCAAACATCATGCCAACAAAAGCGAAGGCGCAAGCAAAGCGGAAAAGCATTTTGAGCAGCTCTCGATAGGACCCCTGCATCGAAGCTTCCCTTCTGTCTGGCCACTCGCGCGTTGCCGACCGGGCGAATCTCTATTGTAATGAGATGCCAGGGAAAGGGCTTAGCGGCTAGCCGCCGGATGACAACTCGTCCGGTAGCGAATCGGATGAACCGAATCAAGCGCCTTAGCCATAGCGAAACAGAGCCTTAAAACCGTAGTCCATGTGCTGTTGGATGTGGCAATGAAAAAGCGCCAGTCCCGGGTGATCGGCAGTGAAATCAACCATGACTCGGCCAAAATACGGGACGACAACGGTATCTTTGATAATGCCCGCCGTCTTCTTGCCGTTGATCTCGGCCAACTCCCAAAGGTGGCGATGCAGGTGCACGGGATGAGCATCGTCGGTCCGGTTGCGCATCACGAGGCGGTAGCGCGTGCCCCGGTCCAGGACGAATTCGCGCTCATGGGGGTAAGCCTTGCCATTGACGAGCCAAAGATTGAACTTGCCAGCCGCGCCGGGCATCTTCTCGAAAATCAGTTCAATGGTCTTCTCGGGAGCGGGTGAGGAGGAGTTGGCGATTCCGAACCGTGTATAGTCCCAAGGCGCCTGAGGCAGATCGACCCATTGCGGCTGACGATGCTGGCCAGCGTATTCCACAATCACGCCGAGGCCCGATTCGCGGATGGCCTTCTCCGTTGAGCCCAGGATCCAAACTCCCGGATTGTTCATCTCGACGACCACATCGATGCGCTCACCTGCGCCGACAAAGATCGAATCGAGCGCTTGCGGAGTCGGCACCGGGTTGCCATCGAGTGCGATGACCTTCATTTTGTGACCCGCCAGCGCCACCCGGCGGTTTTCGATGGCGCTGGCGTTCAGGAAGTGAATCAGCAGCCGTTGACCCTCACGAACACGAATCGGGTCGCCGGCGCCAAGCGCCTTGTCGTTGATCGAGTAGGTGTTCGAGCCGACCTCGAGGCCGTCCGGGTCGGTGTTCAGCGTGGCTGGCTTTTCGAGCAACGGGCCATGATGGGTATCGTCGTCCTCATCGTCCATCGTCGCCGTAAAGAAGGGCTCCCAATCGCGGAGGGCGAGGAAGAGTTCCTGGTCGTACCGCCCCGGGTCGTTGCCGTCCTCGACGTAGACGAAGCCGAACTGGCCGGTGTAGGCGCCCTTGTGCAAGTCATCCATTGCCATCGCGTGCGAGTGATACCACCGGCTTCCGGCCGGACCGGGTGTGAGTTCGAAGCGCCGCCGTCCATGCGGCGGTACGACCGGCGAGCCCTCTTCCTGTGTGCCGTCGACCTCGGGCGGGATGAGCATGCCATGCCAATGAACAAGCTCCGGGGTATCCGTGTCGTTGACGACGTCAATCGTGACTGGTCTCCCGGCCCGCATGCGAAGGAGGGGGCCGGGCGCGGCACCGTTGTACCCGATGGTGGAGAGAATATGTGAGCGGTCGAGTTCCACCGTGACGGGCGCAATGCGAAGCAGGTAATCGGGGTGGTCATCGCGGGGATGGCCTGTGGGCCACCGTGGGCTGCCGGCCCATAAGGCGGTCGGCAGCGGCGCCACCGCGGCGCGAGCCAGAGCCATGCTGCCGAGTTTGAGGAGACCGCGCCTATCCACAGTAAAGCCGCTCCCTGAACAGCGGGACCTGCCTCGATCGTCTCACGCGGAACGCGCGCCGGACAAGCCAAGCCCCGGCCAGGTCTAACTGCAACCAAGTGAGCACTTTCGCCGTCTAAATAGTCGCCTCCGCCGAGCTTCACTATGAAGTGTACGCACATCGCATTGGCGATTCTGGCAGCCTCGGCCGGGTGCGCGGCGCTGTGGGCCCAACGGACAGGGGACTTCGGGTTTGGAAATGACGACTCCCCGAGCAACGTCAAGGCGGAGTTCTACTGGTCGCGCCTGGCCTATTCCACAAACATAGCGAGTAATTTCGGTGGTTACGGCCGCGGATGGCGGAGTTGGTCACGCGACTATCCCAAAGCGGACCGGCAGTTTCTGATTGCCATGCACCGGCTGACGCGCATCGACGGGCGGCCAACGGAGCAGGTGGTTACCCTCGATTCCGACGAAATCTTCAACTATCCCTGGATTTACGCGGTTCAGGTGGAGACCTGGACATTCAGCGACACGGAAGCCAAACGACTGCGCGAATACCTGCTCAAGGGTGGGTTCCTGATGGTGGATGACTTCCACGGTACGGAGGACTGGGAGAACTTCATGAACGGAATGCGGCTGGTGCTGCCCGACGCCGAGGTCGAGGACCTCGAGAGCAGCGATGAGATCTTCCATACGCTCTACGACATCGACGACAAGATGCAGATTCCCGGCGAGCAATATGTTTGGACCGGCCGGACGTATGAGAAGGACGGTTATCAGCCCAAATGGCGGGCCATCCGCGATCGCAAGGGCCGAATCATCGTCGCTATCTGCCACAATATGCACCTCGGCGACGCATGGGAGTGGGCCGATGATCCTAATTACCCGGAAACATTTGCGTCCATGGCGTTTCGCGTAGGGCTGGACTACATCCTGTATGGGATGACTCATTGAGGAGTGGTAGGGCGCGATTCGTTTTGCCGGGACGGATAGAGTGAAGGATCGACGGCCGGCGCTCGATTCTTGCTGAATTACAAGGACGCGAAGAGTGCATGTTTCAGTTTCTGTTCAAATACCCGAGCGCGGCATTCCGGAAAGGGCAATTCGTGCTGCTCGGGAAATGGCCTGGGTGGCTGCTGGTCGCGGCGATTGTCGCAGCTGCTATGGGACTTGCCCTGCTGATTCGTTGGAAACTCCGGAACGCCGCGCCCGAGGTGCGAAACTGGCGAGCCTGGGTGATTTGGGGAACACAGTCTGCGTTTGTGGTTCTGGTCCTGCTTTTGTTGTGGCAACCCGCCATCCTCGTGGCAGAGCTCAGCTCACAGCAGAACATTATTGCCGTTGTCATGGACGATTCGCGGAGTATGGGCATTGCGGATAGCGGGGGAAAGACGCGAGAGGCGGCCGCAGTGGCGGCGCTCGAGGGAGGTGTTCTCGCGGGCTTGCGACAGCGTTTTCAAACGCGGCTCTACCGGCTGGGCCGTGAATTGACGCCGGCGGACGGGCCCCAAGAGATTACGCCGGTCGAGCCGGCCACGCGCATTGGCGAGAATCTCAAGCGGCTGGCTACAGAAACGTCGGACTTGCCCGTCGGGGCGATCGTGCTGCTCAGCGATGGCGGCCAGAACAGCGCCGGGGGCGGCTCGGGGAT